>ERZ833963.795-NODE-795-length-44210-cov-43.832363_pt1 | contig 44210 bp, 29 predicted proteins | sample MGYA00519693_ERZ833963 | MGnify/ENA primary metagenome ERZ833963 (study PRJEB31850, sample SAMEA3708748) | human gut metagenome | biome: human gut; feature: human-associated habitat; material: faeces | place: China | collected 2014 ...
AGGAACGGCAAAATTTTTTACACTTCTATTACTTCTTTATCGCACATCAGTAAAGAGCCAGGGCATCAAACAGCTGATGGCTGGTGCCGGAATCATGCTGCTGGGAACTACCCTGATTCCACAGCTGGCAACATTGTTCTCTTAAGAGGAGTGGTAGATGAACACCATCATTGAGAGAATTACGGAAGCGATAAAGGATATCCTGATCGGACTTATCAAGTCATGTTTGGATAACATGTTCACGTCTGTCAATGAGCAGGTGGGAACCATAGCCGGGCAGGTGGGACAGACACCGCAGGGGTGGAATGCAGGGATTTTTAATCTGATTCAGAATATATCCCAAACGGTGATCGTCCCCATTGCGGGACTGATCATCACCTTTGTCCTGTGCTATGAATTGATCACGATGGTAACACAAAAAAACAATTTCCATGAATTTGAGACTTATAACATTTTCCTCTGGATCTTCAAAGCGTATGTAGCCATTTATCTGGTGACAAATACGTTCAATATCACGATGGCGGTCTTTGACGTTGGCCAACATGTGGTCAATAATGCCGCCGGGGTGATATCAGGAAACACTGCGGTGGATGCAACAGAAGCAATTACACGAATTGTGGATGCCCTGGAGGATATGGAGTTAGGGGATTTGTTCCTGCTATCCATGGAAACGCTGCTGATCAGTATTACCATGCGGATTCTGTCAATCATCATAACCGTTATTTTGTACGGAAGAATGATAGAAATTTACCTTTATACTTCCATAGCACCAATTCCGTTTGCCACCATGACCAATAAGGAATGGGGCAATATCGGAAACAACTATTTAAAAGGCTTGTTCGCACTGGCATTTCAGGGATTCTTCATGATGGTCTGTGTGGGAATTTATGCAGTTTTAGTAAATGCAATGACCATATCCAGTGACCTTCATGCAGCAATGTTTTCAGTAGCGGCTTATACCGTGATTCTTGCATTTTCATTATTCAAGACCGGAAGCCTTAGCAAATCGATATTCAATGCCCACTAACGGGCAGGAAAGGAGCGCATACCATGGCGTATGTACCAGTACCAAAAGACCTTACCAAGGTCAAAACAAAAGTAGCATTAAATCTGACAAAGCGGCAGCTGATTTTCTTTTCACTTGCCGCAGTTGTGGGAATTCCGTTTTATCTGTTCATGAGAAAACCAATCGGTTCCAGTATTGCTGCCATTTTGATGGTAACGATCATGCTTCCGTTTTTCTTCATGGCAATGTATGAAAAAGACGGACTTCCCTTTGAAAAAGTGGTGGCAAATATTATTCGACAGAAGTTTATCTGTCCGGCAGTAAGACCATATAAGACAGAAAATTTTTATCAGGAGATTTCCACCCTTGTAAAAAAGGAGGGTGTGCCGGATGGCAAAAAAGACAAAGCAGGAGACTCAGCAGGAGCGTCTGTCCCTGGCGGAAAAAAGAAACCGTCAGGAAAGAAGAAACAAAAAAAGCAGAAAAGAAAGAGAACAGGAAAAGCGTAAGAAGAAACAGGAACGGGACCGCAGGAAACAGAAAAGCATTCCTACAACTGCACAGCAGAGTATTCCGTATATTCGGATGTTGCAGGATGGTATCTGCCAGGTGACAAAGACCTTTTTCTCCAAGACGATTCAGTTTTACGACATCAATTATCAGCTTGCTTTAAACGAGGATAAGACCACGATATTTGAGAATTACTGTGATTTCTTAAATTACTTTGATTCTTCCATTAGTGTGCAGCTGTCCTTCATCAATCAGCAGGTGGATGTGGCAGAATTTGAAAAAAGCATTGATATTCCGGATCAGACGGATGACTTTAATGCCATTCGTGAAGAGTACCGTACTATGCTGAAAAATCAGCTTTCCAAGGGAAATAATGGTCTGGTAAAGACGAAGTATATCACTTTTGGAATCGAAGCAGAAAGTCTGAAGGTAGCAAGACCAAGACTTGAAAGAATCGAAACAGATATCTTAAACAACTTTAAGGTTCTGGGAGCACAGGCACATTCCTTGAATGGACTGGAAAGGCTTGAGATTCTGTATCATGTGTTCAACCAGGATCGGATCGAACCATTTAAGTTCCAGTATAAGATGCTGCCGGAAACCGGATTAAAAACCAAAGATTTTATTGCACCGACTTCCTTTAACTTTTCCAAGAATCAGACATTTTTGATGGGAAGAACGATGGGAAGTGTAAGTTACCTGCAGATTCTTGCACCGGAGCTGACAGACCGGATGCTTGCAGATTTCCTGGATGTGGATGACAGCATCAATGTCAACATTCATATCCAGTCCATTGACCAGAGTTCTGCGATTAAGATGATCAAGAGCAAGATTTCAGATCTGGATAAGATGAAGATTGAAGAGCAGAAGCGGGCAGTACGTTCCGGTTATGATATGGACGTGCTTCCATCGGACCTTGTAACCTATGGAGAAGAGGCGAAAAACCTGCTGGAAGATCTGCAGTCCAGAAATGAGCGAATGTTCCTTGTGACGGTTCTGGTTATGAATACCGCAAAGAAGCGGCAGAAGCTGGAGAATAATATTTTCCAGGTACAGGGAATCGCACAGAAATATAACTGTTCCTTAAAACAGCTGGATTATCAGCAGGAAGCAGCACTCATGTCCTGCATTCCGCTTGGAGTCAATCGAATTGAAATTCAGAGAGGGCTTACCACATCATCAACCGCAATCTTTGTGCCATTTACGACACAGGAACTGTTTCAGGAAGGGGAAGCTCTTTATTATGGATTGAATGCGTTATCCAATAACATGATCATGGTTGATCGGAAACGCCTGAAGAACCCAAATGGACTGATTCTTGGTACACCAGGTTCTGGTAAGTCATTTTCAGCAAAGAGGGAAATTACGAACTGTTTTCTGATTACGGAAGACGATATCATTGTCTGCGATCCAGAAGCCGAGTATTCGGCACTTGTGCAGGCGCTGCATGGACAGGTGGTTCGGGTTTCACCGGTATCTGACCAGTATATCAATCCGATGGATCTGAACCTGAATTATTCCGAGGAAGACAATCCGCTGTCATTAAAAGCAGATTTTATTTTATCTCTGTGTGAGTTGATTGTTGGCGGAAAGAATGGACTGGAGCCGGTAGAAAAAACGATTATTGACCGTTGTGTTCGGTTAGTATATCAGGAATACCTTGCCGATCCAATACCGGAGAAGATGCCAATCCTGGAGGACTTATACAACCTTCTGAGAAAACAGGAAGAGCCAGAAGCACAGCGACTGGCCACTTCATTGGAAATCTATGTTACAGGTTCTTTGAATGTATTTAACCATCAGACGAACGTGGATATCAATAACCGTATTGTCTGCTTTGACATCAAAGAACTTGGCAAACAGCTGAAAAAGATTGGGATGCTCGTAATCCAGGATCAGGTCTGGAACAGGGTAACGATGAACCGTTCTGCCCATAAGTCCACCAGATACTATGTGGATGAGTTCCATCTTCTTTTGAAGGAAGAGCAGACTGCAGCTTATAGTGTGGAAATCTGGAAGAGATTTCGTAAATGGGGTGGTATTCCAACTGGTATCACCCAGAATATTAAGGATTTGTTGTCTTCCAGGGAGATAGAGAATATATTTGAAAATTCAGATTTTATTTATATGCTGAACCAGGCTTCCGGAGACAGGCAGATTCTTGCAAAACAGCTGAATATCTCACCAACCCAGCTGTCCTATGTAACCAACAGTAATGAGGGGGAAGGACTTTTGTTCTATGGAAATGTCATTATCCCATTTGTAGACAGATTCCCGAAGAATTCCCTCTATAAAATCATGACAACCCGCTTGGAGGAAACTTCCGAAGCAGGTTAAATCAAAGGAGAAGACAATGTTACGAGCAATTTCATATGTATTAACTTTTAGTGGCGGTGCTGTATTTGGCATCGCTTTTCTCTGTTTATTACAGGCAGGGAAAGGGTATCCGAAGAAGGAGGAGTAATCAGTGGCAGAACAGAGAATGAAAGTCAGGGATAAGAAGGTCCAGAAGATGACCAAAGATGGTCTGGTGGAAGAAAACCTGACGGATAAATCTTCTGTTCGTGTCAGTAACCGTGCCAGTGATGTGCAGATGGGAATAAAACAGGGGGAAAAAGCAGAAAACCTTGTGGATAAGTCTCCCCGCCAGTCTAAGCGGAGTGGGAAAAATATCCGTCCCTCTGTGCAAAAATCCAGGGATGCACCGGAACTGATGCGAACGGAGAACCAAAGTGAGGATTTTGGACAAAATAGAAAGCAACAAAACCGGAAAAGAATCCGTGCTGAGAACAGAAAAGAATCAAGATTTGCGGAAAAATCCGAAGCCAGCCAGTCAGGGAGACTGAAAGAAAAACGTGCGGATCTTTCAGAAAACAGAGGAGACAGCCGGAGTAAGAAGAATGGTGGAAGTAAGAAACCAAAGCAGAAACAGCGTCTGAAATTTGCTTATGAAGAGACTGGTGCTTCTGTGAAAAATGACAAAGATATGGAGAAATTGAACCAGATGGATACGGATGGAGTCAATTTCCGTCATCAGAAACAGAAGGAAAAAGCCAAAAAGTTTTCTTATGAGGAAGCAAGAAAGAAAAAGGAAGCAAAGCAGCATTCCAAGAAGGCACAGGTTTATCAGGCAAATGAAGGAGAGGGTTCTGGAAAGAAGAAATCCCGCCTGAAGTTTGGCGAAGGGGAATCTGTGAAAACAGAAAAAGCTTTTGTTGTTAAGAAAGCAGGAAGTGCAACTTCCGCAGCATTGCACCGTGAGATCAGTAAAAATGAAGACGATAATGCGGCAGTAGAAGGTGCCCATAAGTTGGAAGAAGGCTGCGAAGGTATTTACCGGCTGGAACAGAGAAGTGCCAGACGAAGGAAACAGAGGGCTTCCAGAAAGAGAAGCAGACTGGAGAGACAGGCAGAGAAACAGACACAGGCGGCAGCCCGTCAGGAGCAGAAGAAGCTAAAAAAACAGATTCAGAAGCAACAGATCAAACGGGATTATGCCAAAGCAAAGCGAAGTGAACAGACCGTAGGTACAGCTACAAAAGGTACGATTGATTATATCAAGAAGATTGGCGGCAAAGTCACCAACTTCTTTAAAGAAAACCGGAAGGTGTATATCAGTGTGGCAGTTCTGATCGGATTGATGTTTCTGATTATAACGAATGTCACGTCATGCTCTGCAGTGTTTTTACAAAATGTGATCACTTACACGGGAACCAGTTATCTGTCATCGGATCAAGCAATCCGGGAAGCGGAACTGTATTATACACAGCTGGAAGCTAATCTGCAGGAGCGGATTAACAACATGGAGTCTGAAGAACCGGGACATGAGGAATACCGATATAACATCGGACCTATTGAGCATGATCCGTTTATCCTAATCAGTTATCTGTCAGCAAAGTATGAGGAGTTTACTTTTGAACAGGTCAAGCCTGAACTGGATGCATTGTTTGCAGAGCAATATCATCTGACTACTGAAGCAGTCAATGAAACTGTGACAGAGACAGCAACAGTAAGAGTTGGAGAATCGTTGGGACAGGTTGTAACAAGCGGATATTGTAACTGTCCAATCTGTTGTGGTATTTGGAGTGGAGGACCGACTGCCAGTGGAGCATATCCAACAGCCAATCATACCTTAGCAGTAGATGCTTCCAATCCGTTTGTTCCAATGGGAACAAAGGTGGTCATGAATGGTGTCGAATATACGGTAGAAGATACCGGAGCTTTCGCAAGATACGGTGTACAGTTTGATGTCTATTATGACAGTCATGCGGCAGCATCCGCACATGGTCATAAGACCTGGGAATGCTATCTGGCAGATGATAATGGAAGCCAGGAAGTGGAAGTGACCAGGACAAGAGATGTAGATGTGCTGAATGTCACCTTAAACAGCGGAAATCTGATGTCGATCTGTCAGGACAGGCTGGGATTTTTCCAGAAAGAACTGTTCAGTGCCTATAACGATACGAAAGGTAATTTACAGATGTTTGCGACACCGGTTGATTTTAACTGGTATTCCAGTGTGACAAGTTATTATGGATATCGGATTCATCCAATTTCAGGAGCAAATCAGCTTCATAATGGTATGGATATCGGAGCGCCGGAGGGAACAAAAGTAATGGCAGGGCTGACCGGAACGGTTACAACTTCTGCTTATAACGACAGCTATGGCAATTATGTTGTGATCAAGGACAGTAAAGGCTATGAACTGCGGTATGCACATTTAAGCAGCCGGAGTGTATCTGCAGGTGTATCCGTCACGAAAGGTGATGAGATTGGTCTTGTAGGAAATACTGGAAATTCTACAGGAAGCCATCTTCATATTGAACTTCTGAAAAATGGAGAGCGCTTAAACCCGATCTTTTATCTGGAAACTGGAGAAGGGGCAGGCTTTGGCGGCAATGAATACACCAGTGAAGCGGCACAGCGTTTGTTGAACGAAGCAGCGAGATATCTAGGAACACCGTATGTGTGGGGTGGATATTCTCCAAGTGGATTTGACTGTTCTGGATTTGTAAGTTACTGCCTGACAAACTCTGGTGTAAGGAATACAGGAAGATTGACTGCACAGGGACTGTATGACATCTGCACGCCGGTATCTCAGTCAGAAGCACAGCCGGGAGATCTGATCTTTTTTACAGGCACTTATGATGCAGGAGTTCCGGTAACGCACATTGGAATCTATGTAGGCAATGGTCAGATGATCCATTGCGGTCATCCGGTGCAGTACACGTCCATCAATTCACCATACTGGCAGAGCCATTTCTATGGATTTGGACGATGGTAAGAAAAAAGGGCGGCTGCATCAGCCGTCCGGAAAGGAGAAGCGATGAAAAGTCTTGAAAAAGCAACGGCGGATTATGAGAAAGCCAAGGAAAAAATGGAAGCATCCAAAGCCAGATATGAAGCAGACTTAAAGCGGTTCAAGGCTGCGGAGATTGCAAAAACAGAAGCGGAAAATCTGGAAATTGTAAGAATTATCCGTGCAATGGATATGAGTATTCCGGAATTGGAAGCTTTCAAAAAGAGAATGAAAAATGAACTGCCCGGCAGGGTGGAAATACAGAAGGAGGAAACAAAAGCCGATGATGAATCTGGAAAAAATGAAACAGAAGAAGAGAACAATTACTAAAAGCAGGGTAAAAAAGGGCTTGCTTGCAGCAACGACATTTCTTTGCCTGACAACACCTTTGCTCCAGACACAGACTGCTTATGCAGCTGAGAATACCACACCTGCGATTACGATTGAGAAACCGGATGGCTGGAAACAGGGAGAAACAACCATTGCTGTTACGGTAGATGCCAGCCATATGCCGGAAGGTTTCTCAATAGCAAAGATGGAAGCAAAAGCAGGAAAAGATGGAAGCTGGCAGGATGTAACCGGAAGCGGAAGTATCACGATCACTGGAAATCAGACAGTGTATGTGCGTGTGACAGATGGTGAGGGAAAGGTCTATGAGCAGAATCGCTCTATTAAGTGTTATGACACGGAAAAGCCGACACTTTCTGCTTCTCTGACAGATGGTGTGCTGACGATTCAGGGGAATGATACAGTATCCGGGATTACTGCGGTAACAGTCAATGGCACCACTTATACAGACTTGAAGGATGGAATGCTGAGAGTGCAACTGACACAGAAAGATTTTACTACAAAACAGATTGAGATTACGGTAACAGACGGAGCTGGAAATACTTCTGAAAAGTATGTGTTGCAGAATCCTTATTATGAATGGGCAAAGAAGCAGGCAGAAAAACAGAAATCTTCCAGTGTCAGCAATGGTGCAATGGCAACTACGACCAGTGCAGATGCAACGGGGACTGAAAAAACAACGACTTCTCCGCTTCCACAGGATGCACAGGCTTCTGAGCCGACAGATGCAAAAGGAACCGTGGATGATCGGACAGTGACAGGTATTGAGGAACAGCTTAATAAAGAAGGCGAGACGGCAGAATCCGTTACAAAAACAGCTACGGAAGGCACAAAAGAGTTTTATACCATTTCAACGAAGAGTGGTAAGATTTTCTATCTGATCATCGACAATTCAAAATCTCAGGATAATGTGTATTTCCTTACCGAAGTCAGTGAGAAAGATCTGATGAACTTCACACTTTCTGATTCAGTGACACTTCCGGAAGTGGATACGGTTTATGCAGAACCAGAGAAAAAAGCAGAGGAAGAAAAACCGGAAACGACAGAGTCATCCGAGAAAGATAAGGTAGAGGATGACATTCAGATGCCAGAAGATAAAAGTCCATTTGGAACCTATCTTTTGATCGCACTGGTTGCAGTCGGAGCTACGGCAGGGGGATATTACTTCAAAGTCTATAAACCAAAGCATGAATATGATGACGAGGATGAGATGGAAGAGGATGAAGATGAATCCGAAGATTCAGAGTCAGAAAAACGGGAAGTAGACGATGCAGATGAGCAGGAAGAAAGTGCAGAACCGGAAATTCTGAGAGATGAAGATTTCAATGATGATGTACTAGAAGATGAAGAAGAGGAGCAGGAGTAAATGAAATTAGTGATTGCAGAAAAGCCATCGGTTGCGATGGCACTGGCTTCCGTGCTTGGAGCCAGAACAAGAAAAGATGGCTACGTGGAGGGAAACGGTTATATCGTTTCCTGGTGCGTAGGACATCTGGTTGGATTATGCGATGCATCGGAATACGATGAAAAATATAAAAAATGGAGATATGAAGATCTGCCGATTGTGCCGGAATGCTGGAGACACAAGGTTTTGGATGGAACAAAGAAGCAGTATGGAATCTTGAAAAAACTGATGAGAGATTCCAATGTAGATGAAGTGATCTGTGCTACTGATGCAGGACGTGAAGGAGAGTTAATCTTTCGTCTGGTGTATGAGCAGGCAGGATGCAAAAAGCCGATGAAGCGGCTCTGGATTTCTTCCATGGAAGAACAGGCAATTAAAGATGGATTTGCGTCATTAAAAGACGGTTCGTGTTATGACAGTCTCTATCAGTCAGCACTTTGCAGGGCAAAGGCAGACTGGCTGGTGGGAATCAATGCGAGCCGTCTTTTTTCCGTTCTGTATAACCAGAATCTGAAAGTCGGAAGAGTGCAGACACCAACGCTTGCCATGATCGTGGATCGAAATCAGAAGATCAAGGAATTTACCAAAGAAAAATATTATATGGCTCATATCAAGTTTGATGATATGGATGCAGTCACAGAGCATTTTCAGAAAAAAGAGGATGCAGATAAAGTGGTTGCAGACTGTCGGGAGCGTATGTGCGAAGTGGAAAAGGATGATGTGAAAGAGAAGACGGTACGCCCTCCAAAACTCTATGATCTGACCACTCTTCAGAGGGAAGCAAACAGAATGTTTGGCTATACCGCACAGCAGACGCTGGATGCCGTGCAGGAGATGTATGAGCAGAAGCTTGTCACTTATCCGAGAACAGACAGCCAGTATCTGACAGATGAGATGGGAGAAAGCACAGAAACTCTGATTCAGATGTTACTTGGGGAAATGCCTTATGCTGAAGGCCTGGAATATCAGCCGGACGTGAGTAAGGTATTAAATTCAAAGAAAGTATCTGATCACCATGCGATTATCCCAACCATGGAAGTAGCCAAAGCAGATATTGGTGAACTGAAAGAGCGAAACCGCAAGATTTTGTATCTGATCAGTGCCAGGGTACTGACAGCAACCGCAGATCCTTATATTTATGAGAGCCATAAATGTCAGATTACCTGTAATTATCATACGTTTTATCTCACGGCAAAGAAAACAAAGCAGGAAGGATTCAAGGCAATCGAAAATAAAATGAAACAGTTCTTTGGCGTAAAGAGTGAGAAAGAAGAGCCGGAGCTGGATATCTGGGCAGGCAAGCATTACGGTCCTTGTGATTCTTTTGTATCGGAGCATTTTACACAGCCACCGAAACAGTACACAGAAGATACCCTGCTTTCTGCGATGGAACGTGCAGGAAATGAAGAACTGACCGAAGATACGGAAAAGAAAGGACTTGGTACTCCGGCAACAAGGGCAGCAATCATTGAAAAACTGATTCAGTCTGGTTTTGTGAAAAGGGAAAAGAAAAATCTGGTGCCGACAGATGATGGCAATGTGCTGATTACGGTTCTGCCGGATGAGATTAAATCTCCGAAGATGACAGCAGAGTGGGAAATGGCATTGAATCACATTGCCCAGAATACAGAGACAGCAGATGAATTCCTAAATGGGATTACAGAGCTGATGCAGGAACTGGTTGCCAGATATCAGGGTATTTCAGAAGAAAAGAAAGAGCAGTTTCAGGGAAAAGCAAAAGGAGAAGTCATTGGCAAATGTCCCCGTTGTGGAGCTGATGTCAGGGAAGGAAAAGTAAACTTTTACTGTTCTGATCGGAACTGTGCTTTTACCTTGTGGAAGAATGATAAATTCCTTGCAAGCCAGGGAAAAAAGATGGATAAGGCGGCAGCAAAGAAGTTCCTGTCTAAAGGAAAAATCCATTATAAAGATCTGGTATCCAGAAAAACAGGGAGACAGTATGAAGCAACTGTGGAAATGGTTGATCCCGGCGAGGGGAATGTGCAGTTCAATCTGATTTTCCCACAACGATAAGTAGTGTATGGCAGGCAGTCTAAGGACTGTCTGTTTTCATACAAATATTATGAAAGAGAGGACCTTAGCATGAAGAAAAAAGGTAATTTTAGAAAAGTAGTATCTGGCTTGCTGGCAGGCATGACAATGCTTAGTACCGTGTTGTCTCCGATGACTGCATATGCAGCGGAGATTCAGCCAGAGGAAAAACCGCCACTTTATGAGGAAGTGAAAGACCTTCTGGATGAAGATGAGGTGGTGACTGCCAAAGATTATGAAATCGAAACAGGCAGTGTATTTGATGTGAAATCAGACTACACAGGACTGGAAATCAAGGATGCTGACAAGGTTAAAGTCACATTCGAGGAAGCAAAGAACGACAAGGATGAGGATTTTACGACAGATCATGCGGACACTTACAAAGCGGTCTATTATGTGGAACCGGTAAATCAGGAGCATCCGAAGTATCAGATCAGCCGAAAGCTGATTGTGCGTGAGAAAGAAACAGAAGTGCAGACAGAAACTGCAGGGAGTGAAGCGGTAACCGAATCCGAAACAGCTGGCAGTGAACAGCAGACAGAAGAAGCGGAGGATTCCGAAGCAGACTCGGAGATTACCGATATTGATGCTGATGAATTTGATGATTTAGTAGAGCAGGCACAGAATCAGGATACCTATGATGAAGAATCAGGGTTAGAGCTTCACGATGTTTTGGAACAGGCAGGAGACGAATGGGTGGATCTTGATTCTATGGAAGAGGGAGAGATTGCAACATTTGAAGCAGTTTCGGCTTATTCAGCAAGAACTACACAGCAGGTAACGATTGAAAAAGGACCTCTGTATAGATATGCAGATTATAATCTTGGAACCTATCTGACAGAGCCGTACTATATCAGCTACGGAAGCGTCAGAGCAACTGCGTATTGTGTACAGCCAGCAAAACCAGGACCAGGATCTGGAAATTATACAATCACAAAGATCGGGGACAATCAGGCGTTAGCAAAAGTGTGTTATTACGGTACAGATGCCGCAGGGAGCGAAAGTTTTTTTGCGAATAAACACACGGATTTCTCAGAAGGAAAAAGATTCATCATTATTCACATGGCTGCATCGTATGCCAATGGAAGCAGTGATGCATTCTATGGAACAAATGCTACAGGCGAGGCTTTGGCAAAAGAACTCTATAATTATTGTGTGAATAAGCCGGAAATACCAGATGTAGCGATGTCATTTTCAAAACCGAATGTAAAAGCTTATGTAGATGGAAATGTTCAGAGAACGGAGAACATTAAGTTTAATGCATCTTCCCAGCAGAAAATTACAATGGACTTACCAAAGGGTGTAAAGCTCCATAATGTATCTACTGGAACTGTAAGTGCGGCAGGTGCAAGCGTAACAATTGGAGGAGGAACTACGTTTTATCTCTCAGCACCTCTGACACAGACAAAAGATGTAAGTGCTACTTTTTCTGCAAAAATGAAGGGTAGTATTACAAAAGATTATTCAGCATATAAACTGACTACGAATGCAAGTGTTCAGGATCTGGCATTTGTGTTTGGAGAAGGTGTCGCTGATGAAAAATATGTAAGCTTAAAGGTGTCCTGGATTGAACAGGCTACGATCGAAATCGTAAAGAAAGACGATACAGCGGATGTCAATCTTGCAGGTGCAGTATTCGGTGTATACAGCGATGAGGCTTGTACAAAGCTGATCACTCAGATGCCGGCAACAGATAAGAATGGAAAATCTTCTGTTACGATCATCAAGACACAGGATACCGTTTATCTGAAAGAGATCACAGCACCACAGGGATATGTAGTAAATGCAACGGCAACAAATGTAAAACTGGTAGCAAGTAAGACTTCCTCTGTGACTGTAGAAAATAAAGAACAGCTTGCAGAGCTTACCATTTACAAAGAAGGACAGGTTCTTACCGGAGCAGATGTCAGTGAAAATGGAACAGTATTCCAGTATGAAAACCGCAGACAGAAAAATGCAGTGTATAACGTGTATGCCGGGGCAGATATCGTAACTGCTTATGGCACAAAAGTGTACAGCAAAGGTGACCTGGTAAAAGATAATCTGACTACGGGAGAGAATGGTTCTGTTATACTGAAGAATCTGCATCTTGGAAGCTATGTGGTGAAAGAAGCAAAAGCACCGGACAATTTCTATAACGGCAGCGAAGAAAAGCCAGTGACTCTGACTTATGCCGGACAGAATAAAGAAGTTGTATTTGCAGATGTGACTTTTAACAACGAAAGACAGAAAGCAGATGTTTCCGTAGTAAAACAGGATAAAGATACAAAGAAACCACTGAATGGCGGTATTTTTGCTCTGTATGCATCCGATGATATTAGAAATGCAGACGGAACCGTTGTTGAGAAAAAAGGAACACTGATTGAGAAAGCCACTACTGGAGCAGATGGAACTGCAAAATTCACAGCAGATCTTCCGATTGGATATTCCTATTCCGTAAAAGAAGATCAAGCGCCGGAAGGCTATGTAAGAAATACAGAAGATGTGTATACGTTCAAGTTTTCTTACACCAATGATAAAGAAGCAACCGTATCATTTGCCCATACCTTCAGCAATGACCGTGTGACAGCAAAGATCAATTTATTCAAAGTTGATAAAGAAACAGGAAAAGCAGTACCACAGGGAGATGCCACACTGAAAGGTGCAGTTTATGGTCTGTATGCCCGTGAAGATATCGTGCATCCGGACGGAGCAACCGGAACTATTTATAAAGCAGGAGAACAGGTAGCATCTCTTACAACAGATGACAAAGGACAGTCTTCTGTAAAAGGTTTATATCTTGGCAAATATTATGTCAAAGAGATCACACCGCCGACCGGATACCTGGCAGATACAGAAGAGCATGATCTTGTGTGCAGTTATGAAGGAGATATGACAGCAGAAGTAAAAAGAGAGTGCACTTCCAGTGAGCAGGTCATCAAACAGCCATTTCAGATCATCAAAGCAGCCAACAATGGAAAGACCGATGCAGATCTGTTATCCGGAGCCGGATTTACAGTTTATCTGAAATCTTCCCTTACAAAGAAAGCAGATGGAAGCTATGATTTTGATTCTGCCAAACCAGTAGTGAGTGGAGAAAATGGAGCAACTGAGATTTTCACAGATGAAAAAGGGTATGCCTGCAGTATTCCATTACCATTTGGAAGCTATATCGTGCGTGAAACTACAACACCGCACAATTACAAGCCAGTCGATGATTTTGAAGTGAATATCACAGAACATCATCCAAACGAGCCACAGATCTGGCGAGTGCTTCTGGATGAAGAGTTTAAGGCAAAACTGAAAATCGTGAAAAAAGACGATGAAACAAAGAAATCTGTATTGATTGCCGGAACAGAATTTAAGGTATATGACCTGGACAACAAGAAGTATGTGGAGCAGGTAACAACTTACCCAGTGACAACTACTCACAAGTCCTATTTTACGGACAGCCAGGGATATCTGATCATGCCGAAGAATCTGAAGATCGGACATTACCGGATTGAGGAAGTCAACGCACCGGAAGGGTACACAATCAATAAGAACTATGTAGAGATTGCGGTGGATGCAAATACAGCATACCAGATGGATTCTGAGAGCGGAGATGCCATTATTACGGTAGACTATGAGAACCATCCGGTAAAAGGAAAGCTGACGATCTATAAAAAAGGTGAGATGCTGACCGGATTTAAAAAGGATTTTGTTTATGAAGAAAGATACCTGAAGGGTGCATCATTTCATGTCTATGCAGCTGAAAATATCTATACACCGGATTATCAGAAAGATGAAAACGGGAACAGACAGCTGATCTATGCAAAAGATGCACTGGTAACAACGGTAACGACCGGGGAAGACGGAAAAGCAGTTGCTGATAACCTGCCGCTTGGTTCTTACTATGTGGTAGAAAAGACTGCACCGGAAGGATTCGTCCTGAACCATGACAGATCGGATGCCGCATTTGTCTATGCGGATCAGGATACACCTGTGATCGAACAGGAAGTGATGGTTGGCGATGACCGCCAGAAAGTTGCAATCCAGGTAGAAAAACAGGATGCAGAAAATGGTGCAACCGTAGCAGGAGCTGTCTTTGGCATCTATAACACAGAAGATCTGAAGAATGAGAAAGGTGAGATCATTGTAAAGGCAGATACACTTCTGCAGGAAATGACTTCTGATAACGATGGTCTTGCAGCATGTACGCTGGATCTGCCGCTTGGACAGTATTATGTGAAAGAGTTAAAAGCACCGGCGGGATTTGTATCCTCTGATGAAGTTCTGAATCTGGATGCTTCTTACCAGGGACAGGATGTGAAGACAGTAAAACTGAAAACAGTGAAAAAGAACCAGCCGACAACAGTAGAAATTACAAAATCTGATATAACCACAGGTGTGGAACTGGATGGGGCAAAACTCACTGTTCTTGATAAAGAAGGAAATGTTGTGGATCAGTGGACTTCTGTAAAAGATCAGCCACATGTGATCAAACGACTGACAGTTGGAGAGGAATACACTCTTCGTGAGGAAATGGCACCGTATGGATATCTGAAAGCAACGGATGTGAAGTTCACGCTGGAAGATACTGCTGAGATTCAGAAAGTAGAGATGAAAGATGAAGTTCCGACAGGACTTCTGATCATCAACAAAAATGGAGAGTTTCTGGATAAGGTGACACTTTTGGATCATGTAAAAGGTACTGTGGAGCATCTTTTTGAGTATGTAACCGGAAGTCTTACAGATGTGACGTTCGACGTATTTGCTTCGGAAGATATCCAAGCGGCAGATGGTGTCAGTGAAGATTATTTCAAAGCAGATGAAAAAGTGGGAACCATTACCACAGATTCCAATGGTATTGCACAGATGGGAGATCTTCCGGCAGGAAAATACTATGTGAAGGAAGTAAAAACAGCCCATGGTTATGTGCTGGACAAAGAGCCGAGATATGTTGACCTTTCCTACCGTGATCAGGACACACCAGTCATCACTTATGATGAGAAATGGCAGAATGCCCGTCAGAAAGTAAAGGTTACGGTTCTGAAGAAAGAAAAAGATACAGAACGTGTTCTTGCAGGTGGTGTCTTTGGTCTTTATACCAGTGAAGATATCAAAAATGCAAAGGGCGAGGTACTCCTTGAGAAAGACAGTCTGATCGAGCAGCGGGTAACGGATGAAAAAGGACAGATTACTTTTACGGCAGATCTTCCGGTAGACGGAAAATACTATGTGAAAGAGATCTTTGCGCCGGACGGATTTGTTACAACAGAAGAAGTACAGGAATTTACCTTTGAATATGCCGGAGAAGACCAGGCAGAAGTAAGCTACGACTTTATTTTTGAGAATCAGCCAACCACAGTGGAGCTGACCAAAACAGACCTGACAACAGGTAAAGAACTTCCAGGTGCACACCTGAAAGTGACGGATTCAGATGGCAACACAGTAGATGAATGGACTTCTACGGAAGAATCCCATGTGATCAAAGAACTGGTGGTTGGCAAGGAATACACCATGACAGAGACAAAACCGGCAGATGGATATGCCACTGCAGAAAGTATTACCTTTACAGTAGAAAATACAGCCGAGATTCAGAAAGTAGAGATGAAAGATGATGTGACAAAAGTGCAGATCAGTAAGACAGATATCACAGGAGAAACTGAAATTCCGGGTGCGAAACTGACAATTCTCGATAAGGATGATCAGGTAGTAGAGAGCTGGACTTCCACAGAGGAAGCACACTATATCGAAAAACTTCCAATCGGTAAATATACCTTACGTGAAGAGCAGGCACCGAAAGGATATCTTCTGACATCGGATGTTAGTTTTGAAGTAAAGGATACTGGAGAAATCCAGAAAGTAGCTATGAAAGATGACACTGCCAAGGGAAAAGTGATTCTCAATAAGACAGATAAATCATCAGGAGAACCGCTGAAAGGGGTAGAATTTGAACTTCGTGACAGCAAAGGAAAAATTCTGGAAACCTTAAAGACAGATGCTGCCGGTCATGCAGAAAGTAAGCTGTATGAGATTGCCACATTTAAGAACGGCAAATATGATACCGCTATCAAGTATTATCTGGTGGAAACAAAGACACTGGACGGATACACACTGGATCAGACCAAGCATGAAGTGACATTTGCCTATGCAGATGACAGTACACCGGTTGTAGAAGTTACCTTTAATCTGACAAATGAGAAACCGGAAGTTCCAGAAACACCGAACACACCGGATATACCACAGTCCCATGAAGAGACAAAGGTATCAAACGCACCGAAAACAGGTGACAGCACGAATATCTGGCTGCCAATCTTGCTTCTTGTAATCTCCACAGGAGGTATGGCAGGACTTTATATCAGCAGGAAAAGGAAATAAGGAAACTAAAACCAACGGTTATGATTGGGAGCTTCTATGTGAGGCTCCCTTTTTCATACAAAAAAATCACAGAAAGGAACAGAAAACTATGATGAAAGCAATGGAAAAAAGACAGGAAGCACGAAAAAACCAGGAGAAAACAGTAAAGAGAATGATGGCTTATCAGAAGAAAGCCGAGCAGATGGTCAGCAGAAAAAGAATGAACCATCACATGATCAGAAAGGGGTAAAAGCGTATGATGAACAGAAAAGAATTTTATGAATATGTCAAAGACAATGTAAAGGAGTATCTGCCAGAGTCTTATAAGGACGCAGAAATTAAACTTCAGGAAGTAGAAAAAAACAATGGTTTGAAGCTGACAGGTATTACGATTCCAAACGGAGATCAGAGAATCGTACCGACAGTCTATCTGGATTCCCTCTACCAGGAATATATCCATGGAAAAGATGTAGACTCTTGTGTTGGGGATGTAGCTGATATGCGTATTGAGGCACAGGGAAAAGCAGAATTTTTTGATATGGGAGTTCCAGATATTCTGGATTATGAAAAGATGAAAAATAAGTTACAGGTAAGAATTTGTGACAAGGAATGGAATACCGATCGTCTGGCAGATAAGGTAGTCACAGAACACGGAGATTTTGCGGCTTATTATGCAGTAAACCTGGAGGAAAATGGAGAGGGAATCAGCAGTATTCCGGTAACAGTTTCTCTGATGAACGAATGGGGAGTATCTGTTGAACAGATTCAGGCAGATGCGATGATGGCAGATAAGAACAGAGGAGTGCAACTGGTGGATATGACACAGATTATCGAATCCATGATTTTTGGAGGAACACCAAAAAATCTTTTAAATGAAAAACTGGATATGGAAACCGTGGAGAATCCAATGTTCTGCCTTACGAATGAATCAAAGCTGAATGGAGCATCCTTGTTACTGCAGGAAGATATTCGAAAACAGATCGGGGAATGCCTGGGAAGCGATTACTTTGTCATTCCATCTTCCGTTCATGAAGTGCTGATTCTCCCTGATAACGGTATTTTTCAGGTTCCGGAATTAAATGCGATGGTACAAAAAGTGAATGAAACACAGGTGGAAAGACAGGAACAGCTTTCTGATAAGGTTCAGTTCTGTGATAAAAAGACCGCATTAATGGAAAATGCTGAGCGCAGGGAAGCTCGTTTGGAGAAAGAAAAAGCAACTGAAAAAGCGGAAGTAAAAGGTGGAATCCATGGAAGATTGGAGAAAGCCAAGGCAGAGATCAAGGCAAAAGAGGCAGACAAAGTGCCGAAGAATAAGTCAAAAGATCTTGCCGCAGCATTATAAAGAGAAACAACGATGATATTAAGGGGACTGTGCCAAGCAGTCCCTGATTTTATGAAAAGGAGTAGCACATGGCAAATAAATTATATGCAATGGAACAGCTGACGGAAGAGGTGGCAAAAGATGTAGCTGCCAGTCCGCAGGAATGGATGCGATTCCTAAACACTGCATCCAGATTGTACAAATACACTTTTCCAGAACAGCTTTTAATTTATGCACAGCGACCGGAAGCAACTGCCGTAGCATCCATGGAAATATGGAATCAGAAGATGTACCGCTGGATCAAAAAGGGATCCAAGGGGATTGCCTTGATTGACAACACTTCCGGACCGAAAACAAAACTTCGGTATGTATTTGATGTGCAGGACACTTATAAAGTGCGGAATCTTGGAAAGGATCCTCAGTTATGGAATCTTCCAGTAGAAGGAGAACATCTGGTGGCAGATTATCTGCAGGAGCAGTTATCACTGGAAGATACAGAAGGAGGACTTGCTGAAAGTCTGCATCAGGCAGCGAAGGAGAGTATGCAGGAATGGCTTCCAGATGCATTGGAAGAACTGAGACTGGATGTGACAGGGACATTTTTGGAAGAACTGGACGAACAGAATCAGGAAGTAGAATTCCGGGAACTGATGACCAATAGTGTCTGGTATGTATTACTAAAGCGGTGTGGACTGGATGTACAGGAATATCTGGATGCAGAGGATTTTCGGCATATTACGGACTTCAATCAGCTGAAAGTATTAGGACATCTGGGAAGTGCAGTCAACGAGATCAGCAGACCAGTTCTGATGCAGATTGGACGATATGTTCTGAATGATCTGGAAAATGACCTGAAAACGGTTGCAAAAGAAAAAGAAGTAGCTTATAATGAATTTAACACGTTAATTCGTGAAAGTAATACAGATAACACAGAAGATAAAGAAGAAAAAAAGGAGGAAACAGACTATGAGAGAGATCAGTTACAGCCAGAACGGAGAGTATCAGATTCCAGATATCAGCCTGGAAGAGACGAGAGGAACCATCGGCAAGTACGGAATGATGCGGAAAGAGTATCTGAGAAATCACAAGGTAGCCAGGTTCAACATTCTGACACTGCAGAACCGTCTGGACAGTCATCTGATGGAGATCGACAGCCAGGCAAGACAGAGAGTAGACGACCTGATGAACGAACTTCTGGAGAAAGATCCGGCACCGGACAAAATGGCAGACGGGATGGCATGGACCAGACACATGAACCAGATCAAGGCACAGGCAGAGGAGCTGGTGATTCAGGAGATTATTTACAGTTAAGTCTGTTCCCAACAGAAGAGGAACAGTTAGGAGAAATAAGGAAAGCGGCAGCTGCATTGGAACAGCCAGCCGCTTTTCTTATTTCCGATGAAGTGGTAAATGATATTCTCCGCACGGGAAGCGGACAGAAAAATACACTGTTTCATATTACAGCAAGACTGATTGAAGGTCTGGATAATGAAGAAATGCGGAGTTTTCTGAAAGATGAATATGGAACTGGTGGCAAAGGATTTACCATAGATGGTCGGAAAATCAGTATCTGGTATGACAATGATGGTATCCGTATCCGGCGAGGGGACTCTGCCAGAAGAAACTTTGACCGCATGGTTACGTGGGAAGAAGCAGCGAACAGAATTCGGGATATGTATGAGGATGGAAATTACGTGGATAATTTGATTTCCAATAATGCCATTGAACAGGAGCAGGAAGAAATGACCAATCTTCTTGCACTTCATTTTCGGGATACTTGCAGAAACTGGGAAAAGAAACAATCATATTCAGACTGGCAGGATGTAGTGAGTGGAGCATGGACAGATCAAGAGGAAGCAGATGCGATTGTCTATCGTTTTGAATGGCTACAGAAATATATGGATGAGAATCCGGGAGATTATCACCGCTGGGAGATTCAGCATAATCCGGAATATTTCCAACGCTTTCAGGATCTTCAGAGGGAGCGTTCCTGGGTAGACCAGAAATTTACGGTCGAACGTCCGGCACTATCCTTTATCACACAGGATGAAATTGACGCAGTGTTAAGAAGAGGCGGCATTACTGCAGGAGGACGTAACCGAATCTATGAGTATTTCATGGAACATCATGATATGAAAGATGCAGCTGAGTTCCTGAAAAATGAGTATGGAACAGGTGGTTCCTCACCCGGAATACCAGGAGCAGATGCTTCCGACGCATCCCATGATGCAAAAGGATTAAAACTTGCAAAAGGGAAAATTGGCAGTCCAGAGGTAGAAGTTTTATTAAAGTGGAACAAGGTTGCAGAACGTGTTCGCCAGTTAATCCGCACAGATGATTATTTGTCACCGGAAGAAATGGAAAAGTACGAAGAACGACAGGAAGCACAAAGACTGGCAGATTTGGAAGAAGCACAGCAGATGTTAGGAGAACAGCTGGAGCAGGATACTTTGACAGCGGAAGATATAACTGATTTGCGATTAGTTGATTCAGAATATATGTCTGGTACCAGAACAAAAATCCACGATTTTGATTGCAAAGTTAAGGGAGAAGCGAATCGACTTCAATACACATTAGAATATCATGATGATGGAGAAGGTTTCACGATTCATACGGAAAAAGATGATATTTGGAATCGAATGTCAACACAAGAATTGGAACGTCTGGATGTAAAACTCGGACAAGAAGTACTTTATTATCATTATCACAACAAAACTGTAAATGCGGATACCTTAGATAAATTACGGGAAATCAAGGAAGAAATCATGGAGGAAGAGTCTTCCTATTTTACTGCTATTTCTAAACGTGTGTGGACAGATTATGATAAAAAAGAAAAAGAACTGTCGGGAGAAGTTGAGGTATCGGAAGAAAAAGAATCATTGGAAGAGATTAACGGAATAGCAGAACTGATTCCAGCAACGAACTTCCATATCACAGATGATGAACTTGGACAGGGAACACCGAAGGAGAAATTCCGAGCCAATATTATGGCTATTCAGCTGTTAAAAAAATGTGAGGATGAGAACCGCAATGCGACACCAGAGGAACAGGAAATCTTATCCAGGTACGTCGGCTGGGGAGGTCTTGCAGATGCATTTGATGAGACAAAATCTGCATGGGAGACAGAATATCTGGAATTAAAGACCGTCCTTACACCGGAAGAATATGCTGCAGCCAGAGCTTCCACATTAAATGCTCATTATACACAGCCGATTGTGATTGAAAGTATGTATCAGGTGTTGGAGAATCTGGGATTTACAAAGGGAAATATCCTGGAGCCATCTATGGGAGTCGGGAACTTCTTTGGAAAGCTTCCAGAGAATCTAAACCAGTCCAAACTCTATGGAGTGGAACTGGACAGCATCAGTGGCAGAATTGCTAAACTTCTCTATCCAGATGCCAATATCCAGATCAAAGGCTTTGAGAAGACGGATTATCCCAATGATTTCTTTGACGTGACAATCGGAAATGTGCCATTCGGTGCATATAAGGTCAATGACCGTCAATATGACCGCTACAATTTTATGATTCATGATTACTTTCTTGCCAAGACTATAGATCAGTTACGTCCAGGTGGTGTAGCTGCGTTGATCACAACAAAGGGAACTATGGACAAGGCATCACCGGAAGTCCGGAAATATTTGGCAGAGCGTGCAGACCTGCTGGGGGCAATCCGACTGCCGAACACAGCTTTTAAGGCAAATGCAGGAACAGAAGTCAGTGCTGATATTTTGTTTTTCCAGAAGCGTGAGAGTTTCACAAAAGAGATGCCAGACTGGGTGAATTTGGAGAGTGATGCAAATGGGATTACCATTAACAAGTATTTTGTTCAGCATCCGGAAATGATTCTGGGTGAGATGAAAGAAGTGTCCGGTCCGTATGGTATGGAAACAACCTGTGCTCCAATGGAAGGTGCTGATTTGGAATTACAATTACAAGAAGCAGTAAAACACATCAAGGGAAGCATGGCACCAGCAGTAGATGTGGAAGCAGAACTGGATGAGATGCCAGAGAGTATTCCGGCTGATCCAAATGTTAGAAATTACAGCTATACGGTAGTAGATGATCAGGTATATTACCGTGTCAATTCTTTGATGAATCAGGTGAAAATGCCTGCCGCCACTGCAGAACGTGTGAAAGGCATGGTTGCAATCCGTGATACTGTTCGTGAGTTGATCGCCATGCAGATGGAGGAATCCGTCACAGACGAAGAAATCCAGAAACAGCAGGAGAAACTGAATCAAGTATATGATACCTACACGGTAAAGTATGGAGTCATTGGAAGTAATGCCAACAAACGGGCGTTTTCTGATGACTCTTCTTATTGCCTATTGTGTTCTCTGGAAGATCTGAACGAAGATGGAACATTGAAGCGAAAAGCAGATATGTTTACAAAACGAACCATCAAAAAGGCAGTAGCAGTAACCAGCGTAGAAACAGCGACAGAGGCGTTAGCATTATCTTTGAATGAAAGGGCAAAGGTAGACCTTCCTTATATGGCAGAGCTGACCGGAAAGACTGAAGAGAAAATCACGGAGGAACTGGTTGGAGTTATCTTTAAGAATCCACTGACAGACCAGTGGGAGAGTGGAGATGAGTATTTATCTGGAAATGTCAGGGATAAATTAAACACTGCGAGAACCATTGCCGAGAGTCACCCGGAATTTACACCGAATGTCCGTGCATTGGAGGCGGTTCAGCCGAGAGATCTGGAAGCATCTGAGATTGAGGTACGTGTTGGAGCCACATGGATTGAACCTTCGGATTATCAGGATTTTATGGTAGAACTGCTTCATACGCCATGGTATCTTGCACAGAAGGAAATACAGGTAAAATTCTCTGAGGTAAATGGTGAGTGGAGGATTACAGGAAAGAATGCCGACAGTCCAAGAAATGCGTTTGCCTATGCAACGTATGGAACTGAGAGAGCAAATGCCTATAAGATTCTGGAAGATACCCTGAACCTGAAAGATGTACGCATCTATGATAAGAGTGTCAATGAGAATGGTGATGAAATCCGTGTCCTCAATAAGAAAGAAACCATGCTGGCATCGCAGAAGCAGGATGCCATGAAAGCAGCATTTAAAGACTGGATTTTTAAAGATCAGCAGAGGCGTGAACGACTGGTAAAGGTGTACAATGAACGATTTAATAGCATCCGTCCCCGTGAATATGATGGCAGTCATTTGACTTTCCCAGGAATGAATCCGGAAATAGAACTTCGTCCGCACCAGAAAAATGCAGTTGCACACCAGCTTTACGGAGACAATGTGCTTCTGGCACATGTAGTAGGAGCTGGGAAGACCTACGAAATGGTAGCGGCGGCAATGGAAAGTAAAAGACTGGGATTATCACAGAAGAATCTCTTTGTCGTGCCAAACCATTTGACGGAGCAGTGGGGTGCAGAATTCCTACAGTTATATCCGGGAGCCAATATCCTGGTTGCAACCAAGAAAGATTTTGAACCAGCAAACCGAAAAAAATTCTGTGCCAGAATTGCTATGGGGAATTATGATGCCATTATCATTGGACATTCCCAGTTTGAGCGTATTCCAATCTCTGATGAGAGGCAGGAAGCTATGCTGCGGAAGCAGATTGATGATCTGGAAATGGCAATCCAGAGTGCAAGGTATGAACAGGACGGCGGACGTTATACTGTCAAACAGATTGAAAAGACCAGAAAAACCCTGCAGACAAGACTGGAAAAACTGAATCAGAAAGAGAAAAAAGATCAGGTAGTTACGTTTGAAGAACTGGGCGTGGATCACTTGTATGTCGATGAAGCACACAGTTATAAAAATGCGTTTCTCTATACAAAAATGAGGAATGTAGCCGGGATTGCGCAGAACGAAGCACAGAAGTCGGCGGATATGTTCAATAAATGTCAGTATCTGGATGAGATTACCGGAGGAAAAGGCATTACCTTTGCTACGGGCACACCGATCAGCAATAGCATGACGGAATTATATGTTATGCAGCGGTATCTGCAGAACAGCAAATTACAAAATATGGGACTTGGATTGTTTGATTCCTGGGCTTCCACTTTTGGAGAAGTTGTCACGAGCATTGAACTTGCACCGGAAGGAACAGGATATCGTGCAAAGTCCAGATTTGCACGGTTTTATAATATTCCGGAACTGATGAATATGTTCAAGGAGATTGCAGATATCAAGACTTCTGATCAGTTAAAGCTTCCTGTGCCGGAAGCGGAATATGAAACAGTGGTGCTGAAACCAACAGAACAGCAGAAAGAAATCGTAGAAAGTCTGGGAGAACGTGCAGAAGTTGTCAGAAACGGTGGGGTAGATGCCTCGGTTGATAATATGCTGAAAATTACCAATGATGGAAGAAAGTTAGCATTGGATCAGCGTTTGGTGAATGAATTATTGCCAGATAATCCGGAAAGCAAAATAGCAGTCTGTGCAGAGAAAAGCTATGAAATCTGGAAAGATACAGCAGCACAGAAATCAGCACAGTTGATTTTCTGTGATTTGAGCACACCGAAAGGCGATGGCAGTTTCAATGTTTATGATGATTTGAAGCAGAAACTGATAGAGAAAGGTGTACCGGAAAAAGAGATTGCGTTTATTCATGATGCAAATACAGAAGCAAAAAAGACGGAGCTGTTTGGGAAAGTGAAATCCGGACAGGTTCGTTTTTTGATTGGCTCAACAGCAAAGATGGGTGCAGGAACCAATGTGCAGGATCGTTTGATTGCCCTGCATCATCTGGATATTGGTTGGAAACCATCTGACTTGGAACAGAGGGAAGGACGTATTATCCGTCAGGGAAACCATAATAAAAAGGTTCATATCTTCCGGTATGTAACTGAATCCACATTTGACAGCTACATGTGGCAGTTGATCGAAAACAAGCAGAAGTTTATTTCCCAGATCATGACCAGCAAAGCACCGGTCAGAAGCTGCGAAGATGTGGACGAAGCGGCACTGTCCTATGCAGAGGTCAAAGCACTGGCAACCGGAAATCCAGCAGTAAAAGAGAAGATGGCATTGGATGTGGATGTGGCGAAATTAAAGCTTTTAAAAGCGAACCACATGAATAACCAATACCGACTGGAAGATGATATTGCAAGGAATTTTCCGCAACAGATTGCAAAATTGATGGAGATCATTGACAGCTACAAGGCAGATATCGCTCATTTTTCTGAGCATAAAATTACAGATCCAGAGCAGTTTTCTATGGAAATCAGTGGCAAAGTGTTCACAGAAAAGAAAGAGGCAGGAGCGGCTCTTCTGGCGGTCTGCAAAGACATTAAGTCTGTAGATGCAGCTATGGACATTGGAAGTTATCAGGGATTTAACATGAGAATCCAATTCGACAGCTGGAGCAAAGAGTTTATCCTGTCTGTAAAGCATGAATCGGTAGCTAAAGTTCGGTTGGGAGCCGATGCCCTGGGAAATATCATTCGTATCAATAATCTTTTAGAAAGTTATCCGGAAAAACTGGCAGAAGCAGAACAACGGCTGGAAACGGTACAGGAGCAGATGACAAATGCCAAAGAGGAAGTCGGGAAGCCATTTCCAAAAGAAGAGGAGTTGAACCAGAAACTGGAGCGACTGTCAGAGTTAAATGCACTTCTCAATATGGATGAGCGGGAAGATACAGAAACAGAGCAGTCGGAATCAAAAGAGAAAGAAGAAAGACCGGTACGAGGTTCTATTCATGAGAAACTGCAGATTTATAAAGAAAAGAGTCAGCGGGAAAGTGAAACTGGCAAGGAAACCAGAAAATGGGACTTCGGTCTGGAATAAATAAACAGGAAAGATGGCATAATTTGGTAGAAGAAGGTTCTGCCGGTTATGCCTTTTTTTAGAACACAGGAGGAATTTATATGGCGAGAAATATGATAACAGGAAAAGAAACGCAGAAAATGCAGGAATTTACGCAGGAACAGATAGACCGTGCAGAACACATGGGAATAGCGCTTCCAGTAGATGTAAAAGAACAGATTTTTGAATATGCAAATCTGATTGGCGAGGAAGAGAAAGTAAGGACGTTGGTAAAAAATCTGACAGATGCAATCAATCAGGCAGATGAAGATAAAGTAGAGGAACTTCTGGATGATGCAAAAATGGATATTCAGGACCTACCAGATCCAACCATAGGTAAGCTGGAATTACGTGATTATGGATATACAGCAGAAGACATGGTGCCGCTCAGAAAAGAAGCAGCTTTGGATTATCACAGAATGGGTTCTAAGATTTATTGCCTGGGTAGCGATGGCGGTAAGGGAGAGTATGCAAGTAAAGAAATGATACAGGCACACGAAGGGCTGTTTGGCATGGAATTACAGATGTGGGAACGGATAAGGGATCAGGATCTGGATTATGCCGATGAAGATTTTGGAGCATTTCAGGAGCCTATGAGTGTCATTGACCAGGAAGAAGCACTGAAATTATACGATGCCGGAGCAGATATCTATCTGATCACTAATTTTTCATCACCAATCTATGTCACGGAACGCAAGGAAATCGAACGAGGACCGGAGCATTATCAGATGTCCATGGCAGAACGGGAGCGTTTCCGTAACATGGAATGGGAAATACAGAAATATCCGCAGATTCAGTCTTTGAAAGAGGCAAACCTGTTGTTAGGAACAAGGCGAACCTTTGGTATTTATCAGATCAAAGATGATTCACCGGGCGAAAATTATGCATTTATGAATATGAGTTTTATTGAAAGTCATGGTATGCAGATAAAAAAAGAAGATTATAAGCTGGTCTATGTTGGAGAATTACTGGGAAATACGTCACTGGATGATATTTTTGAAAGGTTCAACATTGATAGACCGAAAGACTTCCGTGGGCATTCCCTGTCTGTCAGTGATATCGTTGTTTTGAATGATGGGGAAAAAGTAACAGCTCATTTTGTAGACAGTATCAGTTTTGAACAGCTGGATTCTTTCTTGAATCTGGAAGAACAGGTTCTTAGTGAACTGGCATATGAGGTAGGAGAACGGTATTTTGCTATTCAGAGGACAGAAGAAGGATACGATTATTCCTTTTACGATGAAGATTTCCGTCTGATGGATGGTGGCGTCTATGAAAATGATGAAATTTCTATTGAAGAAGCGGCAGAGGAACTTTTGGAAGACGAAGGCTGGACTGGAGAACGCATCCGTGGGGATTATGATCAGTTGATGGAAAAAGTGAAAGAAATGGATGAGGTTGTAATGGCAGAGATTCAGAAAAGCCAGGGCGAATATAAGCCACTGGCTAAGGTAGAAGAACTGGAAGAGGCGAATTATAACATGATTGACAATGTACTTAACAATATGCCACTGAAGAAAGAACCTTATCTGGAATACTTTGCCACAGAATGTGATGAGTTCCATGATATGGGAGCTTATGAAAAAAGTACCGATGTTAATCAGATAGCTGCAGTCTATGAAAAATATAAGGAGAATCCAGAAACTGCGTATCTGGGATGCTCGATGGGAATTATCTATCGTGATCCGGAAGACAGTTACTACGATGATGCTGAATTTGCAATCGTAAAAGGAAATACAGTACTTGGAAATCTGATGGATGATGTTCGGTTTTATGGAGAGCTTGCACTGGTACGGGAAGGGATTGAGAAAATTCATGAAGCATTGCCGGACTACAAGTATGTACCGATGAGGGATGTTCGAGAAGCAATGTATCCAGAGAAGATGACCACAGAACAGCTGGCAGAGGCACTGGATGAGATTGCAGAAGCTTTTGATCCGTATGAGTATCGAGATAATGTGGAGCCGGGAGAAAATACGGTACAAGAGGTGATGTTGGATTTGCAGAGTGGCAATACACATTCTTATATTTCTTATCTGAAGGATATTGTAGACGAAGAATGCGACTTGTCTGTTCGTGCAGGTGTATTGATGGAAAGACTGAAAGCCTATGAACCGGAGCTTCCAAAAGATATGGAACCAATGGTGTATGTGAATTATTGTGAGAAAAGTGAGCTGGGGAATCCAAGATGTCAAAAGTTATCTGATCTGGATTCAAAAACCGTAGAACAGGACAAAGCCTGGTATGCTGATCGTGATCCAAACACTAACGAACCAAAAACGACAGCACAAATGTTTTTTACAGTATATTATGCTGAGAAAGGTGACAAAATGCTGCACCATTTTCAGGGGAAGATAGATATTGGTACCGGAAACGGAGGTATCATCAGTCAGTTAAAGATGCAGAATGAAATGAAATTGACGGATGAAAGCTGGATTAGTTATCAGCAAGGAAAAGGAAATGAAGAGTATCAGAAGTATATGGAAGATCTGACGGATATGCAGAATCATGTACTGCCGCATTTGCAGAGTTTTTGCAGTCTGGAAGAAAAAGGTGTGAAGGAGAGACGAGAACAGCAGGTGGCAGAGAAAAATGAGAGCAGAGAAGCTGTGCCGAGAGCTGGTGTTGAAATAAATACAGCAGTTAAGGACGCAGGGAAAGCTGAAAGAAAGGCAGTAGTACAGAAAAAGACAATGCCAGAAAAAGAAAAGAAACCGTCAATCCATGAACGATTGGAAATCAATAAGAGAATCATCCAGGAAAAGCAGGGAAAAGATAAGCCGGAGAGAGGAGCTGATTTGGGTGTAAGGACAGTGTAGTATAAGCACAATGAGTCGGAGGTCACGGATGATAACGTGGCTTCCGGCTTTTTTGTTTTGAATGATACAGAAACGACAGACCTCAACGAGGTCTCGGTATTCTAACTCCAATGGAATACCATGACATGCTTATGGCAGCATAAAAATGCTACCCAGCATGATCTGGGTAGCAAAAAACCTATATTTTTTTTAATTGTTTACTTGACGGGGCGCATACCACCATAGAGGTGCAGCGGTCCTTTTTCTTTTCTGGAGAGCAGGTGGATACTATGCAGTTTTGGAGGAGTGTGGTAAAATGTGATTGTTTATCATGTTAGGAGATTAGGAAGGTAGATGAAATGAGGACAATTTTGTTATTGGAAGATGATGAGAATCTGAACCGTGGAATCGTGCTAAAACTGCAGAAAGAAGGGTATCAGGTTTTTTCCGCTTTTCAGATTTCAGAGGCAGAAAAATTGTTTGATGAAAATAGAATAGATCTGGTAATCAGTGATATTACTCTGCCGGACGGAAACGGACTGGAGTTTTGCAGGAAGATTCGAAATAAGAGCAAAGTCTTTGTACTGTTTCTCACGGCAATGGATTCGGAAATTGATATGGTAAACGGCTATGATGCAGGGGCGGATGATTATATTACAAAGCCATTCAGCCTGATGGTACTGGTTTCAAAAGTTCAGGCATTTATGAGAAGAGTGGAAGGAGTCTGCGGACACAACAGAATCTTATCGGGAAATATCGAAGTAAATTATGGAGAAATGAGAGCGTTAAAACGAAATGCTGATGGAGTGACTCCTTTGACATTAAGTAAAAAGGAACTTCAGATAATGATTTACTTTATGGAAAACGCAAGGCAGATTTTATCAAAAGAACAGATTTTAGAGTATGTCTGGGATGTTGACGGGCAGTTTGTAGACGATAATACAGTTCCTGTAAATATCAGCCGATTGAAAGGAAAAATCGGGAATGATTATATACAAAATGTAAGGGGGATGGGATATATATGGACCGAAGAAAGCGTACAGGAGTAGCTCTGGCAGCAGGGCTGCTTTTTCTGTTTGTGACAGAGATATTGTTGCTGTTTCTGGCAGGAAATAGTTTATACAAGGAAGAGCAGGGGAAATTAGGGGCGTTAGTGCTGTCCCATCCGGAACAGGAGACGGAGTATATAGAGTTATTTGACAGAGGAAAGCAAAGAAATCGTCAGGAAGAGGAAGCGGGGAAAGAGCTGGAGGAGCGTTACGGGTATACTCCTTTTGATGGGAGAAGCGTGAAAACTTTTGCTGCATATGGAATAGGAATGGCGATGGTTTTTGTGGCAGGACTTGGAGTTTCATGGGTTTTGTTTTTGCAAAATAAAAGAGACCGGCAGCAAGATGAAAATAACCAGGAAGAACTTCGGGAAAAATATATAGAACTGCAGAATCATTTTGAAAAAGTAAGAGAAAAACTTTCCAGAGAAGAAAACAATACAAAATCTTTAATTACAGATATTTCCCACCAATTGAAAACACCGATTGCTTCATTGAAGATGAGTTGTGAACTGGCGGGGTCTGCCGATTTAACCTGGGAGGAACGGGAAGAATTTTATAAAAAGGAATGGGATGAAATTCAAAGACTGGAAAATCTTTTGGATTCACTGATTCATGTGTCCAGATTGGAATCTGGGATGATTCAGATTCAGCCAGAGATGGGCAGTCTGAAAAATACATTGGTACAGGCTGTAAACAGTGTGTATATGAAAGCGTATGAAAAATCCATAGATATTTCTCTGGATGAATTTCAGGATGTGCAAATTGTACACGACTCGAAATGGACAGGAGAAGTGTTCGTAAATATTTTAGACAACGCAGTAAAGTATTCGCCGGAGCATACAGAAATCCGAATTCGGGTAACAGAGCTTGCTACCTGCATGATGCTGGAATTTATCGACCAGGGAACAGGTATTCCGGCAGAAGAGGCGCATCGGGTATTTCAGCGTTTTTACAGAGGAAACCAAGAGTATGTAAAAAAACAGGAGGGCTCTGGGGTTGGACTTTATCTTGCCAGAAAAATTTTGGAGGAGCAGAAAGGCACGATTTGTGTAAAAGTAGCACCTGAAGGCGGTAATAATTTTGTGGTGACATTACCAAAGAAATAGATTTCTGAAAAAAAGATTTCTTACAAAATTGTTATGCTTTTTGTAAGCCTACTGTAAGACTGGATTGATAGAATGACATTAGCAAAGAAAGAGGAGGCTTCAAAGTTTATGAAAGCAATATTAGAAACAAGAGATCTTGTGAAATATTATGGAAAAGGCGATAATTTGGTGAAAGCTATTGACCATACAGATTTAATAATCGAACCAGGTGAATTTACAGCAATTGTAGGACGTTCTGGATCGGGAAAAAGTACTCTTCTTCATATGCTGGGAGGATTGGACCGTCCTGATTCCGGAAAGGTTTTGATAGAAGGAAGAGATATTTTTCAACTGAAAGATGAAAAACTTGCAGTGTTTCGCAGAAGAAAGATTGGGTTTATTTTCCAAAGTTATAATTTAGTACCATCCTTAAATGTTTGGGAAAATATTGTGCTACCCATTGGATTGGATGGAAAGAAAGTGGATACAGAGTATGTTATGGATATTATCTGTAGAATCGGAATGGAGGATAAATTGAAATCCTTACCGAATACTCTTTCTGGTGGGCAACAGCAGCGGGTTGCTATTGCAAGAGCGTTGGCATCCCGCCCGGCGATTATTTTAGCAGATGAACCAACAGGAAATTTGGATTCCAAGACGGAGTTAGAAGTGATTTCTATGTTGAAATCCTGTGTTTCAGAATATGGGCAGACACTGGTTATGATCACGCATGATGAGACCATTGCGCAGATGGCTGACCGTATGATTGTCATTGAAGACGGTAAGGTGGTGAGAGCATGAAAACAGTAACAAAAACAGCGCTTGCCAATGTAAAACAGAACAAAGGAAGAAACTTTTTATGTGGATGCGCCATTGCACTGACTACGTTTCTGATATTTGTTGTTTTAACGGTGGGATATGGAATGATCCGCGTACAGCTTGCATCGGTGGATGCTTATTATCCAACTTACCATATTATGTTCCGCCAAGTTTCCGAGAAAAACACCAAAGCACTTCAGGTGCATAATGATATAGAAGAAATCGGTCTGAGAATGGATTTGGGACAGATTATAGATGATGATGCCACAATCATTATGACCGCTATGGATAATAATGGGATTCGGTTGAACAAAGCGGAGTTAGAAGAAGGAACTTTCCCAAAAAATGAAAAAGATATTGTTGTTTCCAAGGGAGTTTTAGAGGAACTGGGAATTCAGGGGAAATTGGGTGATGAAATCACGATTCCATACCAAATTTACGAAAAAGACGGTATGGGATATGCGAAAGAAGACACTTTCCGCATCTGTGGCTTTATGGAATCTTCTGATTTGAATAAAGAAAAGAAAATGTATTTTGTGATGAATTCCATGGAATATGCGAAACAGATGATACCGGAAGCAGACAGAGAATATCGTGTGATGTTCCGTCTGGCAGATGCAGAGCATATGACAACAGATGAAATCGAAGAGAGGGGAAAAGAAATCGGAGAGGATTTTGGTGTACCTGAGGGAAATGTGGTAGAAAACAGAGAGTATTTGGTTGCAAATTATACGGATCCGTCATTTGTAAAAGGAATGATCGTGGTAATCGTTATGGTTGTTTTAGCAGGAATCCTGACTATTTACAGTATTTATTATGTGTCTATGATACCAAAAGTACAGGAATATGGAAAATTAAAAGCCATAGGCTCCACCAAAAGACAGATTCGGCAGATGGTATTCCGTGAAGGAATGCTTGTTACGGCGCTTGCCCTCCCTGTAGGATTGCTTATCAGTAGTTTCCTGTCCAGATGGATTATGAAACAGATGATTACTTTTATGGCAGGCGAAGACCCTCTAATGCAGGTAGCAGCAGAACTTGTAAAAAATGGTGAGGTATCTTTGTTGCACTGGTGGATTTATGCGATTACCATTATGACAGTGCTCTTTACTTCCGCAGTTTCTTTGGCAAAACCGATGCGAATTGCTGCCAAAGTTTCGCCCATTGAGGCTATGCGTTATCAGGGGTTAGAAAAACGTGGGAAAAAAGTACGGAAAGGCTATCAGAATCTCACGATTTTTCGTTTGACAAAAGCAAATATGGCAAGAAATAAAAAGAGGACTGGGATTACGATTGTTACATTAGGAGCAACTGGTATTCTGTTCATGGTTGTGGCAACTATTTTATCTTGCGCGGCACCGAAAGAAATTGCAAGAAAGGATATTGAATCTGATTATAAAATTGAATTGGAAACATGGGGTGGGGACAAAATGAATCCGGACAGAGACTGGAGACAGGTTCAGCAGAATAACCCTTTGACGAAAGCGTTTATTGATCAGGTTCGTGATGTAGACGGTGTGGAAGAGGTAAAGGTAAAAACATTTATGAATGGCGAAATTCCGAAACTATCTATGGATGGTGAAATTTGGGGCGCGGATATTATTGGACTGGATGCATCTTATGCAGAAACGCTGGAAAAAGGAGAGATACAAGGACATGTGACATATGAAGAATTGGAAAAAGGAGATAAAATCCTCATGTCTGCTAATATGCTATACTGGTTCCCGGAACTGAAAGTGGGAGATTCCTTGAAGATGGTTTTGAATATGGGAGATGATCAGGTAGAAAAGACTTTTGAGATAGGAGCCATCGGAGATTACTATGAAAGCCTTGGCGGAAGTTCATTTTATCTGCCCCAATCAGTGTTGGAAAAAATGAATCCCAATAATCTGAACTACACACTGGAAATCACAGTGAATGATCAGAAAAAGAACAGTGCATATCAGGAACTTCAGGCACTTGCCGACAACAGTGAATACCTGGTGACAGGAAGTTATGAAGAGCAACTTCAGAAGTGGGAAAAGAATATGCGGTTGATGAGCGTTTTGTGTTATGCATTTCTGATTATTCTGGGTGGAATTGGAATCATGAATCTTGTGAACACTATGATGAACAGTATTTACACAAGAAGGCGGGAGCTTGGAATGATACAGGCGATAGGAATGTCTGAAAAACAGTTGATCCGTATGCTGCAACTGGAAGGAATCATCTATACTTTGGGAACATTGGCAGTTTCTGTGGGCATTGGAAGTCTTGTAGGATATGGTGCATTTCTTTATGCAAAAACCAAACACATGTTTCAGATCAGTGAGTATCATTTTCCAGTGGTCCCAGCAGTGCTTTTGATTTGTGTGGTTGCCTTTTTACAGGTACTGCTCACATATGGAGTATCTGCAAATTTCCGAAAATTGAGTTTGATTGATCGGATACGATATGCAGAGTAATATATTAAAAACATCATATATACAAAGGGAAACGCTATAAAAAAACAGAATTGCCAAATATGATTAAAAGGACCGCCGTGCCATAAAGAAATCCCTTCTAAATAAACAAGATTTTATTATTTCTCTTGTCTACTTAGAAGGGAGCATATCATATCTTCACGCGTCATTTCTAAATTACGGCGGCTCTGATTTTTCTCAAAGCCGCCGCTTCATAGGCGCATGGAAATGTGTCTGCTGGACGACGGCTTTTTTTCTTTTGCCGTCGCCCGGCAGTTTAATAACTATTTAATATCAATTTATAATTGGCATCACTATAAGAACTTTCCTTTTCATCGAGCATTTTAGTTCAAATCCTTAGTTTCCACATTGTAAATCGAGAGAAACGCAAAGATTAAGGAAAGTATCATAAGTACAACAGGAAGAATGGCATTATCCGCCAAAGAAAAATCGCCCACATTAGCCTGTGTCAAAAAAATCAGCAGAAAAGATGATACGATGGTAGCTTTTGAGGACTTCATAGCCATACCAATAAACAAGGCGATAAAACTCATGGTTACAATGACAACGGACTTTAAGAGTAACTGAATATAGAACCCCATACTTGCCATGTTGTAGTCCAGTGGGAATGAGGAAACCATGAATTGTGAACCAAGTAAAATGCAGCCGTAAATCAATAGTTTTGTCAGCACCAGAGCCACAAAATTGAAAATCCATACAGCTAACATTTGAGAAACGAGAATTTTCTGTCGCTTAATTGGATACGAAAACATTAAGTTCATGGTTTTGTTTTTATAGGCGCTCACAATGTATGTGGACAACATGACACTGGTAAACACCAGAAAAGCCATGCTTGTAAACAGCTCGATAGAGGAAGAAATCGCACTGTTACCCGGCACCGCATCAGGAACACCCGTATCAGGATCATTGGCAATTCCCAAATAGCAAAGGGCAAATATGAACAGGCAGATCAGAGCCGACATGATAACCACATTGCGAATGTACTTGCCTACATTATTCTTTTTCCATTCCAGCCTAATGAGTTTAAGCATGATATTTCACCTCCCCGGTCAGCTTCAAGAAGTAGTCCTCCAGCGTTTCAGATTTCTTTCCAATGCTCACAACTTCAACATCATTCAGAGCCAGTATTTTCGTCAACTGCTGGGTAGACGCTGCATGGTCATATATGCGAATTTTACCGCTGTCAAGAATCTTAAAATTTTGCAGACCCAACTTTTCAGTCAAGACATAGGCAGCCCGCTTTTCATCCGTGACAGAAAGCTCCACATAATTGAGGTTAATTTCCTCAATATCTTGCATACGAATTTCTTTCATCATTTTTCCGTGATGGATAATAGCAACGGTATCCGCAATACTCTCCACTTCAGATAAAATGTGACTTGAAATCATAACGGTAATACCGTACTCCGAACAAAGTGTTTTTAATAAATCACGGATTTGTTTCATTCCTGCTGGATCAAGGCCGTTTGTGGGTTCGTCGAGAATAAGCAGTTCCGGCTTGCACATAATGGCTCTTGCAATTCCGAGGCGTTCTTTCATGCCGAGGGAATAGTTCTTGACCGGCTGATCGGCTGCTGATGTCAAGTCCAGCATTTGCAACGCACTTTCAACACTGTCAACATTGTAATAGCCCATATACTCACAATGAAGCTGTAAGTTCTCACGCCCGGTCATGTGGTCATAAAAGGTGGGAAACTCGATGATACTTCCCATTCTTTTTAAGACTTCATAGGATTTTGGAGTCAATACCTCTCCAAACACCTCAATAGTCCCACTGGTAGGTTTCCAAAGGTTAGTAATCATCTTCATCACTGTGGTTTTACCAGCTCCGTTAGGACCAAGAAAACCATAAATTTCCCCTTTGGGAATATGAATATTAACATCAGTGACAAGTGCCTTACTACCGATCTTTTTAGAAAGACCACTTGTTTGTAAAATAAATGGCATTGTCTTGCCCTCCTTTCTACTGACATTATAGAAAGTTCGATTTTCAAAACTCTTGAATAATTCTTACAAATTTCTTTCTTGAAAAAATGACCTATGGTTTAATAGGCCATTTTCTTGAGCGTAATAGTGAAAACTGTTTTCTGGTGCGGATGACTTTCTAAAGTAATATCGCCACCGAGTTGCAAGGCAAGATTTTTCGCAATCGTCAGTCCAAGACCATTTCCCTGCATAGCACTATTTCTGGAATCTTCCATCATAAACAGCCGATCAAAAACCGAATCGGCAAATTCTTTTTCAATTCCACGGCCCCTGTCCACAATGTCTATATAGATATGTGCCTGATCTGCCCACAAAAACATACCTAAATATTTTCCATCGCCGCCATAGCGAATTGCATTGGAAATCAAATTGAACATAATTCTTTGCAACGCATCTTTATTGGCATTTGCATACAATACATGATCGGGTATGTTAATTTCCACTTCAAAATTTTTTTGTGAAAGGAGTTCATAGAAATCCAAAATATTTTCCCGGCAGGCTTCGTTCACATTCAAACGCTCCAATGGCATATCTGTATCGCCAGCCTCTAATTTAGCAAGCGTAAAGAATTGTGTAATCAATCCCATTACCCGCTGGGCAGTGCTTTCTACCTTTTGCAACATTTCATTGCTTTGGGTTCCGTTCAAACGCATAATCTCCAAATAGCCAAGAATCACTGTCATGGGAGTTTTAATGTCGTGGGAAATGTTAGATAACATCTTTTTGGATGCCATTTCAGCCCGCCGATACTCAACTTTTACTTTTTGCCGATCTTCCAACATTCGATTGATTTGTGTTGCAAGCTCTATCAGTGCCTTATTATCGGTAAAGACTGTCACTTTTTCGTCGCTGTCGGTGTCAAGAAGTTCTTTCAATTTGCTGCTGATCTCATGTATTTTTGCTTTTGTTCCGTTATGGAATACAAACTGCTGGTACACAATGATACAGATTAAAATCATAATACAGAGGGTTAGTAAAAAGATAATTATCGCATTGCTCATTTCTGTTCTCCCAGCTTATAGCCAATTCCCCATACAGTTATAACAACTTGTGGCTTTCGTGGATCATCCTCAATTTTCGTTCGTAAACGGCTGATGTGAACATTGACGGCATTTTCATCCCCCATATAGGCATCATTCCAAATTAAAGAATAGATTTGAGCCTTTGTGTAGACCCTTTGTGGGTTTTCCAGAAGCAGTCGTAAAATATCAAATTCTTTTGCGGTCAGTTCGATAATCTCGCCTGATTTTGTGACGGTGTGATTTTCCATGTTCATAACCAATGGGCCCCACACAAGTTTCGTTTGCTCTGGCTGTACGGCAGCATATTCGGTATTTCTCCGTATGTTTGCTTTAATACGCGCCATAACCTCTGTTATGGAAAACGGTTTTGTAATATAATCATCCGCACCGAGGCCCAAACCTAAAGTTTTGTCGGAATCCGAATCCTTTGCAGAAATGATGATAATTGGCACCGTACTTTTTTGACGAATATACTTCATTACATTCATACCTGTAATTTTGGGAATCATCAAATCCAACAAGACGATACTATAAGAACCAATGTCGAAAGCCTCACATGCCTTTTGACCATCGGTAGCGCAGACAACTTCAAAATTTTCTGCTATAAGATAGCTACATAACATTTCACTTATTTCTATATCATCTTCAATTAAGAGAATCTTCATTATTCTTTTTTCCTTCCTTTCTGCGCCTATCAGTCGGCTTCTCCGCAGTTTTAGGGAGCAGCCAAACACCGGCCATTTTCACAGCACCGGGGATACGCCCACCAGCACAATAATAATTTACCCTACGAGGTGTCACGCCCCACTTCTCGGCGGCCTCTTTCAATGTCATATAGTCCATTTCGCACCTCCACAGAGTACATTATAGTTCTTTATCTCGAACAATACAAGTTGGAGGCTGCATATTGATGAAATGAAATACTACCTTGTGTAAAATCTCATTACATTCTCATAACCCGACCCGAAATGTACAATGATATAGGGTGATATGAGAATGGACCAAGAAGAAAGAAGGTTTGACTTTCACGGCCTCGGGGCGGCTCTCAAACGAGCCAAAGAAGAAAAGGGATGGACACAATCCTATGTTGCGGAATTAGTAGACCGTGACTCCCGTACCATTTGAATATTGAGAACAAAGGTCAGTATCCCAGTTTCGACCTTTTTGTTAAACTCATTACCATGTTTGACGTTTCAGTTGACCAGTTTATTCATGCGGACGGAGGGGCAAGGTCAAGCTCTTGCAGAAAGCACATTGATGTACTCCTAAATTCTATGAATGAAAAAGAGCTTGTTGTAATAGAAAGATTAGTTTATAAAAGCGTGAGGAATACGGAGTAACACAAACAAGGCTTAGATCGTTGAGAGAGTAGAGAAAAATAAATCTAAAAATTTAAAGTAAGTAATCATAAAGCAATGTAAAGTATATTATGTTCGACTAACAAACAGTAGAAAGATACATCTTCTCTTCAATAATCGAATAGGCGGCGATTTAATCAAAATCCCCGCCTATTCGATTACAAAGTTTCTTCGGGAAGTGGATGGGATAATGCAATATTTTGCGTGTTGAGTAGTGCTGAAAAGTTTTGCTGAATGATATCCAGTGTTAGTTGCTTTTTCCGCAATTCCTGCTTCTCTCGTATAGTAGATGCTTTCTCAGATACAAGATTGTCAATTCGTTTCTGAATTTTTTCAGAGCTTGGGATTTTGGTAATGCCGAAATCCTGAAGCTCTTTTTTTAACGAATCGTGGAGCTGATATTCAGCCTGATGTCTGCTCCGGTATGCTGTGGGATTTGGAGCTGATTTTGCATCTTCGATAACTTTACGACAGAGCCGATAAGAGTCACAATGTTTTTGAATGACTTTCTGCGTGGTTAGCTCAGTGTTGATTTTCTGGATGTGCTGATCAGCCGCTTTGATGGAATTTTCAACATTGGAAATATGCTGTTGGAAGTCCTCGTAGTTTAAGAGATTATTTTCGGAGAGATAGTTGAACGTCTTTGCAGCTTCTTTTAGATTATTCAGTTTTGCCCAGCGTTCAAAGCATTCACGATTGCCTGTTGTGATATAGGTGGAGATATTGATATACAGGCGAGCTTCTCTGGACAAAGGCTTCGGAGTTTTCGTCTTATAACGATTTTTCTCTAAGCGGAGTCGGACATTTTCTTCTGTATAGTAGCTTCCGAGAGATTTCATATAGGTGAAATTTTTCTGCTCAGGTGCCCGGAAGGATAAATTTTTTCCCTGTCGTATTTCATATCCTGCCAACTGCATTTTCTGTAAAAATTCTTCATAATTGATAGAGGACCAGATTGCCTTATCAACCGCAACACGAAGTTTAGCTTTCCAACTGGTGCCACGATGATATTCCATGTTCTCCTTATAACTTTTGCCTTTTTCTCCGGTTGGCATACTGGTGGCAAGTCCATTTTCGTGACAGATACGATTACTGATTCTGCAGAGTTTATGGTAGCTCCGCTTATTGGAAACATACTTGTGATGATCAACAAAACTTGCAGCGTTGAAGATGATGTGATTGTGGATATGATTTTTATCAACATGGGTGCTGATCACGTATTCATATTTTCCTTTCAGTACTTCATCTGCAAATTGTTGCCCTAAGCGATGGGCAGTTTCGGCATCAACTTCTCTAGGTTTAAATGACTGGATCAGATGAAATGCCAGGTTATCACCTTTGTCCATTCCATTCTTTTTTGTCATTTCTCTTGTCATAGAAAATTCAAGATCTGCAGTTTCCGGAGAACAGCCAAAACTGGAAACTAACAGTTTTTCATCTGTCTTATCTGGATTTGTAATATAGTCCAGAGCTTTCTTGTCTGTTACTTTAATGGGGAAGATCTTAAGATACGCCATAATTCTTTCACCATCTCTTTCAATTCTTGCATTTCTTCCGGATACAGATCTCCGGTGCTGTTTACTTTTTTCGCAATCTGATTGATATTTACGCCAATCTTGTGCATTTCCTCATACTGTTTCTTTAGCGGAGTAGTGTCGGTGTTGACGATGTAACCGTCGATTGCCATTTTACGAAGGTAAGCTCCCATATTTTTTGTTTTTGATTCAATCATCTTTCTGCGAATCAGCTTTTTTTCTTCCGGGGAAACACAAAACAAAATTTGTATATTTCTTTTTCTCTTTGCCATAGGCAGATTCTCCTTTCATTGGTTCTTCGAAGTAGTGACTTCTGAGTTTTTAATTTAGGGCAGGGTTCCCTAAATTGTTGGTTTTTCGGAAGTGTATATACACTTCCTGTCCTTGCTGTTTTATCCCTCTATTAGTTAAAGTCAGGAGAACCGGGAAAATGCAAAAGAATTTGGCAGGTAGTACGGGATACGAAAATGTGGTATGATTATGGGCAGGATATCAGAAGAATCAGGAGTTGAATAGATTGTGAAGAAAGAAGAAATTTTTGAATATGTGCAGAATCAGTATGGCACAATTCCGGAATATTTATGGAGCAAACTACCGGACAGTGCAGTACTTCGACATAAAAATGGGAAATGGTATGCAGTGATCATGACGGTTGAAAAATCGAAACTGAGATTAGAGGGAAATGATCTGGTTGACATCATGGATGTAAAGTGCGATCCAGAAATGACCCGCATGATTATTCAGACTTATGGATTTTTGCCAGGATACCATATGAATAAACAGCACTGGATCACGATTTTACTGGATGGTTCGGTCAGTGAGGCAAAGATACTGGACTTTTTGGATATGAGTTATGACCTGATTGATGGAGCAGGTAGAAAGGAAAACAAATGAGAAAAGCAATTGTATATGCATCTGTGCATCATGGAAATACAGAAAAATTAGTAAAGGGCATAGTAGAAGAGTGTCAGGTCGATTTGATTGATGCTGTAAAACAGCCAGATGCAGATCTGAGCAGGAAATTTGCCCCCATACTTTGAGGGTGTATTGTGTGTATAGAGTAAAAACGTGTGGACCAATTGTAAGAGATACACAGAGAAAGGTTGAAAGTGTGTATGCAGTCAAAGGAAAAAGAAACAGAAGATGTTGTGGTGATTAGATATTATTTCTACTTGTTGAATTTAAACAAGCAGATACTGAATTGAACACATTAAGAAATTTTTTTGAAAGAATGAAAGAGAAATTCAGTGGGGAAGAATTCCATTATGCAGAAAAGGAATTAATGCATTTTTGGGGAAAAGTTGAACGCACTTTAGAAATATTAGAAATTTGGTTTGGAAACTTTAATTCCCCAAATCAAGATGTAACGGAATTAAAGGAATATTACGATAATATGAGAGGGGAATTCAATCAGAATGTATTGGAGAATGTGGATAATTTAACAAACGCATTATATGAGATGGAAAATTATATTTTCAATCACCCAGATGATATAAAACCAGGGGGAGCATTTATAAAATTATTATTTGATATAGAAAATATGGATAAGGATAATCCTGATTACTGGGGGAAAGATAAAAGAAAATTGATTATTGCATTATGCAATACATATGAAAAGAATGAAAAAACCCTGTTTTTATTCGAGCGTTTGGGGATAGATGGATTTTTTGTAAAATTCGTTTATTTCGACTGCGAAGAAATAAGAATATGTGAGTTTCAGATTTGTCACATGAGTTTGGGGAAAATACACCTAGATGGCCAGGATTTGAACCTTTAAAAAAGGAGATAAAACTAGATTTTGACCACTACCCAGTAAAGGCATATACATATTCATTTCCCGGACAATATGGAACCCACGTTGATGTACCTGCACATGCGGATAAAACAGGTAGAACATTGGAAAAAATTCAATTAAAAGAATGTGTAATGCCACTATGTGTAATTGACTGTTCCCAAAAAGTTGCAGAAAATAATGACTATTCTTTAAAGTTAAATTTTATATCTGATTTTTGATTATCCGCATAAACACTATACTTTCAAGCATTTTGAAATATAGGAAAGCACTCATTTTACCACGAATTTACCACGATTGAATGAGCCTTGATATGACGTAAGAATTTGAAAAGGACACCGTATAGTTTGGTGTCCTTTTACATGAAAATCATTAGTCGCTATTGATTGTTATTATACATTTTGTTAATTGTTCTTATTTCTTTTACGTTTTTTACCGAAAATCATGAGTATTGTCCGAGAGTGATTGGTCTTGCGTATGGTTAACCCTAAAGTTATGGAAATAAGACTTAGAAGCAAACTTAAGAGTGTGTTGATAGTGCATTATCTTTGGTGTGGTATAAAAAAAGTTGACAGCTTATTCTCAAGGATTTCATAATAAAACCAAGAGAATAAGGAGGTATTCAAAGTGGCACGTAAATATGACCATGAATACAAAGTACAGGCAGTAAAACTTGCCAAAGAAATCGGCGGCGCTAAGGCTGCTAAAGAATTAGGAATCCCGGAAGGAACCATCCATACCTGGCTGAAAGCTGTTAGAGCCGGTAAGCTGGATATCGGGGAAGGCTCCCATACTCCCACCAGCGCAATGAGCCTGTCAGAAGAGATTACCATGCTACGTAAACGGGTCAAGGAACAGGATAAGGAAATCCGTCGCCTGAAGGAAGAAAACGAATTTCTGGAGGAAGCCAGTGCTTTTTTCGCCGCCAGCCGTCGGAAGTCAGCAAAAACCAGAGAATGATCTTTCTGGCCCTGAAGACAGAGGACGGCAGGATTACCGGGAAAATCTCATTCTACTGCAGAATGCTTGGGATCAGCCGCCAAGGCTTCTATAAATATCTCGCAAACAAAGACCGCCCCTGGAAGTACCAGGATCTTGCAGATGCCATGAAAGAAATCGTCAGCGAGGATGAATGTAACGATACTTATGGCCGGATCCGGATGTACCAGGCATTGTTGCTGAAACAGCCGGAAGGAGTGCAGATTCCCAGTGAGCGAACCGTATACCGTGTTATGGAACAGATTGGCTTGAACCATCGGCCCAGGAGAAAACCCAACGGGATTACAAAGGCTGATCGTGAAGCCATGAAATCAGATGATTTACTAAAGCGAGATTTTCGTTCTGATATTCCATTGGCCAAATGTATCACTGATATCACGGAAATCCCGGCCTCCAATGGAAAACTGTATGTATCTGCAATTTTTGACTGCTTTGATCTCAGTGTCCTCGGTCTGGCAATGGAAACGAATATGAAAGCCGATCTATGTATCCATACATTGGAAAATGCCCTGACTGCTTATCCTGCATTGGAAGGCGCTGTCATCCACAGTGACCGCGGGACACAGTATACCAGTGAGTCCTACCGTCAGACCATCCGGGCGCATCATATCCATCAAAGCATGAACAGTGCCGGAGGGCGCTGTCATGATAATGCACGCTGCGAAAGCATGTGGGCCAGAATGAAGACGGAACTCCTTTATGACCGTTATGATGCAAAGCAGATGGAAGTAGAAGAACTAAAGGTACTTATCTGGAGATACTTCCTCAGCTATTGGAACAACCGGAGGATCTGCTCTGCCAATGGAGGCCTTCCGCCCATGGTAAAACGTAGGCAATACTATGATGCTTTGGAGGTAGCTGCATAGTCGGTGATATCCTTGAGAAAAATGTGTCAACTAATCTTGACAATATCACTTAAAATTTTGTATAATAGGAATTGAAGTTAAATTAGATGCTAAAAATTTGTAATTAAGAAGGAGGGATTCGTCATGTTGGTATTCCAAATGCGTAATGTAGATAAAACATCTACTGTTTTGAAACAGACTAAAAACAGTGATTACGCAGATAAATAAATACGTTAGATTAATTCCTACCAGTGACTAATCTTATGACTTTTTAAACAGATAACTAAAATTACAAACAAATCGTTTAACTTCTGTATTTATTTACAGATGTAATCACTTCAGGAGTGATTACATGAACAAAAATATAAAATATTCTCAAAACTTTTTAACGAGTGAAAAAGT
>ERZ833963.802-NODE-802-length-44014-cov-126.550104_pt1 | contig 44014 bp, 17 predicted proteins | sample MGYA00519693_ERZ833963 | MGnify/ENA primary metagenome ERZ833963 (study PRJEB31850, sample SAMEA3708748) | human gut metagenome | biome: human gut; feature: human-associated habitat; material: faeces | place: China | collected 2014 ...
CTATTCAGTTTTTTATCTCAACTGGCTTATAATTCGGGGATTTTATCTAAATTTGCAAATATGGAGGAGAAAGAAAAACAAATAGAGCGTGTTGAGAGTCGTCTTGTCGTGCTTCGCGGCAAGCAGGTGATCATTGACCGCGATGTGGCGGAACTGTATGGCGTGGAGACAAAGCGCGTCAATGAAGCATTGCGCAATAACCCCGATAAGTTTCCCGAGGGTTATGTTATCACGCTGGAAAAGAGCGAGAAAGACGAACTGGTCGAAAATTTCGACCGGTTCAATCGGCTGAAACATTCCACTGTTGCGCCACATGCTTTTACAGAGCAAGGACTTTATATGCTTGCAACCATATTGAAATCGCCAACAGCTACACAAGTGACTATCGCGATCATTGATACTTTCACCAAGCTGCGTGTTCTGGCACGTGGTTTGCAGCACATTAACAACACGATAGTCGCAGGTGGAGTGCCTTCAGAGAAAGAGCAGGATAAAGTACGCGGAATGATGAATAACATCTTCAAGGATCCGCTGCCCGTGAGAATGCAGAGATTCACTTTCGGCCTTAATCTTGGCTTCGTCAAGTTTTCGATGGAGACGACACGAGAGACAAAGTAAGTTCCTGCCATCTTTCTCAGCCAATGACCTAACGCTAAACGACATCTACCATGAACTTGTATGCTTTTTCTTCCTGCTTGCAACTTTTTTCCACGCGTTTGTCGCGGGTTGCTTTGCGGCGCACGCTTGCGTTTTTTACCTTGTTTTTGCCTCTCAGTCTCTATGCTCAGCAAGACGTTATCGACATCAGCGGAGCGTGGATGGTAAGACTTGCCGACGGGCACAATGCGCAGGTGATGCTGCCCGGTACGACGGATACCAACCGCCTCGGCAGTGCTCCGACTGACACCACCGAGACCACACACCTGACAAGAGCCTATAGCTACAAAGGCGCGGCAACCTACAGTCGCAGCATCGTCGTGCCGAAGACGTGGAAGCGCCGCCGCGTCACGCTGTTCCTGGAGCGCACCAAGCCGTCGTGGCTCTACCTCGACGGAATCCTCATCGACTCGTGCAACGACATCTCTACGCCGCAGCGCTATGTGTTGCCCCGAAAGTTGAAGCCGGGGGCTCATCTGCTGACCATCGTGGTGGACAACAGCCGGGGTGTGCCCTCGCAGCTGTATGCCTCGTCGCACGCCTATACCGAAGACACGCAGACCAACTGGAACGGCATCATCGGCAGGATGGAGCTTAGGGCTGAAGATATGCAGAAAGGAATGAATGAACTGCGGCAAGAGCGAGATGGAGTGGGGCAGGGCAGGGCAGTAGGGCTGTGATCCCAGACACGTGCACGGCATCAGCGAGCGTTCGTCCAAGGCTGACGACCGACGGGCATCACTTCTTCGACAATGGCAAGATGGTGTTTCTGCGCGGCAAGCACGACGCCTGTGTATGGCCGCAGACAGGACATGTGCCGATGGATACGGCATCGTGGTTCGCTTATCTGCGTCTGCTCACCGACTACGGTATTAACCACGTGCGCTTCCACTCCTGGTGCCCGCCCGAGGCAGCCTTTGTCGCAGCGGACAGTTTGCATGTCTATCTGCAACCCGAGTTGCCGTTCTGGGGCGACTTCAATGAGAAAGACTCGGTGCTGATGACGTTTCTGCACAAAGAGGGGATGAACATCCTGAGGGAATATGGCCGTCATCCATCGTTCGCCATGATGGCCTTGGGCAATGAGCTGTGGGGATCGGTGCCGGCGATGCGTCGCTTTGTCGAGGACTTCAGACGAGTGGCACCGCAGATCCTTTTCACGTTCGGCTCAAACTATTATCTCGGTTACAAGGGCATTCAGCCAGGCATGGACTACGTCGCCACCTGTCGTCTCGGCGGTGAGGCGTGGGGATCATACAACACGCACACGCGCGGCTCGTTCAGCTTTGCCGATGCTGCCGACGGTGGTATGCTGAACCACGTACGGCCAAATACTTCGATGAACTTCGACGCGGCTTGCAACATGGCTACGGTACCGGTCATCAGCCATGAGACAGGACAGTTCCAGTCTTATCCTGATTTCGACCGCGAGATACCGGAGTATTGTGGCGTCTTGCGGCCTTACAACATGTCGGTGTTCCGTCAGCGGTTGTCGCGTGCCGGTATGCTCGACCAGATGCAAGCCTTCCATCGGGCCAGCGGCGCATGGGCGGTGGAACTCTACAAAGCCGACATAGAGACGGATCTGCGCACGCGCAACATGGCGGGATTCCAGTTGCTCGACCTCCAGGACTATCCCGGTCAGGGTAGTGCCTACGTCGGTGTGCTCGATGCCAACCTGCGCGGCAAGGGACTGGTCACGCCCGAGCGGTGGCGACAGTGGTGCGCGCCCGTCGTGCCTCTGCTTGTTGCCGACAGTCTCTGTTGGGCTGAGGGTGACACGCTGAGGATGAACATAGAGGTTGCCAACTATTCTGGGCAGTCATTAACGGGAAAGACCTTGCGATGGTCGTTGGAGGCTCTTAATCCCCGGAGCGCTGCGCCTCAGCCCATCGGCATGGAGGGCACACTGACCTTGCCCGACGGTGAGGGTCTGATCAGCGTGGGGGCGCTGCCACGGACGAGTGGGGTAGAGGTGCTGCGACGTGTCCGTGCGATGATAGGGGAAGGCTGGCAGCGCGCGAGCCTACGGCTGACCTTAGCCATATCGGGTACAGACTATCGCAACAGCTACCAGCTTTGGTGCTATCCTGATGATGATTTGGAACAAGCAAAGAAAGGCATACTCGTCACCCGACAGATGACCGACGCTGTAGTCAAGCGCTTGCAACAAGGCGCGCGTGTGCTGTGGTTGCCCGACACTACAGCACTGAAGAACACCGTGGGACCGCTCTTCATCACCGACTATTGGAACTATCGCATGTTCAAGACCATCTGCGAGAACAACCATAAGTCCGTATCGCCGGGTACGATGGGCATCCTTACCGATCCCAACCATCCGCTTTTCAACAGTTTTGCCACAGAGGCCCATACCAACTGGCAGTGGTTCCCCGTCGTCAAGGCCTCGCGTCCGTTGGTGCTTGACAACCTGCCGGCGGACTACCGTCCCATCGTACAGGTTATCGACAATATCGAGCGCAATCATCGTCTCGGTCTGGTCTTTGAGTTCCGCGTGGGTCGTGGCAGTCTGCTGGTATGCATGAGTGACCTTGAGCAAGCTGCCGCCCATCCCGAGGGCCGTGCGTTCTATCTCTCCCTGCTTCGCTACATGCATTCGTCAGCATTCTCACCCGCTACCTCCTTCTCATGGAGCGAGCTGCACAGCCTTCTGACGGGCAATGTGAAAGAAGGAAAGATCAACCAACTGTTCAACACCACAGAGTATTAGACGCTCTCGGGCCTTATAACGCCCTTGCCTCGCCATGCTTGGCGACAAGAAGGAATCTGTGAGTTCTGTAAAATCCGTGAGACCTCTTTCACTGAGTTCTTATTTCTCACAGATAGCACATGTCACAGATGCCGGGTTTTTGTGTCTCGTGTAGCACTTGCGAAAAATAGTCATCTGTAAGGGTTCTGTCTTCGAGGCGGTCAATGGATAGATACAGTCTTTCCGAGGCTGTGACATCCTACGGTGAGTCTGCTTCTACCCTTGGAACGTGCTTGGCGATTGTCCATATTTCTTTGTGAAGCAGCGTGTGAAGTACTTTGGGTCGTTGAAGCCCACACGGAAGGCGATCTCGGAAATGTTGCGGTTGCCCACGTTCTCCATGAGGATCCGGCGCGCCAAGTCAAGACGGTAGTTGCGGATGAACTGCGTCGTGGACTCCCCCGTCTCGTCGTTGAGTTTCCGGCTCACCGTGCTGCGGCTCATGCCCAGCTGATGGCAGAGCTGCTCCACGCTAAACTCCGGGTCGCTGTAGTTCAACTCCATGATCGACATCACACGATCCATAAACGAGTGTGATGTCCGCTCTACCTGTTGCTTGTCAGCCTGCTGTGTTTTGGTGACGCTTTGCGTGTAGCGTTTCTGGTTGCCGAGGATCGTCTGCACGCGCGACTGCAGCTCTATCGGGTTCTCGCTCTCTTTGAGTGCCATCTCGATAGGACGGTAGAGTCGCTCCGCCTCACGGTCGCGCATCACCGCCATGCGGCGACGATAGAAATAGACGGTGGCGAGGGCGGCAGCCACCATCACGAGGAGCATAAACCACCAGCTCTTATAGAAATAAGGAGTGACCACCACGTCAATGGCTATCGTGCGCTGCGGATGACCGTCGACCGTACTGCCATACGCCACCTCAAACTGATAGTGGCCCGGCGGCAGAGTAGAGTAGCGCACGCTGTGCTGTCCCGGTTGCAGCCGGATCCAGTCGTCCTCATAGCCTTTCATGCGATAGCTGTAGACCTCGTCGTGGCCACGGCCATAGTCGAGCGTGGAGAACTCAATGGCAAACGACTTGTTGCTCTCGTGGAGGCGGATGGTACGTGCCCGTGCGATGTTCTCCTTCAGGATGGGTGAGTCTGCTCTGACCTCCTCGTTGTCGACAAAGAGTCGTGTGAAGCACAGGTGCGTGGCCTTAGCGGGCTGACGGTTCAGTCCCATCAGTGCTGTCAGACCATTGCATGTGCCAAGGTAGACGATGCCCTGGGGCGAGAGAATGGCGGAGTTGAAATAGAACTGAGAGCTGACCAGACCGTCGGCCTCGGTAAAGTTGTCGAAGCTCTCAGCCTTGACATTCATCATCGACAGGCCGTGATCGGTGGTGATCCACAGCCGTCCATTGCGGTCTTCGGCGATGCCTTTCACGGCGTTACTTGGCAGACCGTCGGCGGTGGTGTATACTCGGAAGCGATAGTCACGGCCATGGCACACGGCACGGTAGAGTCCATAACCGTTGCTGCCGATCCACAATGTGCCGTCGCGACCCTCGCAAAACGATTGTATCTTCTCCAGAATGCCGCTCTTCGGGTCGTCGAGTTTATAGGTATAGTGGCGGTGGCGTGTGAACAGCGAGCCGCGGCGTGAGGTGAGGTCCACCTGTATCATGCCCTGCTGGCAGCCGACGAAGAGCTGATGGTCGTGGGTGATGATGCTGCCGACGCATCCGCTGATCATGCGGTTGCCGGGGAAGGGATCAGTGAGCACGCTGCGACGGAAGTCATAGAAAAAAAGTCCCACGTTGCTGCCCACCCACAGTCCTTGGTTACGCTCGTCGACAGCTAAGGCGCCGGTGAAGTCGAGCATCCGCTGCATCGGCGGCTGGATCACCAAGGGGCGGATCACCGAAGGGTGCTGCATGTCGAGTGAGCAGACGCCACCGCCCCATGTGCCGATCCACAGGGTGTGGTCAGCGCGGTCGGCGGTGAGCGTGGAGACGCTGTTGTGGGGCAGAGCGGAGTTGGCGGTGGTGTAGTGGACAAAGGTCTTGGAGCCTGCTGCTTTGCGGTTGAGACCGCCCTCGACGGTGCCCACCCACAGTGTACCGTCGTGTTGGGCATACATCGCGTTGACACAGTTGGGTGAGACAGAGCCGGCGTCGCGTGGAGAATGAACGTAGTTGACCAGGCTGAGCAGGCGCGGCGACAGTTTGTTGATGCCGCCCGACTCAGTGCCGATCCATATCTGCCCCTGAGAGACGAGGAAGCAGTTAATGAAGTTGCTGGTGAGCGGCAGGTCAGCGCTACTCATATTATATTGAGTGATCCGGTGAGCGCGCGGGTCGTAGACATCCATGCCGCCCAGCGTGCCGATGAGCAGTTCATGGTCAGCGCCGATGGCGAAGCTGGTCACGAGGTTGTGGGTCAGGCTCATGGGTGTTGTTCCCTGCGAGAGATAAGTCTTGGCTTTGTCGTTGATATAGATGCCACTGAAGGTGCCTAACCATAGATGTCCCTGATAAGGAATGATCGAGAAGATGCTTCCCATTATTGGGGCGAAAAGCGCGTTGCGGTTATAGGCGATGATGCGGTCGCCCTGCACAGAGAGTTGCGCGATGCCGGTGTTGTAGCCCAGCCAAACGTTGCCCTTGCCGCCGACATCGTACATTGCCACGTCGGGTGCATTGAGCCGGTAGGGTAGGGCGGCCAATGCCACCACGGTGCCCGTGGTGTCGAAGGAGAGGCGATAGAGATGACCGGTGGTAGCCACCCAGATGTTGCCCCGTCCGTCCTTATAGGTTCTGATGCCGTTTTCGTTCAGGGCGCGTTGCAGTCGTTTTGTCAACTCTGTTGTGGCACACTCAGGCGTCTGTTCCTTCATGTTGTCGAGACTCAGCACGCCCGTGTAGTCGTCGAAAGCGATCCACAGCCGGTGGTAGTTGTCCTCCACTACATTCTTGCAGGAGTGGCTGCGCAGCAATGCGCCGCCCCACTCCTTGCTGTCGAAATAGTCGAAGGTGTATCCGTCGTAGCGTATCAGACCACCGGCACGCGTACACACCCAGATGAAGCCATAGCTGTCTTGGTAGATGTCGTCGACGAAGTTGCTCGGCAGCCCATTGTTCATGGCCAGCACGTCAAGATGATAGTGCTTTGGTTCGAAAGCGCTGAGCGGTGTCACGCTCCACAGCCATGCCACGGCCAATGCAAGCAGGCGGAGAAATGATGTCATTCTATAAGATGATATGTTGCAAGGATTGTAATCCGGTAATAAGGGGGACATATATTATAGGTATGGCACAGGTATTGCCATTCCCTCCCTTTTTTTGGGGGAGGCAAGGCCCGGAGGGCTGAGGGGTTTTAGGGTCGCCCCCTCTTTATATTCTGCTCACATCTCTCACTCCCTTCACTGCCTTTAGCTTCTTGATCAGACTTTGCAGGCGGGTGGTGTCCTCGAGCTGTACGACGAGGTTGCCGGAGAAGAGGCCGTCATGGCTGTCGATGTTGATGGACCGCATGACGATCTTCTCGTCCTTGGAGATGACGTTGGTCAGGTTGCTCACCACGCCGATGTCGTCGTTGCCGATGACGCGCAGGGTGATCGCGTATTTCGACTGCCCCTTGCCGCTCCACCGCGCCTTGACGATGCGGTAGCCAAAGCGGCGTCGCATCTCTGCCGCGTTGGGGCAGTCGGTGCGGTGAATCTTGATGCCGCCGCCTGCCGTGACGAAGCCAAAGATCGGATCGCCGTAGATAGGATGGCAACAGGGAGCGAGCTGATAGTCGATGCCCTTGAGGTTCTGGTCGATGGTGAGCACGTCGTCGTCGCCGTGGGTGAGCTCCTCGTCGGGACTCTCAAAGGAGAAGTTCTCTGCCGACACCGTCTCGTGCTCCTTGGTAGCGTTTTGCAAATGGTCGCGCACAGCCACGTAGCGTTCGATGACCTCGTTGGGATCGAGCTTGCCGTCGGCGATCTGTCGGTAGAAGTCCGACGTCTCCTTGAAGCCCATCTTCTTGATGAGATGCCCCATGACGCTCTCCTCGATCTCCACCTTCTTATTCTTAAAGCGGCGCTCGAGCAACTCCTTGGCGTAGAGTCCGTCCTTGGCCTGCGTCTCTTTCAGTGCCAGGCGAATCTTGGATTTAGCCTTAGAGGTCTTCACGATGTTCAGCCAGTCGCGCTTCGGACTCTGGTTGCCCTGCGTGATGATCTCCACACTGTCGCCCGAGTGAAGTTCCTGTCGCATGGAGACCACTTTTCCGTTGACACGTCCGCCCACACAGCTGTTGCCGATTTTGGAGTGGATGCGGTAGGCGAAGTCGAGCACCGTCACGCCGGCGGGGAACTTAAAGAGGTCGCCCTTCGGCGTGAAGGCGTAGATCTCGTCGGGAGTCAGGTCCATGCGGAATTGATCCATGACCTGCAGTCCGTCTCCGGCTTCGAGCGCAGAGCGTATGTTGGCGAGCCACTCGTCCATCTGTCCTCCGCTCTTGATACCCTTGTAGCGCCAATGCGCGGCGAGACCGTGCTCGGCGATGTCGTCCATGCGCTCAGTACGTATCTGCACCTCCACCCATTTGTTCTCCGGTCCGAGCACGGTGATGTGGAGGCTCTCGTAGCCATTGCTCTTCGGCACGCTGAGCCAGTCGCGCAGTCGTTTCGGGTTGGGCTGGTACATATCGGTGATGATGGAGTAGACCTGCCAGCACTGCTGTTTCTCCTTTTCTAATGGTGAGTCGAGGATGATGCGGATGGCGAAGAGGTCGTAGATGCCCTCGAAGCCGCACTGCTGCTTCTTCATCTTCTGCCAGATCGAGTGTATACTCTTGGTGCGTCCCTTGATGTGGAATTTCAGTCCTGCCTCTTCGAGACGTGCCTTGACAGGTCCGATGAAGCGGTCGATATAAGCGTCGCGTGCCTGCTTGGTGGCGTTGAGCTTCTCCTTAATCATATAGTAGGCGTCGTGTTCGAGATATTTGAGCGAGAGATCCTCAAGCTCACTCTTCAGCGTGTAGAGTCCGAGTTTATGTGCCAGTGGCGCATAGAGATAGCTGGCCTCTTCCGATACCTCGTGCTGTGCCTCCTTGTTGGGCGTGTCACGTATCTGCCGCATGATATTCACGCGGTCGGCGATCATGATGAGGATCACGCGCATGTCCTCGGCGAAGCTCAGTAGCAGATTGCGGAAGTTCTCGCTCTCGATGACCGGGTTTTTCTCATAGAGTTTCTGTATGCGGATGAGTCCGTGTACGATACGTGCCACGTCGTCGCCGAAGTCCTGACGTATCTTTTCCACGGTGCCGAGGTTATCGCCGAGACAGCCATAGAGCATGGTGGCGATGACGCCGTCGCGCCGCAGCCCGATCTCGTCAACGGTGATCCGTGCTGTCTGCAAGGAGGTGAGGATAGGGTTCAGTCCGAAGACATCGCGTCGGACGCCGCCCTGCTTCATCGTTCGCTCTATGAAAGCCGTCAGCCGCTCTTCATCGCCGGGTTTCAAGTTGTCGGCGAGCTTCTCCTTGAGGTCGTCATGGAGTTCCTTGGTTTCCCTCTGTTCATCTGGTGTAAACGCAAACTTCTCTTCTTCCATAGCCTAAATCTTAACGAATGACTCAATAAAAACGTCACTTATCCCTTGCAAAGTTAAGCGAAATGGATGTAACAGCAAAGGAAATTGTGCTTTTTTATTCTTTTTCTTCCCCCTTCGCTACACGGCATCGTATACTTACATGGTGATTGCTCGCAGTGATGCTCACCCTCACATTGATGCACTCTCTTAACGCATTTTTTGCGGGGACATCAAGAACAACGTGAATTCGTTGATCGCATAAAACAGCCTCTTTTAGATGGATGAATATTTACAAAAAGTCATCACCGCGGGGGTGCGATATAGAGAGCGGGGAAACCTGAAAACGAGAAAAAACTGCGGTGTGACATTCATTTTTGTGGTCTGTCGTTGTCAAAGTACCTTTCTGATACTGTCAGAAAGGCTTTCTGACCTGGTCAAAGTGCCTTTCTGACCATGTCATCTTACCGAGATGACAGCATCAAAAAGGCTTTCTGATAAGCAACATCACTAATATTTCATTGTAAAATTTGCTGTTTTCTTGGAGATAAACAGGCTCTTTGATCATAACATCTTATGTATCAGATGATTATAAAAACTTCCTCAAAATTCGCGTACTTGAGAGCAACCTGGGTGTCGGTTCAGAAAATCGCAAGGAAAAGGGCGGAAAAATGTCAGTTTATTCAACAAAGAAAAGTCAAGGCAGAATGCTGCAAGGAAATCATCCCAAAGCCTCTTGCGTGAAACAGATGATGTCTCTGAGAGGAAACACCTTGCTGTGGGTCTGGGCATTGGGCGCGCTTTTGTTTGTTTATGGGTTGCATCGTAAGGTTATCGGACAACTCATCCACATTTAAGGACAGCATGAGAGAAAAAAAAGAACCATCCCGGCCTTCTGCAAGTCCGAAGATGGTTCTCCTTCATTATATGCTACAAAAGAAATGAACTCTATTTCGTGATAAGCGATTTACTTCACCACGAACTTCTTGCCACCCTGGATGTAGACACCCTTCGGCAGGTTGTTCCTGCTGCTCATGCGCACGCCGTTGAGTGAGTAAATCGGTGCGTTGGCACTGTTCTGTGCATTGACGTTGATGGTCTTGATGCCTGTTGCGCCACCCTTGGCCGTGTAGACAGTCACCTTGCCCAAAGCGTCGGAGATACGATAGAGGCTGAATGGCTTGTCGCCAGCGAGCACAGCAGTCACAGGAGCGTTGTCCTGAGCAAGATACTCATCAAGAGAGGCTACGGAAGGATGGAGCGAGGTGTAGCCATAGTTGCTGATAGAAGCCACGGTGACGATGTCGTCTGCTGTCGCGCCCTCGACCTTGAAGAACCAGTTGCTGATCCATGAGCCAGCGCCGTCGTCGCCCTTGCGGCCGTCGAGGACGAGGCCGATGCCCTGATAGATGTGTGCGGTGACAGGTACATAAGCTGCAGCGTCTGTCTGAGTGCCGTCAGAACCGCAGGCGACGAGTCCGCTGATGACATTGGCGTCGGTGAAGGCAGAGGCTTTCTTGGTGTACTGCGCAATCTCGTTGTAGATGATCTTCTTCGGAGTCGTGTTGCCGTCCTTGTCTACCTCTGTCTCAGTGGTAGACAGCCCGTAGAAGCGACCGTAGTTGGAATAGTTGTTGTTGACGTTGTCGCCTTTCTCAAAACCAGCTGCTGTAATGTCTTTCTCACTCATGTGAGCCAGGTCGATGGTCTTCTTCACCTCATACTCCACACCGTTCTCGACAGTGGTGTTTGTCGGGCCGTAGCCGAAAGCCTGAGAAGTGATCTCCAGCGTACCGGCCTGGTCCACGTCGATGCTGAGAGGGAAGGCTTTGGGAGCTGCAGACGCTGTGACCTTGCCGTCCTTGCCGGTAAATTTATAAGTACCGTAGATCGTCGGCGTGAGCGGCGTGTTGCTGTTGTCGCAAGTGACGTTGTAGGTCTTGGCATAGCCGACCTTGACGTTGACGACAGTAGCGGCTGCGGCAGGCAGGGCGATGACATTGTTAGTGACCTCGGTGACGACCTCGTCAGATTTCAGGTTGTCAAGGGTTGTCCATGCCTTCAGCGTACCGGCCTCACATGCATCGGTCACGGCCTTGTCTGTGTTGTTGGGATCGTAGTTGGGATTGTTGGACCAGGTGTAGGTGCCGTTGTCCACGTCGGAGTAGTTGACATCAGTAGTAGTGCCGTTGAAGTCGAGATGCAGAATCTCGTCCTCCTGGAACTTGATGGTGTAGACGCGCTGCGCATTGTTGATGCCCCTGAGTGTGACAGCCGGTGTGTTGGCAGCAGTCTTGTCTACGCTGACCTCGATGTCGTCGAACATGATGTCCGGGGTATAGCGGCCACCGAGGACATAGAGTCCTGTTGCGGTCATGTCCACGCCCTCGGGTACGGTGTACACGTCAGAGGCGATGGGGGCATCGGAGGTTGCCGACTTGATGGTGTATTGCACCGTGCGTGCCAGCATATCGATGTCAAGCGTGACGGTGTAGTAAACGCCTGCGGTAAGAGCTTTGTAGTTGGTCGAGTCGCCGTTGATGGCAAAGTCCTGGTCACCCGTGGCAGAAGCCGTGCGGCCGGTGTTGCCGAGCTGTGTGAGATCGAAGAGCGCACCTTTATTGCTGCTGCGGTAGTTGGTGTTAGGCTTCTTCGTTGCGTTGGACTTGTCAGACATCACGGCGATCTCCGAGGTCATGTGGTTGTTACCGAATTTGTTGAAGCAGAAGCCGAAGGTGACCTGGTAGCCGGTGAAGTCGGCGCTGAGTTCGTTCTTGATGAGCGAGGTCTCCCAGTAGAGGTGTGCCGAGCGGTCGTTGCCCGAGGGGACGAATCTGAGGAACTTGCCGTTGTCATCTGAGCCGATGCTCAGTCCGGCGGCAGCGGATGGTGAGGCCCATCCCGTCTCTGCCACGCTGGTGACCGTTTCGAAGTTCTGGCTGTAGAGAACCTTCTTGGCGCTGGTACTCAAGGAGCAAAGCAGTCCTGCGAGTACGAGAAATAGGTAATAAACGTTTTTCATACGCTTTGGTTTTTAGAATGTGATACTATTCATTAATGGATTGTTACTTTCGTGTGAGTCAGGACGGGGCTGATCCCCGTCCTGAATAGCCGTTGAGATCCGATGGTTTTATTTCCACCCTTCGTTCTGTGTGAGATGACAGTTGAGCACGTCTTTCTGCGGGAAGGGGAAGAGATACCATTTGTCGTCCCACGTGCGTGTGGCGATGGTCTGCCCCTCATATTTCATCGTACCGTCGTCCTGGCGTGTGATCTTCATGCCGCGGATGTCCTTGAGGTATTGCGGAGCCTCTTTCCAGCGTCTGAGGTCGAAGAAGCGGTGCCCCTCGAAGGCGAGCTCCACGAAACGCTCGTTCTCGTATTTCTTCTTGAACGCGTCGAAGCTGAGTCCCGTAGCCATGTTGGGCTGCTTGGCTCTGGTCCTGACGACATTGATAGCCTGGGCAGCTGTCATGGGCAATCCCTCGGGAGCCGTGTATCCGCTGCCGGTGTAGTTGAGCGCTGCTTCGGCATAGTTGAGGTAGAACTCGGCGAGGCGGAAGATGACCCATTCGTGTGTGAAGCTGTTGGAACCGGTTTTGGCGATGATCGTTCCCTTGTTGATATACTTCTTCAGATAGTATCCCGTAGGGGTGCCGTAGGTGACGGATGACGAGTTGGCACCGCCCTCAAAGGTTTTCAGCGTATCCTTGTCAGGCCACTTCTCGCCATTGACGGCCACGGTCATGGCCAGGCGTGCGTCGCGGTCTTTATAGGGATCCTGCGGATCGTAGCCGCTGCCCTGCTCGTCGATGGCCCTGCCGTTTGTCATCTCGTAGGCATCCACGAGGTTCTGCGTGGGGCAGTTGCCGCCGTCGGCGTTTTCTATGCCGATGGGATAGTTGTATTTCTCAAAGGCGTTGCTGGCTGCCGTGCGTCGTGCGAAGATGATCTCCTTGATGCCGTCCTTGTAGCTGTCCTTGTCGAAGAGCTTGCTGTAGTCGGGCAGCAGTCCCATGCCCTCCTGACGTGCTTCGGCGATGACGGCGTTGCTGAGCTGTGCTGCTTTCAGCCAACGGCTCTTGTCGCCATTGGCATTGAAGAGCGGGCTGGCCCGGTAGAGAGCTGCGCGGGCACGCAGCGCCATGACGGCGAGCTTGTTGGCACGACCTGTCTGAGCTTTGTAGAACGACATGTCGCCCAAGTCGCCATAGTTGACGATGATGCTGTCCTGGATGTCGGCACACTCCTTGTCGATGAACGTAAAGATAGAGTCGGCGGGTACCTGCGGCAGGCTGTTGGCCTCGGTGGCCGTCATCGTGCGCGTCTTCAAAGGCACGCCGCCGTAGCGCTTGACAAGCTCGAAATAGAAGAAGGCACGCGCCCAGCGGGCCTCGTAGCGATAGTTCTTATAGAGGAACATCTGCTGCCGGTAGTGCTCATCCTCGGTGTACTCCGGGAAGGTGCAGTCGTTGAACTCGTCGAGCACGAGGTTGCTGTAGGTGATGCCGTCCCACGCCGATTTCCACACGCGCTCCTTGGCGTTGGTGGGGCCCCAGGCACCGTTATAGAAGTCCTCGATGGCGTTGCCGGGATGGGAGTAGACACTCTCGTCGGTGGCAGAACCGGCCATGGCTCCGCTGTAGTTGCCGAAGTCATAGTCGATGTCGTTGTAGATCTCAGTCATCAGTCCGCCCACGCGTCCGAACATTTTCTCTACGTAAGCCTTGTCATAGATGTTGTACTCCTTGTAGTCCATCTTGTCGGTACAGGAGGAGACCAGCGTCATGGCCAACAGTCCGCTGAATATATATTTCGCTTTCATGGTCTTTCTGTTTATTCTTTTACTTTTTTACTTTTTTCAAAAGGTTACGTTCAGTCCCACGATGACGCTTCGTGTGAGCGGACTTGTGGCACCGTAGCTCTCAGCGTCGACGCCGCGGAGGTGGTCAAGGGTGAAGAGGTCATTGCCACGCACGTAGACACGCGCCTCGGAGAGCATTTTGGTCCTGCTGAGCAGCGTCTTCGGCAGGTTGTAGTACACTTCGATGTTGCGGAGCTTGAAGTAGGCGCGGTTGCGAAGCCAGAATGTGCTGGTCTGATAGTTGTTGGCATTGCTGCTCGAACTCAGGCGCGGGTACTCGGCGTTGAGGTTGTCGGGTGTCCAGCGATGGTCGTAGACATCCTGCGAGAGCGTGCGGTTGCTGATGAGTCCCCAGTAATATCCGCTCGTGTTGAGCAGTGCACTGTAGCGGTTCACGCCCTGGAAGCGCGCGTTGAAGCCTAAGCCTCTGTATTCAGCGCCGATGTGGAGCGAATAGAAGATCTCGGGGCAGAGCGTGCTGTATCCGATCTTCGTGCGGTCGTTGGCGTCGATCTTGCCGTCGTGGTTCACGTCGTCGTACTTGATGTCGCCGGGCTTCACCTCAGAGAAGGTCTGCGGTGTGCTGGCGTCGATGTCGGCCTGGTCCTTGAAGAGCCCTACGGCCTTCAGTCCCCAGATGCTGTTGAGCGGGTAGCCGGTGGTGACGAGGTTGTCATAAGCTCTCGGCTCCTCGGCCTGGTCCTTGATCTTGTTCTTATTGAGGCTGAACGTACCGCCGATGTTCAGCGTCACGTCGCCCACCTTATGGCTGTAGTCCGCAGCAGCCTCAAAGCCCCAGCTGTCCACCGCGCCGGCGTTGATATAAGGCGCGCTGAATCCGATGATGCTGCCGTAGCTGCCGCTGCCGTCTACCCAGATGTTGTTGCGGCGCTGGAAATAGCCGTCGATCTGCAGGTCGAGACCATGGAGGATAGAGGCGTCAAGACCCACATTATATTTATATGCCTTCTCGTGCGAGGGGTTGTCGGTGGCCATGCGTCCGAGTGTGGTACGCCCCCAGGAGCTGTCGTAGCTGGAATCGAAGGGATAGGTCACGCCGTCGGTGCTGTAGGTCTGCGTGTAGTAGGTCCACACGTTGTCGCCGGGGAGACAGTCGGTGTTGACGATGCCGAAGGAAGCACGCCACTTGAGGAAGTCGACCCAACTGACATCCTTCATCCATGGCTCCTGGCTCATCACCCATGCGGCGCTGAACGTTGGAGCCACTGCCCATTTGGTGCCCGGTGCCAAGCGGCCGGAGCCGGTGAGCACCCACGCCATCTCCGCGATGTAGCGGTTGCGGTAGGCATAGTGCGTGAGCCATGAAGCCGTCTGACGATAGACCGAGGTGTTCACGCCCGTGGTGTTGTGATATTCATATTCCCAACGCAACGAGGAGAAGAGGTAGTGGGTCTCTTGGAGCGTGCGCTCATAGTTCAGACCGCCGTCGAAGTGGAAGCGCCGGTTGTAGGCACTGGTGTTGGCATCGGTGCCCTGCGTGCCCTTCTCTCCGCCGATCGAACAGGTGCCGGGCGTGGGTACGCCGTCGCTCCATGTGGCGGGAGCGTAGAAACCGTATTGGAATGTTTTGCTATGATTCTCGTAGAGCGTGGAGTAGGTGTCGTAGCCCATGCGTGCCGAGGCGCTGAGTCCGGGTACGAACATGCCCAAGTCCTGACGCAGCGAGAGGTCGGTATAAAGCGAGCGCTCATGGAGCTTGTAGTAAGCCGCCGCCGCCGTATTGGCCACGGGGTTGTCGGTGCCAGCCCAGGTAGCGCTGCCGCCCCACAGTCCGTCCTTCTGGAACTTCACGGGGAAGGCGGCCGAAGGCAGATTGTATACCAGCCCCCAAAGGTTGGTCTGGTTGCCGGGCTGCGACATCTCGCTGAGCATACCCAGCACGTTGACCTTCATCAGCGTGGTGGGACTTAGGTCTACGTCAAGGTTGATGCGCATATTGGCTCTGACATACTTGTCCTGCGTATGGTTGCCGTTGTCGTCGACGTCGTTCTTGATGAATCCTTTGTCTGACAGCAGGTTGAGCATGGTGTAGTACTTGAACTTCTGTCCACCGCCGTAGAACTCCGACGCGATCTTGTTGGTCATGCCGTGATGGCGGAAGGTGGCGTCGACCCAGTTGACGTTGGGGTAGAGGTCGGGATAAGTTCCGTTTTGGAAAGCGCTGATCTCGTCGGCAGAGTATTTCGGAGCCTTGCCCTCGTTGGTCAGCGCCTCGTTCATGGCAGCGGCGTAGGTGGGCGCGCTGATGAACTTCGGACGGTTGATCTGATAGTTGAACAGATGGTCGTAGGAGACTCTGGCGCCCTTGGTGTTGTACTTTCCGCGTTTGGTGATGACGTTGATGGCGCCGTTGGCACCGCGGTTGCCGAAGAGTGCCACGGCGGCAGCGTCCTTGAGGATGTCGACATGATCCACCTCGGTGGGGTCAATGATGTTCATGTTACGCTCAATGCCGTCGACGAGGAGCAGAGGCGAACTGCCGCTGAGCGACTGCAGTCCTCTGACATAGAATGTCGGGTTGGCACTGAAGTAGGTGCCGGCGTTGCGCATGGAGACGAGTCCGTTGCCGCCGAGTCCCACGAGGCCCTCGCTGATGTTCTTTGACGAGCGACGTCCGGCCTGCTCACCGCTGATGGTGGTCACGGCGGCAGTGGACTGCGCACGTGTGAAGTCCTTGCCGGCTCCCGTGGCTATGCCGGCCTTGACAAAGGCGTCGTGGCGGGCCAGCGTCGTATCGATCTGTGCTGCTGCGGGCAGGGCTGTTCCTGCCAACAGGGCGAGCACGCAAAGTTGTGTCTTGTTCATATTCGTTATTAGTGCTTAAAGGAAGTAAGGCGCTTCACATGCATCATTCCCAACCGGGGTTCTGCACGAGGCCGTAGTGCTTGTTGATTTCGGTTTTCGGGAAAGGCCACAGATACCACTTGGCGACTTCCTGCGACTGCGGGTCTTTGTCCCAGAGATAGTGCCGGCGGTTCTGAATGACGAACTTCTCGTATTCAAAGCGTGTGGGCTCCTTGGCACCACCGTCTTTATTGGCTCCTCTCCAGGGAATGTACTGACGGATATAGTCACCGGTCGGTCCCTGTTCCATGCGGTAGGTGATGAGTCCGTGAAGTTTCTTGGTCATCCAGTCGCCACGCTTGTAGCGGATCATGTCGTAGTAGTGGTTGTTGCTCAGTCCGAGTTCGCAGACACGCTCACGCAGGATCTCGTTGATGAGGTTCTGTTTGTTGTTGTGCAGGTCGAGGCTGGGATTCTTCAGCGCCAGCCCTTTCAGTCCTACACGTGCACGTACGATGTCGACCTGCTTGAGGGCGTCGTCGAGGCGGCCGCACTGTGCGAGGCACTCGGCATACATCAGATACATCTCGTCGAGGCTGAGGTAGACCCACTGCGTGAATTTGCGCAGGTAGTCTTGGTTCATGTAGTATTTGTTCTGGTCGTAGCCGGTGGCATAGCGGCTGGATAGCGCCTCAGTCTTGACAACCTCTTTGCTCGTCTCGTCGTAGCGGGCAACGGCGTTTCCGGCATCAGCACCGCCGACCCAGAGCTCGTAGACGTCACCGTTGGACTTGCCGGTGGTCCAGTCGAGTGAGGTCATCTGTCCGTTGACGATACACTCCTCGTAGAGGCGTGGATCACGGCTGGCCGTCTTCTTAAAGCCACCGCGTACCTTCTCATATTTATAGAAGAGCTGTCCCTTGGTTCTCTCTACCTTGCCCTTGATGCTGTCGCTCTTCCAGTCGAAAGGCGTACCATCGGCCCAGGGGAACATCTCTACATACTCTTCTGTAGGCAGACAGTTCTGACGTGCCGGGCTGTCGAGCCACTGGTGCCAAGTATAGGTTCCCGACTTGAAGGCATCGATGCCGCCTACACGGGTGGAGTGGAGGATCTCCTTGCTGCCCTGATAGGCATAGCCCATGCGATAGGCCTGGCGGTAACCGTCGGGCGTCTTGGACTCGGCCTGCGTCAGCTCATACCACCCGTTGGCGTTGAGGGCGTCGAAGAAGTCCTGGCAAGCCTTAAGTGCTTTCTCCCAGCGCTCTTGTTTGAAGTCGCCGTACCACACCATGTGTTTCTGCTCAGCCTCAGAGCTTCCGCCGTAGTAGCCTTGTGTGGCATTATAGAGAGGGGAGGCGGCGAAGGTGAGGATCTTGGCTTTCAGCGCCATGGCACCGGCCTTGGTCCATCGTCCGGTGTTGTTTGTGGCGTCGGTCTCGGTGGTGTTGCCGTTGTAGGCCCAAGGCAGCGCACCGGAGTTGATGGCCTGATCGAGCTGGTCGACCATGAAGGTGACGGTGGAGTCGAGGGTAGCACGTGGCATGTCGTAGGAGCCTTCCGTGCCCGAGTAGGAGTGGTCGATGATGGGTAGTCCGCCATAGACGGCGAAGAGATCGAAGTAGCGGGCTGCAATGAGGCAGCGGGCCTGGGCCGTAAAGCTCTGCTTTTTCTCTTCAGAGAGTCCGGGCACGTCGTTGACGTTCTCAATGAGCAGCCAGGCAGCGCGCACGGCTTTCCATACGTTGTCGTTCTTGTAGGAAAACAGCGGGTCTTGGTTGGCATCGAGCGTACCGGAATAGAAGGCTTTGTAGATGGTGTTGTTGTCCCAGTGCATCACCCAGCAGTCGGTGAGCTGGTCAAACTTTCCGCTCCAAGGACTGGCTGATGTGCCACAGCTAGGGTTATAGGGCAGTCCGTAATATTGCAGGGCATAGATGGAGTTGAGGAACTGCTCGGTGTAGATCGGGCTGTTGAACACCGTATCTTTGGTCACCGTGGAGCCCGACGGCTTGTCCAGTGCGTTGCTGCCGAGTTTGATTTCGTCGGTGCACGAGGTAGTGCCTGTCGTGGTGAGGGCAGCGAGTGCGAGTCCGGCGAAGAATTGTATATGTGGTTTCATGATTGTGTTTTTGTTTTTAGAATGCTACTTTCAGACTTGCTGTATAGGTGCGGTTGAGCGGGTAAGAGGGAGCGTTGCTGGCACGCGTCTCCGGGTCGCCCCACTTATACGGTGTGACAGTGAAGAGATTGTAGGCGCTCAATGCCAGTTGCAGCTGGTTGAGACCGAGCGTCTTCATCAGTGGGAAGTGGAAGTCATAAGCCACCTGAATGGTCTTCAGTCTGAGGTATTTGGCATCTTTCTCGTAGAGCGTGCTGGTGGCATAGTTCTGTGCGGCGTTGGTCCAGGTAGCTCTTGGGTACTCGGCACTCTGCGAGGGGTTCTTGGATGTCCAAGTGTTGTCGACTTGGAACTGGAGCAGTCCGCCCTCTGTGGTAGAGTTGGAACTGTAGAACGGCTGACGGAAGATGTCGCTGAGCATACGGCTGACGTTCCAGGCGCCGGTGAGCTGAGCCGAGAAGGAGAAGTTCTTCCATTGCATGCCCAGGTTCAGGCCGGCGATATACTGCGGGTCGTCGGTGAAGCCGTAGTCGTAGCTGGCGTCGTCGCCGTCGATCTTGCCGTTGCGGTCGAGGTCTACGTACACGGCATCACCGGGTTTAAGGTTGGCGACCATCTGCGTGGGGAACGACGTGGCACCGAACTCCTTCATATAGTCCTGCTCGCAGCCCTCGTAATAGAACTTCCAGAACTTATACTGACTTCTTGCGCCGATACGGTGGTTCTTCTGATACTGATATTCGTTGGTTTGTGGAGCTTCCTTTCTCTCCACCACCTTGTTTTGGTTGTAGGAGAGGTTGCCCTTGATCCAGTAGCGGAAGTCCTTGCCGATCTTGTCGTTCCAGGTCACGGAAATCTCGCAGCCCCACGACTTTGCCTCGCCGAGGTTGGCGGCAGGAAGTGAGAAGCCGAGCGTGGTGGGTGCGGTCTGGTCGATGAGCAGAATGTCGGTACGGTGCTCGCGATAGTAGTCGAAACTGGTCTCCAGTTTGTCGCGGAGAAAGCGGATGTCGAAGCCATAGTCCTGTTTGAAGGCTTTTTCCCAGGTGACGTCGGGATTGTTTTTCTGTGCCTCGATAGCGCCCTGCTTCGTCGTTCCGTTCTCCACACCGAAGTTGTAACCATAGGAGCCGCCGTCCTTGCCGGTACGGTTGAAGAGCGCTCCCTGGTTGACGTTGTAGGCATCGGGGAGATACATAAATCGTGTGCCGCCGATGCGGTCGTTACCTACGAGACCCCAGGATGCGCGCAACTTGAGGAAGCTGACCAACTTCTTGATGGGCTTGAAGAACGGCTCGTCGCTGGTCACCCAACCGAGAGAGCCGGCGGGGAAGAAGCCGAAACGCTTGCTTGGCGCAAAGTTCTCTGAACCATTGTAGCCCACGTTGAATTCAGCCATGTAGCGGTTGTTCCAGTCATAGGTCACACGGCCTACGAAACCGAGCAGTCCGTGGCGGATGTCGCTGTAGGTGCCGGGATAGTATTGCTGGCTTTGGTTGTAGAGGGCCAGCGCGGTGATCGTGTGAAGTCCAAAGGAGCGGTTATAGTTGAATGCGGTCTCGAAATACCATTGTCTTGACTTGCCGCGGCTCTCGGAGAATCCGGGCTCTGTGATGTCACCGTTCTTGCGGTAGCCGAAAATGTCTTTTCCGTTTTCGTCGACGCCCTTCCAGATGGGGTTATAGGTAGCCACGGAAGCGCTGCCGTTTTTGTAGACATAATAATCAGTGTGGTACGACCCCTTGGCGTGCCAAGATAGTCCCTTGGTGATCATGCCGAGATCCTGCTTGAGTTGAAGATCCATGGACAGGTAGTTGCGGTTGGTATTCATGAATCCCCTGCCATAGTAGTTGCCCAAGGGATCTCCGCCGACGAAGGGCAGCACGTTGCCGTCGAGGTTGTCCTTGGTGCTGGCCGAGTTGATGATATAGCGTCCGTCGACGATGCCGGGGCTGGAGAACGGCGTGGAGTAGTACATATATTTAATAATACCTGCGGATCCCTGTCCGTTGTAAGGTTTCTTAGCTTCGTCGACGATGCCGTTGAGGTTGGCGCTCAGCGTGGTAGTCTTGGTGACATTGATGTCAATGTTGGCGCGATAGTTGAAGCGGTGATAGCGGAAGTCGTTGACATAGCTTTGGTCGAACTGCTTGAAGAGTCCTCCCGTGGTGTACATGCCGGCACTGATGAAGTACTTCACTGCCTTTGTACCGCCGGAGATGCTGAGGTTGGACTGCGTCTGCAAGGTAGACTTCTTCATGATGTAGTCGGTCCACTGGGAATTGGGGAATCGGATAGGGTCGCTGCCGTCGCGGAACTTCTGTATGACGGCATCGGAAAAGCGGTGGCCTGAGCCGTCGTTCTCGTCCATCTGATTGTAAAACATCGCGTAGTCGTAGCTACTGGCCTGCTTGATGAGGCGGTTGGGTACGAGGATAGAGAAGTTGGTAGAGGCGGCGATGCGTGCCTTGCCTTCCTGTCCGCGCTTGGTGGTGATGAGGATGACACCGTTGGCACCACGGACACCGAAGACGGCGGTGGCGGAGGCATCCTTAAGCACGGTGATGCTCTCAATCTCGTTGGGGTCGATGTTGTCGAGTGAACCGTCGACACCGTCGATCTGTACCAGAGGGTTGGAGTCGACCCATGTGCCCTTACCACGGACAAAGATCGTGGCGGCGTCGCTGCCCGGCTCGCCGGAGTACTGTACGGTGGTGACACCCGAGAGCTGACCGGCCAGCACGTTGTTGACCGAACTCACGGGCGTGCGCAAGAGGTCATCGCCTTTCACCGAAGACAGCGCGCCGGTGACGGTGACCTTTTTCTGCACACCGTAGGCGACGACCTCCACGCCTTGCAGGCTGGTGGCTTCCTCCTTGAGTGTGACGTGCATGTCGCGGCTGGCCGTCACGGTCTTGGTGACATATCCTATATACGAGATCTTCAGCTTAGCGCCAGGCTTGGCTTTAATGGAGAAGTTGCCGTCGAAGTCGGTGACAGTGCCCTGTGCGGCACTGCCTCCCACGACGACGATGGTGGCACCGATGACAGCCTCGCCGTTTTCGTCGACCACATTACCTCGGATGACTTGTTGGGTTTGTTGCAGGCTTTCTGCCCATGTGGCCTGCGGTGCGGCGAAGGGTGGCGTGAGCGTCAGTGCTGCCGCCACGAGTACCGTGCGCAAGGCTTTCTTGCCTTGAATCGTGTTGGATGGGTTCATTTGCTTTAGGCGTTTATAATTGATGTAGGTGTTAATGTTTTTAGTCGTTGGTTTTTGTGAACCGTTGCAAAATTAAAGTAATATTATATTTCCTGTTTGGTGAATTTGTACGAAAGTCGGCAATCGCGTACGATTATCCTATAAAAAGCAACGGGTGAGGGAGGAAACAAACTGCCTCACCCCGTGCCCCTCTCCAAAGGTAGAGGGGCACGGGGTGAGGACGAGGGAGCCTGGTTGTAACTAGGCGAACAGAACACCTAACTCAACCTGCTATCCCCTGTATTTGCTCGGCACCGTGCCGAAGGCGGCCTTGAAGCATTTGTTGAAGTACGATGAGTCGGGGATGCCAACGCGGTAGCTGACCTCCGAGACCGTGTACTTGCCTTCAAGCAGTAGGGCGGCTGCCTTGTCCATACGTCGTTTCATCAGATATTTGTTAGGTGAGATGCCGTAGAGTTCTTTCATCTTACCATAGAACTTTGTACGTCCCATGGACAACATGGCGGCGAGCTGGTCAATAGAAAAGTCCTGGTCAGCGAGGTGCTGACCCACGAGTGTCTCCACCTGCTCACGGAAACGTTTGTCGGCGGGACTGGTGAGGAGAACCTCGTCGGCCGCCGACGGGGCGACAGCGGCCGACGGTGTCTTGTCTTCCTTTGCGGGCTGTTGCCTTTTCCTTTGCTGCCGCCATTTGATGAGCTGCATGGCGCGGGCAATGAGCAGACGGTAGTTGCAGGGCTTGACCATATAATCGTCGGCACCGGCCTGATAGCCTTTGATCTGATGTTCCTCGTCGTCGAGAGCGGTGAGCATGATCACGGGGAGGTCGGCCATACCCTCCAATTTGCGGATGCCGCTGATGGTGTCGTAGCCGTTGATGCCTGGCAGCATGATGTCGCAAAGGAGCAGGTCGGGGTGTTGCGTGGCGATGTCGTGTAGGGCTTCCTCACCGGTGCTATAGGTCACGGTGCGGAAATATTTGCCCACCTCGGTTTTGATCTGTTCCTGCATGTCCGGCGCGTCCTCGACGATGGCCACGAGCTGATGGTTGAGGGCGTTGGGGGCCATGTCGTGGATGATCTGGATACTCTGGCTGTGGTCTTCACCGTCGTCGTGGTGTTGCGGTTCTTGTTGATACTCTTCGGGACAGTAGCCTTCGTCGTTGTCGGGGATGGAGAGGATGAAGCGCGAGCCACCCCCGGCGGTGGCGCGCTGGTAGATGAGCGTGCCGTGGTGGACCTTGGCCATGTTATAGGCAGTGTAGAGTCCGATACCCATGCCGTTGTGCGAGATATAGCCGCTCATATAAGGATGGAAAACACGCTCTTGCTGTTCGGCGCTGAGACCTGGTCCGTTGTCCTCCACGGTGATGACGAGCTGGCGCGTTGCAGTTTCCTGGCGGATGGTAAGCGTCACGTCACCCTTCTCCGGCGTGTATTTCACGGCATTGGAGAGCAGGTTGTAGACGATTGTTTCCATTGCCTGTGGATCAAAAGCTACGGTAAACGACTTGGCAAAGGTCATGAAGTTATAGTTCAGGTGCTTCTGTGCGGCCATGCCCCAGAGATCCTGATAGATGTCGTGAAGGAAGGCGATGATGTCACCGCTCTCCACTTTCAGTCGTATGTTGCCCGTGTTGAGCCGCCGGAACTCCAAGAACTGGTTGACGAGCCGCATGAGGCGGTGGATGCCGCGTTGCGCTGTCTGAATGTCCTTGCGAGAAGGTTTCTCGGGCTTGGCGATGTTCTCCACGGCATAGGAGAGCACGGCGAGGGGCGTGCGGAACTCATGTGTGACGTGGGTGAAAAACGAGGTGCGCATTTCAGTGAGCTGTTTCTCCATTTTCATCTGCTGGTGGAGTTGTAGCCGTTCACGCGCGTTGCGGTAGACGTAGAGAATGATGGCGGCAAAGAGCGTGAGGTAGACTACCCATGCCCACCAGGTGTTGTACCACGGCTCACTGATGTGGATGGTGAGCACGTGCTCGGATCCTACGGCATCCTGCGTCACGGCGCGTACGTGGAAGACGTAGATGCCGGGGGCGAGGTTGGAGTATTCGGCGTGGGGCGTGGCTGTCACCGGTCGCCATTGATGGTCGACGCCCTCCATATAATACTGGTAGAGCTGTGCCTGCATATTATTGTAGGCGAAGGAAGAGAAGTGGATGGTGAGCGAGTTCTGGTTATGGCTGAGTATCATCTTGTCGGTGCTTTGCAGCTGACGACTGAGCACGACGGTGTCGAGTCCCTCGTAGATAGAGATGCCGTTGACGAGCAGATCGGTGACGAGCACGTGTGGGGCGGCAATACGGCGATGGAGTTGTTCGCGAGCGGGGTTGATGGTGACCATGCCGTTGCCCGTGCCGAAGATGATGCGGCCGTCGGGCAGACGCAGCGCACAGTTCTCGGCGAAGGTGTTGCCCAGCACGTCGTTGCTGAGCTGGTAGGGTCGGATGTAGTTGTCGCGTGGATCTATACGTGAGAGTCCGTTGTCAGTACCAGCCCATAGATAGCCGTAGCGGTCGGTGATGAGCGATTTGATGTTGTTGTTCGACAGGCCGTTGCGCTCAGAGAGTACATGATAGGTCATCCTATCCAGCCCTTGGGAGAAGTCGCAACGGATGAGACCGCCCACTGTGCCCGCCCATACTGTGGTGGGTGTGGTGGCACACACGCAGTTCACCTCGTCGGTGGGGAAGTGTCCGTTCAGCACGCCGTACCAGTGGAAGTCCTGCGGCCGTATGTTGCGGTGGTTGATATTGGCGGCATAGAGTCCGTTGAAGGTTGCCACCACCATCAGTCCGGTTGGCGTGATGATGATGTCGTGGATGCGGCTCTCGTTGTATTGGTTGGTAATGATGTTGTCTACGTCGAGACGGTTGTCCCGTATCTCTTTCACCAAGAAGAGGCCTTGCCCCCAACTGCCTATCCAGATGCGTCCGAGCCGGTCTTCTTCCAACGAGTAGAAATCGTTGATCTCCACACGCTTGCCTTTGACATAGAGTGTCATCTGCTGTCCGTCGCGCCAGATGCCGTTGCCGCGTGTGGCCAGCCAGGTGTGATGGTGGCTGTCGATGAGACTGTTGAGAATTGTAGCCGTGACGGCACCCTTATAGGTGAAAGCGTGCTGCGTCATGTCGTAGGTATAGAGTTGGTTGTCTTTCGCCATCACCATCAGCTGTCCTTGCGGGTTGAGATAGAGATAGCGCACGAAGTTGGTCCAGTCACCTTGTTGCTGAGCGTTGATAAGATCAAAGACGGCACTGTTGTCTGACGGTGTGAGGCTGACCACGCCGGCGTTTTCCATGCTCACCCAGATGGTACCCGTGCGGTCGGTAGTCACGTCGAGGATATAGTTTGAGGGAATGATGGCATTGCGGTCACCGGCAGTGTAGTGGTCAAAATGTCCTGTGGCGTAGTCATAGACGAAGAGGCCGCCGCCGTAGGAGCCGATATAGTATTTTCCGTTGCGTCCCTTGGCGACGGCGAAAATGGTGTTGCGCTCTTTGGTCGCTTTCAGTCCGGGTATGAGGTTGAGTATTCTTACGGGGCCTTTTTGTGGGAATATCCATAGATTGCCGCTTTGGTTGGCGACGAATTGCAGGCCGTCGACCTTGCTTTGTACGGCTCCCTTTGGAATCTGTAACGATTCCGGACGGCTCCATACCCAGGTGGTGTGATTGCCCTGTCGCTTAGGTTGCAGCAGCAGTGAGGCTTCACCGCTGCAGAAGAGCCACTGCCCCTGCCACCGCACACAGCCCTTGATAGCTCCGATGTGGCCGATGCTTTGTGGCAGGGTGGTGCGGTAGACCAGGCGACCGCTGAGGTCGAAGATATAGGCTGTCTGGTTGATCTTGCTGAAAGCGAGCACCCACTTGCCGTAGGCGTAGCAGCCGTGGAAGTTGATTTGTGGCAGGAGCACGCGAGCGTGTCCATATCTGTCGATGCGTGCGAGTCCTTTGTCAGTGGCAGCCCAGATATTGTGCTGAGTGTCTTCTTCGATGGTAAGCACGCGATCGCTCTGGAGACGATGGTTTTTGGTGGTATAGTCTACGATGTGAAAACGGTTACCCTGCTGGATGACATGGCGCAGTCCCAGTGTGTTGCTGCTCATCCACACGCCATCGGCCACGGCGAGTGCCTTGCGGTAAGGGCGCTCGGTGTCGTGTCGGCCGGTGAAGTCGACGAAGCGACCGCTGATCAGGTCAAGGCAGGCATGGGTATAGGTCGACGTGCTCAACCACAGCGTATGGTGACGGCGGTCGAGATAGAGCTTGCCGATGTGCTGCGGCAGCGCGTTTTGTCCTCGTGGCCCAAAGTCGTTGAAAGGCACGAAGCGGTAGCCGTCGAAGCGAGCCAGTCCGTTGGTGCCCGCCATCCAAAGGAAGCCGTCGTCGTCCTGTTCGATGTCGCGGATAGTGTTGCCTGGCAGTCCCTGCGCTGAAGTGATATGTGTCGTCTTCAACCGGCCGGGTACGCGCTCACCGAAGAGAACGACCGGGAAACAGAGAATAGCGGCGAGCAACAGTGCCCGCATATATATATAATAGGTGTGCAAGATGGTAGTAATGTTTTGGTTTCGTTTGGCAAAGTTACAAAAGATTTCTGAAACGAACGTACAATATTACCAATGAATGTACGCTAATACCATAGTCAGACGATCGAATCAATGTATTTTTGCAATATCGTTTGAGAAATATTATATCTAATAACATAAAGATTCTAAATTCGTTTTCTTATGAGAAAGAAATACATCCTGGTAGGGCTGTTGGCCATGTTTCTGACCGCAGGAGTCCATGCTCAGCGTGTAACCGACAAACTCGACCGCGGTCTTGTCGCCGTGAAGACGTCGGGAGGTGTTTTCTGTTCCTGGCGTGTCAATGCCGAGGAATACTACGATGTCACTTATAACCTTTACCGCGATGGCGTGAAGGTCAACGACAAGCCTCTCACCGTATCGAATTACACCGATCCCGCCGGTACCGCCAGCAGCACCTATACCGTGCGACCTTTAATAAAAGGAGTGGAACAGACTGTCAGTTCCAAGGCTTCTTCCGTATTGCCTAATGACTATCTGGAAATCCAAAAGCCCAAACGCCTCTCCAACGACGGCAAGACCGATGTCACCGATGTCTATGAGCCCAACGATGCCACCATCGCTGATGTAGACGGTGACGGCGAGATGGAACTCATCATCAAGGAGATCTGTACCACCGACGATCCAAAGAACAAGCCTGACGGTCCCGATTTTGACCGCATTGAGGTGTTTAAGCTCAACGGTGATTTGCTTTGGTGGATCGACTGCGGCCCCAACCTCTGCGACTTCCAGCACAATGAGACCAATATTGCCGCTTATGACTGGGACGGAGACGGCAAGGCCGAGTGTATCATGCGCGCCGCCGACGGTACCATCCTCCACACCGCAACGGGCAAGACCATCGTCATCGGCGACAAATCGAAGAACTATCGTTCCGACTGTCAGAACGGTTCCATGTCTGAGTTTTTCGTGCATTCGGGTGCTGAATATCTCCTTTATCTCAATGGACAAACCGGTGAGCCCTATCAGATAGGTCCCTCTGAACACCCCAATTATATGAACTATCCTCTCAAGCGATTAGAGGACGGCGAGACGGATCTTGCCAAGGCTTGGGGCGACGGATATGGTCACCGCAGCTCGAAGAACTTCTTCGGCGCTCCCTATTTCGACGGTCATAAGCCCAGCATCTTCCTCGCACGTGGTATCTATACCCGTCACAAGATGATTGCCCTTGACGTGGATCCGGCAACACACCAGCTCTCCACACGATGGCGTTGGAACTGCAACACTCCGGGAAGTCCCTGGTATGGACAGGGCTACCACAACTATACAATTGCTGATGTCGATTGGGACGGACGCGACGAGATCTGCTTCGGCTCTATGGTCATCGACGACAATGGTAAGGGACTCAGCACCACCGGTCTCGGACACGGCGACGCACAGCATGTCGGCGACTTCGATCCCTATCATCACGGTCAGGAGATTTTCGCTTGCAATGAGACTGCTCCCGCCAACAACTATCGCGACGCCACCACCAGCAACATTTATTATAGACTTGCAGGGGGAGGTGATGACGGACGCTCGATGATGGGCAACTTCACAGATGATGTGCCAGGTGCCATCGGGGCGTCGGGGCACGACACACCGATCAGTGCGGTCACTGCTAAACATACCGACAACACGAGCAAAGACTTCGACCTGAACTTCCGCATCTACTGGGACGGTGACCTCTTGGAGGAGACACTCAACGGCACACAAGTGCGCAACTCCACCTTCCGCATACATAAATATGGTGCCGGCGACATCAAGACCCTCGACAGTTCGCTGAGCAACAACGACACCAAGTCCACGCCATGCTTCCAAGGTGACATTTTCGGCGATTGGCGTGAGGAAGTCGTGGCACGCACGCCCGACAACAAGATACGCATCTACACCACTACAGACCCCACCGGGTATCGCAACTGTACGCTGCTCTCAGATAAGCAGTACCGCAACGCCATGGTTTGGCAGATGAACGGCTACAACCAGCCACCACACGTGAGCTACTTCCTCGGTAAGATGGAGGGCATCACCGTGGCTCCACCACCAGAGACCACTGCTGGACGCACCATTGTGGACAATGGCGGCTCCATCGGCTCGGGGCTCAATGACAAGCAAGTGCTCCTTGACGAGACCAGCGACATGACGGTCAGCGTCAGCGACGGCGCTGCTCCCTATATCTTCTTCGACAATGCACCGACATGGGTACAGGGACACGACGATAACAACAATATCACCACCACTTCCTATACCCACACGCTTACCGGCGGAGCCTTCTCCGGAGCCATGAGACTCGTTAAGCAGGGCGATGGCACTCTCGTGCTGCCCAAGGTCGACGAGAAGTATACGGGCAACACCGACGTATGGGCCGGTACGCTCGCATTCGACGGCACGCTGAGGAGCAGCCGCCTCTGGCTCAATCGCTTCGCTATCCTCCACAGTGACGGCGGTACGTTCTCCTCGATCAAGGCAGATTATGGTGCAGCTGTCCGTCCCGGCGGACAGAATAAGGTAGGTACCATCACCACCGACTCTCTTTCTCTCGGTTTTGGCAGCATCGCAGAATTTGACATTGATGCTAACAGAAACGCCGACCAGATCGTTGTGAACAAGGTGATGGGCATCGAGCAGAAAGACTGGACACAGGGCCCCGAATATCTCGTGCCGCGCTTCAACTTCCACTTCATCGACGGAAACGTGAAGGCAGGTACCTATACGCTTGGAAAGGTGCAGAAGGTCGACGGCGACATTACTAAGGTGGCTGTCACAGGACTCAAAGGCCACAAGGCAGCCATTGCTGTCAACGACGGCAACCTCGTGCTTACCATCGCAGACACCCGTCAGGCCGCTGATGTAGAGTGGAGTGGCGCACAAGGCACTGCATGGGATATTGCTGACGCAGAGAACTTCACCAACACCAACGAGAAGACCAGCGATGTCTTCGTCACCGGCGACAATGTGACTTTCAACGATAATGCCGCTTCCGGTACGGTTGTCATCAAGGGTGATGTGAGTCCGGCCTCTGTCACTTTCGACAACAGCAAACTCAACTACGACCTCTCGGGTGACGCTATCTCTGGCAGCACTACGATCACCAAGAAAGGTGCGGCGCTTGCCAAACTCCGCAATGTCAACGATTTCACGGGTTCGGTAAGTATCGAGAACGGAACTCTCGCTGTCGACAACCTTGGACAGAAGTCGGGCGTCAACAATGGAGCACTCGGTGTCTACACCAATAAGGTGACGCTCAACGGTGGTACCCTTGAGACACTTGCTACACTCACCACGGACCATCCCGTTGTACTCGGCGCTAAGGGAGGCACTATCCTCGTGGATGAAGATAAGACACTCACTCTGAACGCCAGCATCACCGGTAGTGGTAACGTGCTCACAAAGACTGGTAACGGTACGCTCACCCTCGCCCCTTCTGCTAATTACGGTACGCTTAACATCATGGCAGGACGGGCCAACAGCCAGGAGAAAGACAATGTCCATGGATATCCCAAGAATATCGTGCTCAACAACGGTACGACACTCTCCGATCACGATAATATATACTCTTATTCTACAAATGGAGTGAACGTGAAAGTGCCAGAGGGTGCCACTGCATCGTGGTATCTCGACTCGCGCTGCAACTACACGGGTCAGCTTACCGGTGGCGGTACGCTCAACCTCTACTCACGCAACACTCGTGCTTACCTCAAAGGCTATTGGGGCGGCTTCACGGGACGACTGAATATTGCGGGACAAAAAACAGGTTCTTACATTCCGATGCTCTTCGTGCAGGGAAGTCTGAAGAACGCAGAAGTCAACGCCACGATTACTTTGAACAACAATGGCAGCAATGTCGCTGTCGGCAGTCTGAGTGGTTCGGCTCAACTCGACGGAACGGGTACATGGTCGATTGGCGGCAATGACAAAGACTTCACCTTCCAAGGATATATCAATGGAGGCGGACTTGTCAAGATTGGTAACGGCATGATGACCATCGGCAAGAAGCAGGATAAACTGAGCAAGCAGGTCGACGTGCAGGGCGGAACGCTCAATATCAACAGCAGTACTACGGCTATCACCGCAGACAACAAATGGTTTGGCTCACAGGCCGTCAGCGTCACTAATAGCGGGTGCTTTGCCGGACGCGGTGTCGTGGAGAAGATCCTCGTCAACGAAGGCGGTACGCTGCAGCCGGGCAATGCTGCCAATGCCATTCAGTATGGTGAGCTGAAGACTGCCAACGGATGCTATCTCTATAAGGGAGCCAAGGTGCTGTTCAACATCTACACTGCCAAGCTCTATCCTTCACTGGGCACCACTGGCACACTCTCACTGGCTGACGGTTCTACCGTTGCTGTTACGCTCAGCAGTAAATATACGCCCAAGGCCGGAGATACCTTTACGCTCTGGGATGCCACTACGCTCAATGCTTCTGCCGACGGCGTGACACTGCAGTTGCCAGCACTGCCCAATGGTCTTGTCTGGGACACTTCTGAACTCTTCCAGCCAACAGGACTGCTGAAAGTCGTGACCGCTACGGGCATCAACCAGCTCACTGCAGACGCTGTCTTCCACTGCGAGGTCTTCAAGACCAATGGCGTAAGAGTCGGTGTGCTCACTACGACCAAGGCAAAACTCAATGAAGACATCCGTGGCCTCCACGTCGGACCGGGACTCTATCTCGTGAAGGTGGATGCCACAACGATGAAAGTTGTCGTGAAATGATCCATCTGCTCTCATTGCTCCTTTTTCCGGCCGTCATTGGGCTTGGGGAAGGAACAGACAGCCACTCTTGCACTTCTTTGTCGCAAGGCAGACAGGGACTTGAGCATCTCGACCGTGGACTCGTCGTAGCCCGTGGCGGGAAGCCAGGTACCTATTTTGCCTCTTGGCGATCGTTGGCCGGTGACGAGGCAGACCTGCGCTTCACTTTGCTGCGTGACGGCAAGCCCTATGCTCATCAACCGCAATGGGCTACGTCGATGCAGGTCAGCGGCACGCCACACAGCCGATGGCAGGTGACCGCCGTCCACGCCGACGGCCGTCGAGACTCTTCGACTGTCGTGATGCCTTGGACTCTGCCGATGCTAAAACTTAGACTTGACAAGCCGGCTGCCGGAAATGGCTATGACTACACACCCAACGACTGTTCGGTGGGCGATGTCGACGGTGATGGACAGTACGAGCTCTTCGTGAAATGGGAACCCACCAATGCCCGCGACAACTCGACGGACGGTATGACCGGGTCGGTGATCATCGACTGCTACAAACTGAACTTGCAGGGCGACGGCTTGGCTACAAGGCTTTGGCGCATCAACCTTGGCGCGAACATCCGGGCCGGGGCACACTATACGCAGTTCATGGTCTATGACTTCGACGGGGACGGGTGTGCGGAGATGATGTGCAAGACGGCGCCGGGATCAGTCGACGGCACCGGACGCTATGTCAACATGGCGGCTACGGACAGCACGATCATTGCTGTGGACAACCACCGCGACTGGCGCAACCGGCGTGGCCGAGTAGCGGGAGGCCAGGAATACCTCACCGTCTTTGACGGACAGTCGGGACGCGCCCTCCACACCGTGTTCTATGAGCCCAACCGCGACACCACCATTGGCGGTGAGGCCTCCGGTACCTTTGACTGGGACAACGACCGGCATATCTTGGACAATGCCAGTTATGGAAATCGCGGTGAGCGCTATCTCGCTGCTGTGGCCTTCCTGCAAGGCCGTGACCACAATCCCTCCGCCATCTTCACACGCGGCTACTACTCCTATGCCTTTGCCTGGGCCGTGGACTTCGACGGTCACCGGCTCAAGACACGCTGGCTCCACGCCTCGCGCGACGGTAAGCAATATTCGGTTACTGATTTTCAAGGACATACTACTCGTTACGACGCGGAACCACCCACCAGTGGGTCGGGGAGTGCCACGCTCTTTGCCAACGGCAATCACAATCTCAGCGTGGCGGATGTCGACGGCGACGGTCGCGATGAGCTTCTCTGGGGTTCCGCGGCGCTCGACGACGACGGGCGTGTGCTCTATGCCACCGGCTTCGGCCATGGCGACGCCATGCATGTCTTTGCCATGAATCCCCGGCGCAAGGGCTTGCAGGTCTTCGACGTGCATGAGAACAAAGGACCATATGCCTGGGATCTTCACGACGCTGGTACCGGCGAGATCCTTTTTAAGGGAGGACCTGAGGGTGTTGACAACGGACGCGGACTGGCTGCCAACCTCTCAGATAAAGTCAAAGGCGCACTATTCACCAGTGCCGACGATAACAGCCTACGCTCGGCAGTAACGGGGAAGGTGTTCTCTACAACAAAATCCTCGGTCAACTTTCGCATCTTTTGGGACGGTGACGAGCAGGATGAGCTCCTCGATGGTGTCAACATCCAGAAGTGGAGTCCCGATGGCAGAACCACGCTTGGAATCTTCGGTCCTGTCGATGGGTCTGTCAGCAACACCGATGAGTCGAAAGAAGGACGGCGCCGTCGTGGCTCCGGACGCACTTATTCCTTTCAACGGCCTTCTGTGTCGTTCCAAGGATATGGCAACCCGGCGTCGAACAACTGGACGAAGAACAATCCTTGTCTCCAGGCCGATCTCTTCGGTGACTGGCGCGAGGAGGTTATCTATCGCGATCGTGACGACAACAGCATTATCTACATCTATATGTCGCAGATACCTACAGCCATCCGTCGCACCGCGCTCATGCATGATCCGCTCTATCGCTTAGGCATCGCTTGGCAGAATGTGGGCTATAACCAACCGCCCCACACGCTGCTGCCCTTTCCTAAGCATTGAACGCTCAGCATTCGGTATTGGAGAATTCATTACTGATCATTCAACATTCATCATTCCACATGAAATATTTCCTTATCCTACCTCTTCTATCTGCTCTGCCCCTCATGGCACAGAACCATGTGGCGGCTCCCTTGGAGGATGTCAACCGTGTCGTCGACCTCACCCTCGACAGTCTCGACAAGGCACAGACGGCACGCATTCCCGCCGGCAGCTCGCGCCGCGGCAACAACCCCGTGCTCTTTCTCGTCGGCAACTCCACCATGCGCAATGGTACGCTTGGTAACGGCAACAACGGACAATGGGGATGGGGATTCTTTGAGCACGCCTTCTGGGACGAAAACAAGATCACCGTGGAGAATCAGGCACTCGGTGGTATGAGCAGCCGTACCTATTATAATAAGCTCTGGCCCGATGTGCGCAAGGCACTACATCCCGGCGACTGGGTCATCATTTCCATCGGACACAACGACAACGGACCCTATGACAGTGGACGTGCGCGGGCTTCCATTCCCGGCGTGGGACACGACTCTCTCAACGTCACCATCAAGGAGACAGGCGTCAAGGAGACGGTCTATACCTATGGCGAGTATATGCGGCGGTTCATCAACGACTGCCGGAAGGCCGGTGCACACCCGATACTCATGTCGCTCACGCCTCGCGACGCCTATGACCCACAGACGGGAAAGATCGTCAGGAAGATACACACGCAGTGGTTGCAGGCTGTTGCCGCAGAGGAGGGCGTACCCTTCATCGACCTGAACGAGATCTCGGGAATAAAGCTCGACGGCTTTAGCAAGTGGAAAGAGAAATACTATTTTTATCAGGATCATATCCACACCAGTCGCTTCGGTGCCATGATGAACGCCCGCTCGGCTGCTGAGGGTATTGCCGCCAGTCACAACCCGGCTCTCAGGCCTTTGCAGGCCATGCTCCGCAACCTTGCCCTGCCGACGGAACCAGTGAAGCGCGAGGCAGGGAAGCCCGTGGTGTGGTTCACCGGTGACAGTACCGTGAAAAACGCGGATAAGGACAAGAACGGCATGTGGGGACTTGGCTCGCAGGCTTATACCATTTTCGACAAAAAGAAGGTTGTCTGCTGCAATGCCGCCAAGGCCGGACGCAGCTGCCGCACCTTCCTCAACGAGGGACGGTGGGAACGTGTCTACAACTCCATCGAGCCCGGCGACTATGTGCTCATTCAGTTCGGACACAACGACATCGGGCCTATCGACTACGACAAGGAGCGTGGCGAGATTCCCGGAGCAGCCGATACCTGTCATGTCTATCGGAGTAAGTCCAAGGGTACCTATGAGCTTGTCTATAGCTTTGGCTGGTATTTGAAGAAGTTTATCGATGACGTGCGTGAGAAGGGCGCTACGCCAATCCTCGTGTCGCTGACGCCGCGTAACGAGTGGAGCAACGGACATGTCGAGCGCCGCAACGATACCTATGGCAAGTGGTACCGTGAGGTTGTGGAAGCCACGGGCTGTGAGTTCGTCGACCTGCACAACATTGCAGCGGACTACTACGACAAGCACTGCGGATCAAAGGAGAAGGCGGCCAGGTATTTTAATCACGACCATACCCACTCCTCGCTCCTGGGCGCTCAGACGAATGCCAAGGCACTCGCCAAAGGACTGAAAGACATCCACAGCCCGCTGGCGAAGTATCTGAAGAAATAAAAACACAAGACAATGAACCGACGACTCTTATCCTTGCTTCTCTGTCTCTTGGGCGCATTGCCGTTGCTGGCCGAGAGCGGTGCAGACAGCGTGCTGACTCTGGCCCGCCGCGTCAACGACCGCTTCATGAGGGTATATGCCGACCCTACGCATTCAACCTTTGTGAAGAAGGTGCGGCCGAGCTCGTTGTGGACACGTGCCGTATACTACGAGGGACTCATGGCGCTCTACGCCATCGACCCACGGCAATGCTATCTCGACTATACCGACCGGTGGGGCGCTTTCCACCACTGGGCACCACGCGACGGCATCACCACCACCGATGCCGACAACCAGTGCTGCGCCCAGACCTATCTTGAACGCTTCGCCATGACGGGCGACACGCTGATGACAAGTAGCGTCGAGGCTAACCTCGAACACCAGATGGCTACCGGACGTTATGACTATTGGACGTGGATCGATGCCATACAGATGGCGATGCCGGTGTATGTGAAGTATTACAGTCTTACCGGCGACCGGCGTTATCTCGGCTATGCCATCAACAGCTATCTGTGGAGCCGCAACACCTGCGGTGGCGGACTCTTCAACAAGAAGGACGGACTGTGGTGGCGCGACAAGGACTATGTACCGCCATATCGCGAACAGGATGGCAAATACTGCTATTGGAGCCGGGGCAACGGCTGGGTCTATGCGGCTCTGCTCAGGTGCATGGATGTCCTCGACAAAAACACGAAAGAATATAAACTGTTAGAAAAGGACTTCCTCGCGATGTCCAAGGCATTGCTGCGTTGTCAGCGTGCCGACGGCTTTTGGAATGTCAGCCTCCACTCTCCGGCTACCTACGGCGGCCCGGAGATGACGGGCACCGCGCTCTTCCTCTACGGCATGAGCTGGGGCATCCGCCATGGACTGCTCGCTGCCGCCGGCTACCGGCCAGCCTGCGACAAGGCCTGGCGGGCACTCGTGACCTGTGTTCACCCCGATGGCTTCCTTGGCTGGAACCAAGGCACGGGCAAGGATCCGTCGGCCGGTCAGCCGCTCAGCTATGACAAGATGCCCGACTTCGAGGACTATGGTACGGGTTGCTGGCTGCTTGGCGCTACGGAATATGCGCGGATGATGCAACCTGAGCTCAATGCTTGTCTGCCCTTTGTGTTGCCCGAGGCTCGTCCCGGCACCCGTTGGTGGTGGTTTGGCTCGGCCGTAGATGAGGCCGGACTGAAATACAATCTCGACGCACTGCACCGTGCCGGTATCGGTGCCGTGGAGATTACACCTATCTATGGCGTGCAGGGCAACGAGGCCCATGAACTGTCCTATCTCTCTCCGGCTTGGATGCGCGCCCTGCAGTTCACCGAGCGCACGGCGGCGGCCGACAGCGTGGAGGTGGATATGAACAATGGCACGGGATGGCCCTTCGGCGGTCCTTGGGTACCCATTGATGAGGCAGCGTGCAAGGCGTTCTTCGTCGACACACTGGTGAATAGTAAGACTGATATCAAAAAACTAACCTTCCAAATTCCCGATAAAGAAAAGAAATACGCAAAATTGGCTACCGTAAGAAGTTTCAAGACGGCCGACAAGCACCGCCAGCGCGTGATCGCGCTCTTCATTAGCCGTACCCGTCAGCGCGTGAAGCGGGCCGCTCCCGGTGGTGAAGGATGGGTCATCGACCACTTCGACTCGTTGGCCGTAGCCCACTATCTTCAGCATATCGACTCTGCGTTCACGGCCAGCCACACGCCTTATCCCCATACTTTCTTCAACGACTCCTACGAAGTCTATGAAGCCAACTGGACGCCCCGTCTGCCCGAGGAGTTCCGCATACGGCGGGGCTATGATCTCCTGGACAGCCTCGACCGCTTTGTCGACGGCGACGCACGGGTGGTCTGTGACTATCGTGAGACGCTCTCGGATCTGCTCTATCACAACTTTACGCAGCAGTGGACGGCATGGGCGCACAGCCATGGTGCTCTCGTGCGCAACCAGGCACACGGCTCACCCGCCAACCTGCTCGACCTCTATGGCACTGTTGACATCCCTGAGATTGAAGGCTTCGGCCTTTCCGACTTCGGTATCAAGGGACTGCGGCGTGATTCTGGATTCACACGTCCTAACTTCAGTGACATCAGCATGCTGAAGTATGCGTCCTCCGCCGCCCACGTCATGGGTAAGCCGTTTACCTCCAGCGAGACCTTCACATGGCTCACCGAACACTTCCGCACGTCGCTGAGCCAGATGAAGCCCGACCTCGACCTGATGTTCTCTTGTGGTGTCAATCACATGTTTTTCCATGGTACGCCCTACAGTCCGGGCAACGCGCGCTGGCCGGGATGGCAGTTCTACGCCTCGGTCAACATGAGTCCGACCAATTCCATTTGGCGCGACGCCCCTTGGCTGATGCGTTATATCCGTCGCTGCCAGAGTTTCCTGCAATGGGGCGACCCCGACAACGACTTCCTCGTTGTGTTGCCTGTGAAGGAAATGTGGAAGAAAGATACCCGTCATCCGCTGATGCTCTTTGACATCCATTCTATGGACAAGAAAGCACCGGAGTTTATCCGTGCCATCCATGAGATCGACTCCTTGGGCTATGACTGCGACTATATCAGTGAACGGCAGCTGGCCCGTGCCAAGAGGGTGGGGGAGCAATGGATTACTGAGGCGGGCACTCGCTATCGCGGACTCATCGATCTGACCAAGCCCATTGACAATCAGGCGCTCGCCCGTCTTGCCAAGGCTGAGCCGATGCGCACGCAACTGCACTTGAGAGCCATCCGGCGCAGGAACGGCATGGGCTATCATTATTTCATTGCGAACCTTACGCCCAACGATGTCGACAGCTATGTGCCGCTCGCTGTAGCGTGGCACGACGCCCTTTGGTACGACCCATTGACGGGTAAGCGCTATGCCGTGGAGCAGCGCAACGGACAACTGCACGTAGCATTGCGTAGTGGCGAGAGCATGATTCTCCAGACCTTCGACCGCGCGCTGCCTCAGGCGCTTGCCGCTTTGCCTCACCGTGCTTTGCCGGGTCGGCAAACGAAAGAGCTAAACGGTCCTTGGCAGCTCGCCTTTGAGCAGTCGGCTCCTACGGTACGCCGCACGTGGACGCTTGACAAGCCACAGACATGGGAGACGCTTGGCGACGACAGCGCCGCCGTGACAATGGGCAGCGGAGCCTATACCACCACATTCCGTCTGAGCGCTGACGAGGCCCGCCGGCCGTGGCTCATCGACCTTGGCGATGTGCGCGAGTCGGCAGAGGTATGGGGCAACGGTCGCTTTGCAGGCTGCGCATGGTCGGTGCCATTCACCCTCGACATAAGCGGACTGCTGAAGAAAGGCGACAACACGCTGCGCGTCGTGGTCACCAACCTTCCCGCCAACCGCATCGCGGACATGGACCGGCGGGGTTTTCCCTGGCGTGTGATGAAAGACATCAACGTCGTGGATCTGCAATACCATAAGACCAACTACGCAGGTTGGGCTCCCGTGAAGAGTGGACTCAATGGAAGCGTCAGACTCGTAGAACTTCACCATTAACGCTCTATAGAAGGTGGCGTACGCTACACTTTATTATATATAAAGGAGCTCTACACCTTATTATATATATAACAAAAGCAAGATAATGAAACATATCCTTCTTTTCCTTCTGCTACTTTGCTGTGGCAGTGCGAGTGCAGATACCTGGCCCGACGGCACACCGATCGACGCGTGGTTCAGCGATACCACGAAAGTAGAGTTGAGCAGCCTCGGCAAGCAATATGTCATCACCGACTATGGCGTGAGTGGTAATCCCACACTCGTGCAGACCTCAGCCATCCAGGCCGTCATCGACCGCTGTCAGCGCGAGGGCGGCGGTGTGGTCGTCATCCCGTCAGGCACTTTCCTCAGCGGTGCGCTGTTCTTCAGGCCGGGCACCCATCTCCATCTCTGTGAGGGAGCGACGCTGAAAGGCTCAGACCGCATTGCCGACTTTCCCGTGCTGACCACCCGCTTCGAGGGCGAGACCTGCAAGTACTTTGCCGCACTCGTCAATGCCGACCATGTCGACGGCTTTACCATCACCGGCAAGGGCACTATCGACGGAAACGGCTATCCTTATTGGCAGGAGTTCTGGATCCGACGGCAGTGGAATTCCGCCTGCACCAACAAGGATGCGCAGCGCCCACGACTGGTATATATCAGCAACTCCAGCCGCGTCACCGTGCAGGACGTGCATCTGATGAACAGTCCCGTATGGACCAACCATCTCTATAACTGCGATCATGTACGCTATCTCGACTGCTTCATCTTTGCGCCTACTCAGGGCGTGAAAGCTCCGAGCAGCGACGCCATCGACATCGACAAGTGCCACGACATTCTTGTGCGCGGCTGCTATATGAACGTCAACGACGATGCCGTGGTGCTCAAGGGCGGTAAGGGTACCTATGCCGACACCATGGCCGTCAACGGCCCTGTCAGCCGCGTGCTCGTGGAGAACTGCCGCTACGGCACGGTACACAGCATGCTCACCCTTGGCTCGGAGAGTCTCCACGACACCAACGTCATCCTGCGCAACTGTACGAGTGAGAATGCCGACCGTGTGCTCTGGCTGAAGATGCGGCCCGACACGCCACAGCGCTATGAGCAGATACGTGTCGAAGGCATTACCGGACGGGCGCGCAGCTGTTTGGTCATCCGTCCCTGGACACAGTTCTTCCAGCCCGCCAAGCGCCGCAATATGCCCAAGTCGTCATGCAGAAACGTAACGCTGAAGAATATCCACATGGACTGCGACAACTTCTTCGACGTGGGTACAAGTGACAAATACAGTCTTTCTGATTTCACCTTTGAGGATATCCGAGTCTCCGACAAAGCCGGCAACTTCTCCTCTATGCTCATCCCGGGCACGGTTGTCCGCAACGTGGTCATCAATGGAGACGAAAAGAAGTGAACAAGGCCTCAATCTAATCAATTAACGTCAGTAAATTTTGCCACATGTATTCATATCCCATCATTTCTATATTCCGTCGGGGGTGGCTCAGCTTCATCCTCCTTCAGCTCTTGTCCTTGCCTGCTTGTGCGCAACGGGACACAGTGAACCTTGTCGACTGGCAGTTCACCCGTGCCGGATTGTCGCCTGCGCAGGCCAACCAAGGCAGTGGTGATTGGCAGAGCGTGAGGTTGCCCCATGACTTTCAGATCAGTCAGCCGTGGGTAGCTCCCGCTGCTGACGAGCACGCCGACAACCGTGATCAGGCTGCCAACGTCAAGAGCCGCCTCTCCTCGCGTGGCTTCAAGGAGATGGGGAAAGGCTGGTACCGCCGTACGTTCACGCCGGACAACAGTTGGCGCGGGCGACGCGTCATGCTGGAAGTAGGCGGCATCATGCTCGTCGGCGATGTCTGGCTCAATGGTGAGTACATCGGCGGCACGGAATACGGCTACGTAGGTTTCGGCATCGACATCAGTGATAAGGTGCGCTACGGTCAGGAGAATGTGCTCACCGTCTTGGCGGACACACGCGGTCCTGAGAACTCACGATGGTACACCGGTGGCGGCCTCTTCCGCGACATGAAGTTCATCGTCACCGACCGTCAGCTGTTCTTCGACCGCCATCCCTTGCAGATCACGACCACCGACAACCGTGTCGTACACGTCAAGGCAGCCATCTCCAACTTTGGCCGCCAGCGGCAGACTCCACTTGCCGTGCGTATCCTTGACGCACAGGGAAATGTGGTAGCCCAAGCCGATACCTTGTTGGCACTGACCCGCCACCGCCACACCATGGAATATCCTTTGGCCGACATCACTATCGACCATCCTCATGTGTGGGATTTGGATACTCCTTATTTATATAGTGCAGAGCTGACCCTCCGCGACGACAGCGGGCGTGTCGCCGACCGGGTGACAGAGCCCTTCGGCATCCGTACCATCGAGTACGGCCCCTCTTTTGGCTTCAAGCTCAACGGCCGCAAGGTGATCCTTAAGGGCATTGCCAACCACCACACGCTTGGTGCGCTCGGCGCCGCCGCCTATCCGCGTGCCATCGAGAAGCGCATCAAGTTGCTCAAGGACTTTGGCTTCAACCATATCCGCTGCTCGCACAATCCCTACAGCGAAGACCTCTATCGTCTTTGCGACAAATACGGCATCCTCGTCGTCGACGAGCTCTACGACAAATGGCTCACACAGTATGCCGGTGGGCGACAGCCGTGGATGAACCATTGGCAATACGATGTTCCGGAGTGGATTCAGCGCGACCGCAACCATCCGAGCGTCATCATGTGGAGCCTCGGCAATGAGCTGCAGACCTATCCCAACCTGCCTTTCAACGATTGGGGCGTGACACCCTATCGTCTGTTGCGCACTCTGCTGCGCCGCTACGACGACACACGACCCGTCACCGTGGCCATGCACCCGCGCGGCCGTAACTGGCAGACCGACTCGCTGCCCTGCGACCTGGCGATGATCACAGACATCCAGGCTTATAACTACCGCTACATGTACTTCCACGGCGACGGCCGTCGTTTCCCCAATATGGTCTTCTATCAGAGCGAGGCCAACCTGCCGATGATGGGTTCTAACTATTTCGGCATGGATCTCAACCGTGTGGTGGGTCTGGCCTATTGGGGCATGATCGACTACAATGGTGAGAGCCTTGGCTGGCCGCGCAAGGGTTGGGACAACGGCGTCTTCGATCGCTCATTGCTGCCCAAGCCGCAAGCTTATCTGCTCAAGGCGATGTTCTCCGACAAGCCTGTCGTGCACATCGGTGTGGCCGGTGGCAAAGAGGAGGCGATGACATGGAACGGTGTGACCTTCGGCGGTGACAAGGTCACGTGGCATTGGAACCGCATGCAGGGCAGGCGATACACCATCTACACCTATACCAATGCTGAGGAGGTGGAATTGCAGCTCAACGGCAGAAGCCTCGGCGTGAAGAAGAACAGCCTGAATCCGAACACGCGTGACAAGATCCGGTGGGACAGCATTGCCTATGAGCCGGGCACGCTCCTCGCCATCGCCCGCAACGGCGGTAAGGAGGTCGCCCGCTACGAGGTCGCTACTGCCGGACCACTCAAACGTTTGTCGCTCGTTCCAGACAATGAGACTTGGAAAGCCGACGGACAGGATCTGATGCACATCCGTGTGCTGGGGCTCGACGCAAAGGGACGGCGCACGCCTTTGGCCAACGACACACTCACGGTGCGCGTCAGCGGACCTGCTGAATTGGTGGCTGCCGACAACGGTGACATCACCGGCAATGCCATCTTCACCGATTCGACTGCCAGCCTCTATCAGGGCAACCTACTCGTCATCCTTCGTGCAGCGTCCAAGCCGGGGAAGGTGCGGGTAGAACTTGTCGACAAGGCGGGACGCATGAGAGGAAAATGCACGTTGGTCTCAGAGTGAATATGCTATGATTAATATTAGGTTATATAGATCAACTATGAAACATCTCTTTCATCTCTGTGCCTGTCTGCTGCTGTCGTTAACAGCACAAGCGCAGGTACAGACTTTCGACTTGTCGCATCAGAGCAAGGCGGGCAAGCCGTTCTCGTTCTCCGTGGCAGTGCCGGACGGCAACTATCGTGTCACGGTGGAGTTGGGCAGCAAGCGCCATGAGGCCAACACGATGGTACGCGCGGAGAGCCGCCGTCTTTTTGTCGAGGACACGCCCACAAAGAGGGGTAAGTTCAAGACCATCTCTTTCGTCGTGAACAAGCGCTCGCCGTATATCTCGGACAAGGAGCGGGTGAAACTCAAACCGCGTGAGAAGGACTGTCTCGACTGGGACGACAGCCTCAACCTGGAATTCACCGGCCCGCGTCCTGCCGTGCGGCGCATGACGATAGCGCCCGACACGACAGCGGTCACCCTCTTCCTCTGTGGCAACTCCACTGTCGTGGATCAGCCTTACGACCCCTACGCTTCATGGGGACAGATGATCACACGCTGGATGGGCGACGGCTATGCGGTGTCGAATCACGCTGAGAGCGGCCTTACCGCTTCTTCGTTCTATTATCAGAATCGTCTCGACAAGATCCTGTCGATGTTGCGTCCGGGCGATTATGTGTTTTGCGAGTTCGGCCACAACGACCAAAAGGAGAAAACGCCGGGCAGTGGCGCCTGGTATAACTTCTCCTACATGCTGAAGACCTATATAGATAAGGTGCGGACCAAGGGTGGAAACATCGTCTTTGTCACGCCGACGCAGCGCCGCGCTTTCGATAATAGTCATCTGCATATTCTTGAGACTCACGGCGACTACCCCGATGCCATGCGTGCCGTGGGCAAGCGAGAGCATGTGCCTGCCATCGAGCTTCACGACATGACGCGCACGTTCTTTGAGTCTCTCGGCTACGAGGGCAGCAAGCGTGCGTTGGTGCACTATCCTGCCGGCACGTGGCCCAACCAACCTAAGGCCTTGGCCGACAACACGCACTTCAACCCTTATGGTGCTTACGAGGTTGCCAAGATGGTTGTCATGGGTATGAAGGCGCTGAACCTGCCGATGGCTAACGATCTGCGTGACTGGAAAGACTACGATCCGGCTCATCCCGACGATCCCCAGCTCTTCCGCTGGACACCGTCGGTACGAGTGGATGTTGTCAAGCCGGACGGGAATTAAGGAAGCCTCACCCTCACGGACGGCCCTCCGGCCTTACCCCCCTTCCTTTGGAGGAGGGAGTGAACAGAATACCCAAACACCATTTCACGCTACTTGCAGTACGCCTCTCCTGTTTCCGTCACTTTCTTAAGTCAATCGGGTTTCACAATGATGTAGCCTCAGAATTCACGCTTGATAGGATGTGAGTAAGTACAGCGTTTTCTTTCCTTGCAGAAATTATCTCTTCACAACGGATGAATCTTTACAAAAAGACATCACGGCGGAGTCGCAATCTGGAGAGCAGGGAAACTTGAAAATGAGGAAAAACAGAGATGTGTATTGTACTGAATAAGTTGACACTTCATTAAAAAGAAGTAAAAGGAAAAAAGTAATGAATCAGTA
>ERZ833963.808-NODE-808-length-43849-cov-107.638718_pt1 | contig 43849 bp, 42 predicted proteins | sample MGYA00519693_ERZ833963 | MGnify/ENA primary metagenome ERZ833963 (study PRJEB31850, sample SAMEA3708748) | human gut metagenome | biome: human gut; feature: human-associated habitat; material: faeces | place: China | collected 2014 ...
AACTCAACGGGTGATATCAGCCTCTGTTTCTCGGAACATCTAACTGGACACCCTACTTAATAATTCTTAAATATTAAGTGGTAGGAGGCCGTAGACACACAGCGTCTTAGAAAAATGTAGTACCTTTGCAACCGCTTCTACGAGTTAGGAGCATGATACAAACAATTAATCGTTTATACAAAACAAAATGGCAACAAAAATCAGATTACAGCGCGGTGGTCGCAAAGGCTATGCTTTCTATAGTATTGTGATCGCTGATGTAAGAGCACCACGTGATGGTAAGTTTACAGAGAAAATCGGTACTTTCAACCCGAACACCAATCCTGCAACCGTAGATTTGAAATTCGACCGTGCTTTGTACTGGGTAGAGGCCGGTGCACAGCCAACAGACACAGTCCGCAACATCCTCAAGGGTGAGGGCGTCTACATGATGAAGCACCTGCGCGGTGGCGTGAAGAAAGGTGCTTTCGATGAGGCTGCTTGTCAGCAGAAGTTCGATGCTTGGAAAGCTGCCAAGGAGCAGAAGCTGAACGCTGTTCGCAGCGCTGAGACTAAGAGCCGTCAGGACGCAGCTGCCAAGGAGTTGGAGGCTGAGAAGAAAGTGAACGAGGCTATTGCCAAGAAGGTGGCTGACAAGAAGGCTGCTGAGGCTGCTGCGAAGGCAGAGGTAGAGGCTGCAAAGGCCGCTGAGGCTGCTCAGGCTGAGGCTCCTGCCGAGGAGGCTCCCGCTGAGGCTTAACCCTCACATTTCTTTCAAAGAAATAACCAAAGGATGCATTGCTTATAGCAGTGCATCCTTTTTTTGCTTTGTAGTTGCGTGGCATGTTTTTTGTAGTTGCTAAATTCAAAAACAGGAGGATTAGATTATGGCCTTTATTGATTATTACAAGATTCTCGGTATCGACAAGGACATCCCTCAGAAGGATGTCCGTCGTGCATATTTGAAGCGTGCAAAACAGTTTCATCCGGATCTGCATCCTGATGATCCAAAAGCAAAAGCAAAGTTTCAGGCTCTCAATGAAGCTTACGAGGTGATCAGTGATCCTGAGAAACGTAAGAAATACGATCAGTTTGGTGAGCACTGGAAAGAGGCCGATGCCTTCAATGGAACCGGTGGTGCTGGCGGTAATGGTGGCAGTACATTCCATTGGAGTTCGAGTGGTGGCTCACCTTTCGATGATTTCGACTTCTCGCAATTTGGTGGTGGTGGAGGCTTCTCCAGCTTTTTTCAGGATCTCTTTGGTAATATGGGCGGCGCTCATTCCTCAGCACGTGGCAGCAGAATGCGGACAAGCAGTGGTGAGATGAACGCCAATGTCTACATCGATCTCTACACAGCATTGCTCGGCGGAGAAATCGTCATACAGCTCAACAATGGCAAGAAGATCAAACTGAAAGTAAAGCCTGAAACTCAAAACGACACGAAGGTGCGCGTGCGTGGTCAAGGCTATGACAGAGGCGATGGCACGTATGGTGACTTGATCATCACCTACAAAGTGAAGTTGCCGACAAATCTCAACGATCGGCAAAAGACTTTGCTCCGTCAGATGCAGATGGCACAATAAACATAGGTAGTTGTAGGACATCTCTATTCCTATAGAATAAATATTTTAATTCAAGCAGCTTCTATCTGATGATAGGAGCTGCTTTTTTCGTCTCCTGACCATGGCTTCTCATTGTGAAGGAGCGGATTAGAGCCGCATTTTCATCATCCATTTTGTGTTGAGGGCTTGATAAGACAGAATGATTCTCAGGCATTTTGATTTTTTCTAAAGTAACTTTTGAGGGCTCGTTTTTTTTTAGTAACTTTGCATCATATTATCAATACACGGAAACATAAAATCATTATATAATGAAGATTTCTTATAAATGGCTTAAGGAATATGTCGATTTCGACCTGACGCCACAGGAGACAGCGGACGCGCTTACTTCTACAGGTTTGGAAGTTGACGCCTTGGAGGAAGTTCAGGCAATCAAAGGTGGATTGAAGGGACTTTACGTTGGTAAGGTGCTGACGTGTGAGATGCACCCCAATAGTAACCACTTGCATATCACTACGGTGGATCTCGGCAAGGGCGAGCCCCAGCAGATCGTCTGCGGTGCTCCCAATGTGGCAGTCGGACAGAAAGTCATCGTGGCAGATCTCGGCTGCGTGCTCTATGACGGCGACAAGGAGTTTACCATCAAGAAATCAAAGCTTCGTGGCGTGGAGAGCTACGGCATGATCTGCGCCGAGGATGAGATCGGAGTCGGTACTGACCACGCCGGTATCATCGTGCTCCCAGTCGACGCTGTCGTCGGCACGCCCGCTGCAGAATACTATCATCTCGAAAGCGATTGGGTAATCGATATTGACATCACTGCCAACCGCGCCGATGCCCTCAGCCATTATGGTGTGGCACGTGACTTGTATGCCTGGCTCGTTCAGCGCGGCTACAAGACCAGTCTGCACCGCCCCGATTGCTCACGTTTCCATGTCGATAACAACGACCTGCCCATTGAGGTGGATATTGAAAACCATGAGGCCTGTAAGCGCTATGCCTGTTTGAGCATCACAGACTGCGATGTCAAGGAGAGCCCCAAATGGCTCCAGGACAAGTTGACGGTCATCGGTCTTCGCCCCATCAACAACATCGTGGACATCACCAATTATATCATGATGGCTTATGGCCAGCCGATGCACTGCTTCGATGCTGACATGGTCAAGGGCCATAAGATTGTGGTTCGGACGCAGCCCGAGGGCACAGAGTTCATCACACTCGACGGTCAGAAACATATCTTGGGCGAACACGACCTCAGCATCTGCAATGCCGAAGAGCCGATGTGTATCGCCGGTGTCTTCGGCGGCAAGGGAAGCGGTACCTATGAGACGACGAAGAATGTGGTCTTGGAAAGTGCTTATTTCCATCCGACATGGATCCGCAAGAGTGCCCGCCGTCATGGATTGAGCACGGATGCCAGTTTCCGTTTTGAGCGTGGCATCGATCCCAACGGTACTATCTATGCTTTGAAGCAGGCTGCCATCCTCTGTCAGGAGTTGGCAGGCGGCAAGGTGTCGATGCAGATCAACGATGTCTATCCGGAGCCGTTACCCGACTTTAAAGTTAATCTGAAATACGAATATTGCGACAGACTGATTGGCAAACAGTTAGGGCACGACACCATCAAGAGCATTGTCAAGAGCTTGGAGATGCGCATCGACCATGAGGACGAGGAAGGTCTCGAGCTTACCGTACCTGCTTATCGTGTGGACGTGCAGCGTCCCTGCGATGTCGTTGAGGACATTCTTCGCATCTATGGTTACAACAACGTAGAGATTCCTACTCAGCTGAAATCCTCGTTGACTGTTGCCGGTGAGGAGGATAAGGATTACCGTCTGGAGAATATCATCAGCGAGCAACTTGTGGGTTGTGGTTTCAACGAGATTTTAAATAACTCTCTGACCAAGACCGCATATTATCAGCCCAATGAACTCAATGCCTATCCTTGGGAAAAGACGGTGAAGATCATGAATCCGCTCAGCTCAGATTTGGGCGTGATGCGTCAGACGCTGCTCTTTGGTGGCTTGGAGTCATTGGCTCGCAATGTAAACCGCAAGGCCAGGAATATCCGCTTCTTCGAGGTGGGCAATGTCTACAGCTATGCTGCTGAGAAGGATACGCCTGAGGCTCCCATCAGGGCCTATTCCCAGGACTACCATCTCGCCCTTTGGCTGACTGGTAAATTTGTTGAGGGCTCTTGGACACATGCCGATGAGGACACTTCTGTCTTCCAACTGAAGGCTTATGTCTACAATATTCTGAAGCGAGCCGGCGTAGCTCCACACATGTTTGTCGAAGCCCACAGCGAGAACAACATCTTCTCGGAAGGTATCGCATTCAACAATCGCGCTGGCAAGACGCTCGTTAACTACGGCAAGCTCTCCCACAAGGTGCTGGCACCGCAGGGCATCGATCAGGATGTCTTCTACGCAGAGTTTGACTGGACCGGCATTCTGAAGGCTATTAAGAAGAATAAGGTGGAGTTTAAAGAACTCAGCAAGTATCCTTCTGTCAGCCGTGACTTGGCTCTGTTGGTCGACGATAATGTGGAGTTTGCCCAAATCGAGCAGATTGCTTACCAAAGTGAGAAGAAACTCCTGAAGCGTGTCGAGCTCTTTGATGTCTATCAGGGTAAGAACCTGCCTAATGGCAAAAAGAGCTATGCCGTCAACTTCATTCTTGAGGACGAGGAGAAGACGTTGAACGACAAGCAGATCGATGCGATCATGAAGAGGCTCATCAATAACCTTACTACAAAACTCGGTGCTGAACTGCGGTAGGGTAGGTTGGCCATGAAGCGTAAAGCAAAATAGAGAATCAATAATAATATAGTTAAAGATTTAAGCTACGAGATTAGCTACATTACTTTTCAATTATGGGAAGAGCATTTGAATACCGTAAAGCTACAAAGCTGAAAAGATGGGGCCACATGGCCCGTACGTTTACCAAGTTGGGCAAGCAGATTGCCATTGCAGTCAAGACTGGCGGTCCTGAGCCGGAGAACAACCCGACGTTGCGTGCCATCATAGCCACTTGCAAGCGTGAGAACATGCCTAAGGACAACATCGAGCGTGCTATCAAAAATGCAATGGGTAAAGACCAGAGCGACTACAAGGAGGTTTCCTACGAAGGATATGGCCCTCACGGAATCGCTGTCTTTGTAGACACTCTGACGGACAACACGACCCGTACGGTTGCTGACGTGCGTTCAGTATTCAACAAGTTTAATGGTAACTTGGGTACACAGGGCTCCTTGAGCTTCTTGTTTGACCACAAATGTGTGTTCTCTTTCAAGAAGAAGGACGATACCAGCATGGATGATCTGATTCTGGAATTGATCGACTTCGGAGTGGACGACGACTTTGACGATGATGAGGAATCCGGTGAGATCACCATCTACGGTGAGCCAACAAGCTTTGGCGACATTCAGAAGTATTTGGAAGAGAACGACTTCGAGATCACCAGCGCTGAGTTTACCCGCATTCCAAACGATCTGAAGGATGTCACTCCCGAGCAGCGTGAAACAATCGACAAGATGGTTGAGCGCCTTGAGGAATTTGACGACGTACAGAATGTCTACACGAATATGAAGCCTGAGGAGACTGCCGAGGAGGCAGAATAACATTGCGGGCGCACGAAGCATATTAGCTTTAAAGCGATATATTCGCAGCCATAGCACAGCCATCTTGTATGGCCAAGATAAAAGGGAGAGCAAGATTATTCTTGTTCTCCCTTTTGGGTTTAATGAATTTTTTGAGTCTATACGAAAATTTCTTTGCTTAGGATAGTCATAGGAAGCCAACTATCCTGTTTTTCGGAAAACCTGTTTTACATTCATTTACACGTTGCTCCTTCATATTTCCTTGTTTTTTCTTGCATATTTAAAATACATTGTTTATCTTTGCATCGATTTAGGAAATAATAGTGTGAGTCACAGAGTGTTAAATAAATCAAGAATATATCATTTATCTTTATATAATGGTATAGATGAGTTGCAAGGAAACGAGAATTCCCGTGCAACTTTTAACTCATTTTATTTGGTTAATCCAAATAATTTGCTAACACACACACACACACACACACACACACACACACACACACAGGCGCTACCGGCATAATTATTCTTTTAAACTACTTCGCTTGCGCGCGCGTGAGACGTGGCGCATCCCCTTTAGGCAAAGGACGTTCATGTGGTTCCTTCGCCAAGGGTTCTGCGTCCCTTTACGAAAGCTTATCATTTAGAATTAAGCCATTATTATCGGGATTAATTATAGTCGATAATTTATTTTAATCATTATGAATATGAGACAAAAAATACTTTTATTTCTGTTGTTGGCATGGGTCATGTCGTCAACAGAGGCTTATGCGCAAACTGTAGGCACCAATTTTAAGGTAGGTGACATCGGGTACACCATTACCAAAAAAGATCTGAATAACCCGCAAAACAATGAGGTTGCCGTGTATTACATTGGCGGCTCAGGCGCTGTCACCGTTCCTCCAACGGTCCAGAATGATCAGGACAAGGAAACTTACAAGGTAACCTCTTCAACGGAATGGACGGATTGCAGCAAGGACATTGAGAGCCTGACTTTCTCCGAGGGCTACACCACAATGGGCAGCGGATGCTATCGCTCTGCAGCTAATCTGAAGAAAGTCACCTTGCCTGCCAGTTTCACGACTATGAGTCCCAGCTGCTTTGAGAACTGCCCGAAGTTCACGGAATATGAGGTTTCGGGGGCAAACAGTACCTTTAAAAATAACGACAAAGGATGGCTGCTCAGTAAGGATGGCACCACTCTTGTGTCCTGCCCTTCAGGCACGCAGGGTGATATCGTGATTCCTGAAGGCATCACCACGCTTGCCAAGACAGCCTTCAAGGTGTGCCGTGGTATCGGGAAGATTTCCATTCCGAAATCGCTTGTCAATATTGACCAAAGTTTGGACGCGTCATTCTATGCTGTAGGAAGTTACTTTGATGTGGCCGACGACAACCCTGCTTTCAAGGATGTTGATGGGGTTCTGCTAACAAAGGATGGCAAGACATTGGTTACCTTTCCTCCCCTCTACGATAAGACAAAGCTGGAGAATGGCAGCAAGTACACCCTTCCGGAATCTGTAGAGACAGTAGCCAGTGAGGCCTTCTGCCAGACAGAAAGCGGACTGAAGACTGTTGACCTGAAAAACGCTGAGACACTTAAGCAAGAGGCCTTCATCTGGCCCGCGGGTCTGCAGACTGTGAATATCGGTAAGGATGTCAGCTTGATAGAGGATGGCGCGTTCATCAACTGTCCGAAACTGACAGCATTCACGGTAGACGGCAATAATGCCAAGTATATGGGGAAGGACGACATGATCTATTCAAAGGATGAAAAGGATCTGATACTCTGTCCTACGGCCAAGACGGGCGAATACTCTATTCCTGAGGGCACAACGGGTATTGCCGTCAAAGCATTCTATGGCAGTGCCATTACAGGGATTAAGTTCCCTTCCACACTGAAAACTGTGGGTGGTCAGGCTTTCCGTTTCTGCAGAGAACTCCGCACACTCGACTTCGGCAGTGACTCTCATCTGGAAACCATATACGGCACCGCCTTCTCCTCTACGGGCCTTGCCGGAACCATCAACATCCCTGCCAGCGTGAAGCAAATTGATGCACGCACATTCTATAATACCAAGATTACAAGCATCCATATTGCCGATGGATCCCAACTGACTGAAATCAAAGACCAGGCCTTCGACGAACTGAGCGATCTGGAGTCGTTTGTATTCGATGGTACAAGTAAAATTACATCTATTAGCGGGAATGCCTTTGCCAACGACGTAAAGCTGAAGCACTTTGTGATTCCCGCCACCGTAACAACTATTGGCAACGGCGCATTCCTGAACACGCCAGCACTGGAGACCGTAGAATTTAAGGAACCGGCCGCCATTACAACCATCGGTAGTGGTGCTTTCGGTAACAGTGGCATCAAGAGCATCAATTTGCCGGAGAGTGTAACCACCATCGACAAACAGGCCTTCGACAACTGTAAGAACCTGCAGACCATCTCCATCCCGAAGAATGTAACGAACATCAATACGGGAGCGTTCAACTTCTGCGAGTCGCTTACCGACATCAATGTGGACAAGGACAATGCCAAGTATTCTTCTCTTGACGGCATGCTCTGCACCAAGGACAAGAAAACACTCGTCGCCTTCCCTGCAGGAAAGGCAGACACCAAATATACCTTGATTCCTTACTTTACGACCGTTGGCCAGTATGCCTTCTACGCAAGTGACAAGGTGACGAACATCACCTTCCCGAAGAGTGTAACCTCGATAAAGAATCGTGCGCTTGCCCTTTGCAAGAACCTGAAATCGCTCAGCTTTATGGGTACTGACAATGTGCCTGCCCTTACAGCCGATATTGTCTTTGAGTCGTCAAAACCGAAGGACATCACTATCTACGTGCGTAAGGCATGGTATGAGAACAAAACTGCCAACGAAGCAACGGTGAATACTTACAACAGTACCTTCAAGGAGGTACATCCTTCTTTCGTTCCTCAGAAAGGCTACGACCGTGGCACGGAGTTCTTCCCCACATCCACCGACAACGTGGGTGTCATCAGTTTCTACACGCCGCGTACCTCCGTCATCATTGACAAGACCGCCAAGGAGACCGCTTACACTGACGTTTATGGTCATGTCTGGTCGGAGAAGACCTACACGGTCAGCTCTGTTCTCGACTTCGCTTATCAGAACGAGGCAACGGTAAAGGACATCGTTTTCCTTTCCGATATTGGTTCCGTCGGTCTGGATGCTTTCAAGGCAGGCTCACAGCTCAAAGGGCTGTATTTCGTAGGCAACACACCGGGAACACTCAGTTCCGTCGGCTATGAGATGGACAGTGACTACCCTTTCAACGCTGGCCAGACTATCTATGTCAAGGAGAGTAAGGTTCAGGCTTATCAAGACGCATGGACACAGGGGCACACGCTGAACGTCACTTATAAGATACCACAGCAGACCAATAAGAATGGTGGTTCTGTATGCTTCCCGTTCGATGTGAAGTATCCTGAAGGCCAGGGCAACAATGATATCAAGCCTTACGTGCCGATGGACTACAGCCATGCTTACGACACGACAAATCCCTTCGTGCGTGCTTACAGTATCGACAACTATTATGTACCCGCATTTGTAGGGGCTTTGATTCGTAGTAAGAATACCCTTTCTGTGAACTCCTACTGCCAGATGGACGAGGATCAGGCACATGATGAGTCTGCACTCACGGCCGTTGGTTACAGCAAGACGGCTGACAATCGTATGGTAGGAGCCGTGGAGGACGTGACAGTCGCCAATGAGAGCGGTTATCAGTATTATGCCTTCAGCAAGAGCCAAGGCAAGTTTGTGGTACTCAAAAAGGGATCCACATTCCCTTATTTCAAGGCATACTTCCGTATGAAAGACAATGCGGCAAGTCCTGCCAAAGGCTTCAGTATCATGTTTAGCGACGGCAATACGGTTACGGGCATCAACTCCGTTACCGAGGCTGGAAAGGCTGACAATGATGCTCCTTATTACAGTCTGAACGGTATGAGAGTCAGCAAGCCGACAAGTGGCATCTATGTCCACAACGGCAAAAAGGTAATCATCAAATAAAATGGAGGAACAAAGAATGAACAAGACTGCATATACGAAGCCTCTCATTGAGGTGATCAGAGTAAACGGGAACGCCTTGATGGAGACATGGAGCATCGGCGTGGACAATGACCCGAACCACGGTATTGGCCCCGGTGATGAGGGAGACATAGGCGCAAAGAAGGGCTACTTCTTCGACGACGAGGACGCATGGCCGGATACCCACAAAAACGTGTGGGACGACTGACAACGTTATGCCGTGCCTTGCCAGTCTTTGACGAGGCGCGGCATCCTCTTTATCAAGGATCAGATTGTATATGAACTTGGGCGGAGGTGCCCCTTCTCCCGGAAACACACTACATAGAAGATGCAAGACGCAAGGGAATATTTCCATCATGAGATGAGACGCAAGAGAACAAGGGGGCGGATGAAGAGCATTGTTCTTGTTTTGCTGACCCTGCTGTGTCTTGGCCTTATGATATTCTGTCTCTATATCTATATGGAAGACTAACAACATTAAAGGGCACAGAATATTATTGTGCGTTTCCCCTTGAAAATAACATTGTTTGATGATGGTCAAACGAACGTCGGGCGCTTAGTCAAACGTACGTTATGCGTTATGTCAAACGAACGTCGGACAATCGGCCGACATTCGTTTGATCAACAAGAAATGAGCGTTTTGCAGAAGTGTAACGGTTGCAATGCAAATTTGAATGTGTCATTGTTATGACCGCGAAGATATTCCTATCTTGATTCTCCTAACTTTGAGAGAAGTGTTTCCTTGCTTCTTCCATATCTTGTACGGTTTCCATGGTTCCTACGTATTTGTCCTGTGAGTCACGGACAGCATAGTAGGTGACAAGTGTGACGTGTTGGTTTTTCTCCATCCATACGGAGACACGGTCGCGCTTGCCCGCCTGTAGGTCGGCGATGATAGCGCGAACCATAGGCTCTATCTTTGGAGGATGGCATGAAAACACTTCACGGCCAAGAGCTGCCAACGGACGCTTGAACGACTTCTCGGAGAAAGGCTGATTGAAATAGCGGTTGATGTTTGTGGCGTCCACGAAAGTCACCTCCATGGGAAGAGTGTCGAGTAGGGCTGTAAGCTGGCTGAGGGTGAGCGAACCGCCCGGCATGTCTACTCGCAACTCATCCGCTGCGTCGGTCACCGGTTGACTGCCTTTGTGCTTTTCCTCACGGAGCAGCATCTCGCCATCTTCCCAAGTTTTCATGATAACACCTATGCATTCTGAGTAAGCCTTGCTGTCGACATAGATTTGTCGCCACTCATCATCCGTGAAGTTGGCGGTGCAGACAGGAAAGAGAATGCGGTTCTCTTTGAACGTCATCTCGCGTGCCCGTCCGATGAGGTCCTTCACACGGTTCTTCCAATCGTCGTTTAGTCCGTTTTCTTTAGTAACCTGTTTCAATAGCGTGTTGAATTCCGATCGTATCTCGTCGTCAATGGTCCACATCACTTGCGACGGACCATAGATGCCATGTCTCGTATTGAGCAGTGGATAGATGAGGTCACCCTTCTTCGCATAATGAATGGCTAAACCGCTGGCTTTACGCAATGCGACTGCCACATCGCTTTCCCCGTCCAAAGTTCGTAGCACATTGTTGAGTGCCACGACGATGGCCTCGTTCTCAAGATAGAAGGTCTGAAGGGGATGACCATTGATGGCCCGTAACTCTGCGGTTTTATCTCTGTTCTCAGTAGCTTGCCCCACCATCATTGTCTCTTGGTCGTGGTGAAGACCATGATGAAAATGATGTTGCACCTCTTCGTCGTTGTCCTTGCTGTGAAAAAGAGCAGAATGCACGTCGCACAGCTTCTTTACCTCGTTGACCGACTGGCCCTCGCTGATGAGCTCCTGTTCAGCTCGCATGATGTCGTTGGCAGGAACATCTTTGAACTGGCTTACAAAGTCGGCACGTACGCTCTCCATAGATTCTCCTTGGTTGATACGTCTGAGCAATGATTTAATTTGTTGGGTAGTGTCAGTCACTGGGGCTTCCTGCTTTTCTGAAGACGGTTCATCAGACTTAGGATGAAAGCCGACAACGGTAAAGCCCTTGTCTTCCAATGCTTTCACCACGGCCTCCATGCTGATGCCTCTCATGGCTGCTCCCTGACTGATCGTTATCAGCTTACCCACTGACAGCCGGATGGCTTTCTTCATGATCTCGCTGAACCCGAGCGAAGCCATTATGTCGATGAGTTCCGGATGCGCCTGGGTAAGTTGATAAACGGTCTGTGTAAGGTCTATCTTCTTTTCCATATACTTCTACAGTTCGCTCTTGATGCTTTCTGTCCAGCTCTCAATGCGGTTGTCAATGGCGTCCTCGTCCTCGGAGCTATCGATGGCCAAGCCTACAAACTTACCATCGACAACCGACTCTGAGTCGTCATAGGTGTAGCTGTCGGCTGCCACCTGTCCGATGAGCTTTGCGCCGCTGTCTTTCACGGCATCGTAGAGGGCAGACATGCCACCGCAGAATGTGTCGCTGTATCCGCTGGCATCACCGCAACCGAAGAGGGCGATGGTCTTGCCCTTGAGGTCTGCACACTTCAGCATCTCCACACCGTCGTACCAGTCATCCTGCAATTCACCGGCACCCCATGTCGAGGTTCCAAGTAGCAGATTGTCGTAACCAGACAGTGCGTCGGCATCGACGTCGCCTACATTCTTCACATCATTAACGCCCAACTGCTGGGCTATCTTTTCAGCATACTCTTCGCAGTTGCCGGTGGTGGATCCGTAAACAATAAGTGTCTTTTTCATATCTTTTCGTTTGTTGTTGGTTACTCTCCCTGTTGCTCCATGCGTAGGAATCCCGGGAAGATGAGGTTGTTCTCCAATGAGATGTGCTCCTTGAGATCGAGGAAGAACTGACGGAGCTGCTGGTTCATGAGATGATAAGAGGTGCAGCCGTCGGCCGGTGTCTCGAAGTTGTGTGTCAGTTCGGTGATGTGTTCCCACATCTCGCCCGTGGCATCGTGCTCGAGCATCATCTGTCGGATGGGATTGGCGATGGTTCCGCAATGGCAGGGAGCGGCGGGGCGACCTTCTTCTTGAGCGTGGTAGATCTCGTAGAGTTGTGGAAAGAGTATGTTTTCCTCCTTGGCGAAGTGGCTGTCGAGTTCCTCAAATGAGGCAGCTACGGCATCTCTCACGTCTAAGAGTTCGGGGTGGCGGACACCATGAACGCTGGCTACCTTACTGACGAGTTGCATGAGCTCTTCGTGGTGGAGGTGGAAGTTGCGGTGATGCTTCTTCAGCACATAGTCGAGGAGCAGATCCAGTGGCCAGTTGGCGAAGTCGGGAGCGCCCCCAGCAGCAACTTCTTTTACGTTGAGCTTTGCCAACACGTCGTCGGCGTTGAGTCCTCGCTTCTCGCAGGCTGTCTGCAGTGTGTCGGAGCCGTGGCAGCAGTAGTCTATGCCCATCTGTTCAAGTGTCTGTGCGCGATTGAAATCCTCGGCTACAATGGAGCCGACCGTCATGTCCTTTGTCAGTTTACTGTTCATAATCGTATATATTTTAATTGTTACTTGTTTACTTGTCTTTTCGACTTCACTGACGTAGTTGCAAAAGTAATGCCATGGTGGCACAGTGCTGAAAAAGTGGGTGTCATCGGTAACAAATGTGATTCCTGCTCTGCCAAACGGCTCACATAGATGACCGGTCGGTAACAATTGTGACCACATTACTAATAATAGATGGCCGGCACAACTTTTGTGGCAAGTATATTAGGAGTGAAACCATAAATATGCTGACAATGATGGGAAAAAATGACATGAATGACTTGAGGAGCGGGACGATGAGAGCCAATATCCGAAGAGGGGAACGCACAAGAGTGGTCATCGTGGGATGTGGATTGGGTGGCCTGAAACTGGCCATGGGCCTACGCCACTCAGGCTTTCAAATAGTTGTAGTTGACAAAAACAATTACAACCAGTTCCCGCCACTCATCTACCAGGTGGCCTCGGCTGGTCTGGAGCCCAGCAACATAGCGTTTCCTATCCGGCGACTGTTTCAAGGCTATCCTCACTACTATTTCCGTATGGCTGAGGTGAAGGCGATCGACGAAAAAGAAAAAGCTATTCAAACCTCCATCGGAACCATTCACTACGATTACTTGGTGCTGGGCATGGGGGCAACAACCAATTTCTTTGGCAACGAGCAGATTGCGCACAATGCGTTCCCAATGAAGACTGTTGGCGACGCGATGGCTCTTCGCAACCATATCCTACATAATCTGGAGCTGGCGGAAACGGAGACAGACGCGGACAAACGGCAGAAATTTATGAATGTGGTCATCGTAGGCGGCGGTCCTTCCGGTGTGGAGATTGCGGGGGCGTTGGCCGAGATGAAGAAATACGTAGTACCTCGTGACTATCCTGATTTAGCAGACCGGATGCATATCTATCTCGTCAACTCTGGTGACCGTCTGCTCAAGGCAATGGACAAGAAGTCGTCGGCTTCAGCAGAGAAGGAGCTGACCCGCATGGGCGTTCATGTGTGCAAAGGCTGGCGAGTGACTGACTATGATGGTCGTGTCGTGAGAATGAAAGATGGGGAGATCATTGAGTCGGCTAATGTCATCTGGGTGAGTGGCGTGAAAGCCAACACCATAGCTGGTGTGCCGGATGAGGCCGTGGGGCATGCGGGACGATTGCTCTGTGACCGTATGAACCGTGTGAAAGGCATGACCAACGTGTTTGCTATTGGTGACCAAAGTCTCATCGAGGGCGACGCCGCATGGCCACTGGGTCATCCACAATTGGCTCAAGTGGCGTTGCAGCAAGCCGAGAACGTGGCACGGAATATCCTTCGGAAAGAGCAAGGTCAGGACATGAAGCCCTTTGTCTACAAAAATCTCGGCACAATGGCTACCATAGGCCGCAAGGCTGCCGTGGCGGAGATAGGCAGATGGAAGTTTGGCGGACTCACGGCCTGGCTGTTGTGGCTTGTCGTGCACCTGCGCTCGATCCTTGGCGTGAAAAACAAGTTCTTCGTGCTGCTCAACTGGATGTGGAACTATGTCAACTATAAGCAGAGCCTGCGACTGATACTAAGAGCGGGAAAATGACATCTTCGTGAGAGTCTCCTTGGAATGTTGACAAAAGGGCAGGGGGGAGAAAAGCTGATTTTCCTTTTATTCTCAGTGGGTTAACCTCTTGATGAACTCCACCTCCTGGGGGATGTAAGGCGATCCGTCGGGTCGCAGGATATCGTGGAACCATACTTCGGGTTCGCTGCCGTCAGGGTGCGGTTCATTCCAGGCATAGCGTGTGTTGGTCTTGCCGGTGACCAGTCCCCAGTTAATGGCTATCACGTGGTTGCGTTTAAGCAGGGGCATGATGGTGCGGAAGAAACTGCCTTGTGTGCGCGCCATATATTCGGTGCAGGCCAATGGGCGACCAAGAGCTTGAAGCTTCTTGATCTTCTGCTCGTGGCTGACGGAGTCGTGGTAGTCATGATAAGTGATGATATCTGAGTTGCTCAATTGAAAGTCGTTAAGGGGCTTGAAGTCATTGGTCTCATGCCAGATGCCGGCTGTCATCGGCTGCGTGGGTCGGCATTGGCGAGCCCAAATGAATACCTTGCGCAGCAGGGGCAGCGATGTGGTGCCATGATTGCTGTTGCCTGGCTCATTATAGAGGTCCCACATAAGCACACGGCCGTCGTGGCCAAAGGTCGTGAGAATATCCTGGACATAGAGTTTCAGTTGTGGATAGAGATTAGCGGTGTCTAACCGCATATCGCATGAGGGATCTTGTACCCACTGGCTGTTGTGGACACCCGTGAGAGGTTGAGGCTGTGGGCCATAGGCAGAGGCCGCATTCCAACAGTCGTCAAAGAAAACAAACATCGGCTTGATGCCATGAGAGGAGCAGATGGAGAGGAAGTCATCCATCCGAGTCTTCAGTCCTTGAGGATCATGTGCATAGACCATGCTGCTGAGAAACACGCGCAGAGTCTTGAAGCCCAACTGCTCGGCCCATCCCAGTTCCTTGCAGATGGTGGCATGGTCGTAGGTGGCCTTGCTCCACATCTCTATCTGATTCTCGGCGTTGGCAGGAATATAATCGCAGCCAGCCATCCAAGGGTAATGCGCATACCACTTGATGGCTTTTTTGGCTGACCATCGTCCGGCGATCGTCTCAGCGTGCATAATGGAAAAACTAAGAAACAAACAAAAAATAATCAGTAATAAATGTAGTCTTTTCATAAATAAAGGGAGTCTTAGCTTTACTGATGGTTATTCCTTTACTAGAACCATCACCTTTCTATCTCGTCTTTTCTCTATTCCGTCTTTATTCCATTTCAATCTCACCCGAGCCGAAGCAGCGGTGGTGCTGTTCGTCATAGACCACGCAGAACTGTCCGGGAGCCACACCATGGATCTTCTTGTCAGCATGGATGATGTAGCGTCCTTCTCCGGCGTGCTCCACCGAGCCTGTGAGATACTCTGGTGTGTGGCGGATCTTGAACGTCACGCGAGGCTGGTCCACCTCGGTAGTGAGGAAATGGAAGTCGCGGATTGTGAAGTCCTGCTTGTAGGCTGTCTGCGGGTCATAGCCGTGGCTGACATAAAGAATGTTGTTGGTCACGTCTTTCTTGACGACGAACCACGGTCCGCCACCGAGTCCCAGTCCTTTGCGCTGTCCGATGGTGTGGAACCACAGTCCGCGGTGCTCACCGATGCGCTTTCCCGTCTCCCATTCGATGATATCGCCGGGTTGCTCACCGAGATAGCGGCGGACATACTCGTTATAGTCTATATTGCCTAAGAAGCAGATGCCTTGCGAGTCCTTGCGCTTGGCATTGATGAGATGCTCACGTTCGGCGATTTCGCGCACCTCATCCTTGACGAAGTGGCCGATGGGAAAGATAGCCTTTTGCAGTTGCCAATTGTAGATCTGTGCCAGGAAATCGGTTTGGTCCTTCACTAGGTCAGGACTGGTGGTGAGCCATTTGCGGCCGTCGATCCACTCGGTTTGTGCATAGTGTCCCGTGGCGATGAGGTCATAGTCGTGCCCCATCTTCTCGTTGAAGGCACCGAATTTGATGAGTCTGTTGCACATCACGTCGGGGTTCGGGGTGAAACCCGCCTTGACCTTTTCCATGGTGTAGCGCGTCACCTGACTCCAGTATTCCTTATGGCAGTCCACGACCTGTAGACGGCAGTGAAAGCGGGCGGCTACAGCGGTAGCCATCTCCAAGTCCTCCTCGGAGTTGCAGTCCCACTCTTCCTTTTCCTCGGGACCAATCTTGATGTAGAAACAGTCTGGGTGCAGACCCATCCGGGCGAGCTCGTAGACCACAACAGAGCTGTCTATGCCCCCGGAGAGCAGCACGGCGATGCGCTTATCACGAATATCTTCTATCTTCAGCATGATGGTTGTTGACAGTTATTTCGTCTCGCACTCGCAGAGATCGATGAACTTACCCTTGGCCTTGCGCTCCTCAATGAGCTGATTGAGTTTGCGCTTGCGGTTGGGAGCAATCCACTTACGGGCGAAGATGTTAGGAATGGCTACGCCCATGGCGATGACGATGATGACGAGAGAGCCGTTGATGGCATTGTGAGCGGCAAAAGTCACCTCACCCACGATACCCTGCATGTCGATGAGGCCGTAGAGGCCACGATACATCAGCACACCGGGAATCATCGGGATGACAGCGGGGATGGTGATGACCTGATGAGGCGTATGGAGTTTGTGCACCATCTTGATGTTGATGACAGAGATGAGCGCCGAGCCCACGAGCGAGCCAATCATCAGGCCCTGACCCAAACCGATGTTGTGGTTGGCGGGGCCGAGGTTGACAAAGTTGCGCGAGCATACAGCAATGACGGCTCCGCAGGCTATCCACGGCATGAGACGCTTGGGGGTGTTATAGATGGTGGCGAAGCCCATACCCGAAATGGCGGCGGCAATGGCGTAGGAGATGAAACTGTTGTGCGGGATCATGCTCAGGTCCTTGACAAAGTTGTCCTGACCGCAGACCTTGATGGCAAGAGCGATACCGAAGCTCATAGCCATGACCATGAGCATGGTGTTGGTGGCTCGGATGAGTCCATTCTCTATATGGTTGTCGAGCATGTCGTTGACAAAGTTGATCAACGGCACTCCCGGAACGATATACAGTGCACAGGCCATAAAGGGATGGTAGGGTGTGTCGGAATGGAGCACCGTGGCGAACCACTCTGGCAGATGTGTGGCAGCAATTGGGGTAGAGAGAAATGTGGTGAGCCAGGCGATGAGCGTGGAGACAAAGGCGGCCACACCAATATTGAAATAGCTGTTGGAGCCTTTCTTGTTGAGCCACATACGCAGGCGGTTGCCGAGGATGGCAGCAATGGAAGCGTAGAAGAAGGCTGTCCAGTCGCAGCCGAACTGCACGCAGAAGCCACCGCAGGCAAAACCGGCACAAATAGCGATCATCCACTCGCTGTAGTAGTGCGGGCCGCGCGCTATCTTCTCCAGTTCTTCACTGTACTTATCGAGTGAGTAGTCCTCTTTGATAGCACGCCACGAAAGCTTGCTGATCTCCTGAATGGCGAAGAAGTTGATGGCGTGCTTGTCGCATCGGCGCATCTTGGAGTAGGAGTGTGTCTCATCGCTGAGGTTCACCTGCAACATATAATAGTCCATCTGTATGTGCAGATTCTCTTTTGGCAATCCGAGAAAAGCCGCTGTGCGCTCCATGTTGCGTTTGACGCGGCTGGTGTCGGCACTGCTGTTCATCAAAATCTCACCGGTACGCAACAGCAAGTCGAGCTTGCGGGTTAACTCCTTTGTCGACGTACTGCTTTCTGTAGTGTTCCCTTCCATGAATACTGTCTTAATAAATGATTGGTAACCTATTGACTAAACAAAAATGTAATATCGAGTGCAAAGTTACTCAATTTTTATGAGATATTATCATTTTCTCTTGTTCATCAACGTACTTTTTCATAACTTTGCTATGAAATTAACTAATCATTGAGAATAATGGAGCAGATAAAGAATTCACAAATCACTGTGGAAATCGCTGATCACGGCGCAGAGCTTGTCAGCATGAAGGATGCACATGGTAAAGAATATCTGTGGCAGGCCGATCCCAAATACTGGGGGCGTCATTCGCCGATACTCTTTCCTATTGTGGGTAGCTTGTGGAATGGTGTCTATCATGTGGGCGGCAAGGACTATCCTTTGTCTCGCCATGGCTTTGCACGCGACATGGATTTCCATCTGATTGCCAAAGGTGATGAGCAGGTGGTCTTTGCCCTGCACGACTCTGCAGAGACGCTGAAGAAGTATCCTTTCCATTTCAATCTTGCCGTGAGCTACCGGTTGAAGGACAATCAGTTGCACGTGGTGTGGCATGTGGAGAATACCGACGACAAAATCATTTGGTTTCAAGTGGGAGGGCACCCGGCCTTCAATGTGCCTGATATGAAGCAGGGTGAGTTTCTTCACGGTCGTCTGCGCTTCGACAATGCAGAGCCGATCCGCCGCTTCTTGGCTGAGCAAGGCTGTCTGGATCGCGCACGTCATGAGGAGGTGAAGACTGATAAGGGCGTGTGGGCTTTTGACACACACAGCTTCGACAGCGACGCTCTGATATTTGATCATAGTCAGATCAGAAAGATAGAACTGTTGGATGCTGAGGGTAAGGCTGCGGTGACTGTTCAGACAAAGGCTCCGGCACTCGGCATTTGGAGTCCGGGCGGAAAAGATGCGCCCTTCATCTGTATTGAGCCGTGGTATGGCGTGACTGATGTCGATGGCTTCGATGGAGAGTTGCGCGACAAATATCTCGTCAACCAGTTGTTGCCGGGATCGAGCTTCATGAGCGAATATGTAATCACAATCGGATAGCCACGTCAGCAGACTGACGACAAGCGGGCAGGCTACATCAGAGGACTGACAACTCGTAGAATGCTCTCCCACAGTCGGCTGAAAAAGCTTTGATGTTTCACTTCACGCACCTCATCGATCAGTAGGCTGTTGGCCTGGTCGTTGAGGAAAACCTCTTTCATGCGCAGTGCCATCCCACGGTCATAGAAGAAGATGTTTGACTCGAAGTCGTGTTCAAAGCTTCGGAAATCCACGTTGGTGCTGCCGCATGTGCAAAGATTATCGTCGCAGACCATGAGTTTGGAGTGGTTGAATCCGGCTTTGTAGAGATAGACTTTTACGCCGGCCTCCAACGTCTCCATGACGTAGGAAATGGAGGAACGGTCGACGATGCGTGAGTCGCTTTTCAAGGGGATCATCAGTCTGACGTCGACACCGGCCAGCGCTGCCGTACGCATGGCAAATAGGATGGGCTCGGTAGGGAGAAAGTAGGGGCTTTCCATATAAACGTAGTGCTTGGCCTCGAGCAGTACGCGCACGTAGCCTTGCATGATGTCGGGCCAAGGAGAGATAGGGCTACTTGTTACTACTTGCGCAAGGCAGTCGTTGGAGATGCGCATGTCGAGTTGTGGATAGTATTTCCGGTCAGTGACCAGCGTGCGGTCGACGAAATACCAGTCTACGAGAAAGGCGCGCTGAATGGCATAGACGGCTCCTCCGGTCACCTTGAGATGGGTATCGCGCCAAGCAAGCTTACCGGTACCTTTGACATAGCGCGTGGCGAAGTTCATGCCGCCGATGAATCCGACCTTACCGTCGATGATCACCAGTTTTCGGTGGTTGCGATAGTTGACTTTGGAGGTGAATGCCGGGAACTTCACGGGCATGAAAGCGTGGACATCGATGCCAGCGTCGCGCATGCGCTCATAGAAGCTGCCGTGCACCTTCCAGCAGGCCACGTCGTCGTAGATGACGCGCACTTCCACTCCTTCCTTAGCTTTGTCAATGAGAGCGTCAGCGATGAGGTTGCCCAAAGCATCGTCGGCAAAGATGAAGATGTCGATGTGGATATGGTCACGTGCCTTGCTGATCTCGTGGAGCAAGGATGGGAAAAACTCATAGCCGCTGGTATAGATTTCTACCTCGTTGTCTTTGAATGGGAGGGCCATGCTTTGGTTTTTAAATAGTGACATCAGCGGACGATAGGTTTCAGGAATGCGCAGGTCGCGTTGTTCGGCAAACTCCAGCATGGCTCGCTTGGTCAATTGGTCAAGCGACCGCTGGCTGATCATCCTTTCCTTGCGCGTATTTTGCCCAAAGAAGAAATAGAGGATGATGCCCAGCAGAGGGATGAACCATAGTACCAACAGCCACGCCATGGTCTTGGACGGCTGCCGGTTGTCCATCAACACCTTGAGCATGACGATCAACACGATCAAGGTGTAAATACCTACTCCTAACCAGTGAAGAATTAGCATTTCTGAATGATGAATTGTCTAATGTGGAATGATGAATGTTGAATGTTGAGTGATGAATTGTCTAATGTGAATGATCTAATGTTGAATTACCCATTCTCTCTTCCGCGCCTAAACACTTCTTGAAACATATTACTCCCATCTCCCTTGGAGAGGGGGCTGGAGGGTGAGGCTTGGTAGGGGGTGAGGCTTGGTATTACGCAATCCCTACCATCTTATGCGTTTGCAATGAGAGTTGCCAGCGGGGATGCTGCTTGATATACTCTATGCATTGATGCACGATGCGCTGATTCTGTTCACGGTCTCCGGTATCGCAGGGCTGGAGATAATAGTACTTTGCCTTGATGCCGAAGTCGCAGGGTTGCTCTTTACCGTCAAAGATCACCTTCAGCTCACTGCATTGCTCCACGATTGGCTGGATCTTGGGTGAGACTGTCAGCCAGTCCAAACCGGTGGGAGGCTGGTGCGTGCCATTGCTTTCCATGGCCACTCGATAACCGAGTTGGTGGAGGCAGCAGACAAGCTCCTCGTCGGCTTGCAGCGAAGGCTCACCACCCGTGAGAATGCACCAAATTGCCACATCTGTGGATTTGGGTGAAGGGAAGCCAGCTAAGCGCCGCACGATGTCGTCGAGCGACATTAGTGTATACTCTGTGAAATCGGTGTCACAAAACGAGCAGTGGAGGTTGCAGCCGCTGAAACGGATGAAAACCGCCGCCTGTCCCGTGTTGCGTCCTTCGCCTTGCAGGCTGTAGAAGATCTCGTTGATCCGATACTCCTTCATATGACGATAATCGTTATTTTGCTCTTATTTATTTTCTTACATTATTTAGTCTTCGTCTTTCTCATACCACGCGATGTTGTTGTCGCTTTCCTGAACCATAGCTTTGTAGCAGTTAGGTACTTTGTCGACTATCCATCGTGCAATATTCTCTGCAGTAGGGTTGAAGGGCAGTACCTTGTTGATGTCCTGATGGTCGAGGCGGCTGTGGATGAGTTGTTTGATTTGTCCAAAATCAGCGACCATGCCATTCTCGTTGAGCTCCCGTGCTTTGCAATAGACGGTGATATGCCAGTTGTGTCCATGCACCTGTGTGCATTTACTGCTGTAAGTCAGTTTGAGATGATGGCTGGCTGAAATTTCGAGGCTCTTTTGTATATAGTACATTTTTGCTTGATAATATTGTGAGTCAGCAGGATAGTCCTTGCTGTGTGTTGTTGTATGTTTTTTATTTCCCTTTATTTTTCTGAATGTATGCCAATTCTTGCAGTGCGAAATCACTGCTGTCGGGCTCGTCGAGCATTTGCTTAAGGAGCTTTTCGGCGTTGTCATAGTCTTTTAGCTCCACGAGGATGTAAGCTTTTCGGCGTCTGAGGAAGTTGATGAAGGCTTTTTCGGATTGCTGTTCATCCGAATAGCCTTCTTCATCATCGGTATTACTACTTTCCATGGTGGGCACGATTTCCCTGAGCAATCCGTTGATGAAGTTCAGCGCACGGCTGTCGTGCGAGTTGACTAGGCAGTTGATATACATCTCTGTGTAGGTGATGCGCCGAGTACTGACCAAGGGTTGCAGGTAGTATGCCCCCTCTTTGTACCGACCTAAGCATGTATAGCATGTGCCAAGGAGATAGCTTATCTCGAAATAGTTATTGAGTTCCTCTGGTACCATCTCTCCACAGTCTTTCGCCAATTCCTGATATACGGGCTCTAACCTCAGGACTGCCTCGTAGTATCGTTTCTCATGGATGAGATCCTTGCTTTCGAGAAAGAGCTGCCTAAGTTGTGGCGTTTGCAAGTACAGGAGCAGTTTCTCGTCGTTGCTGAGTTGGTCGGTGCTCCCTTTCTGCTGTTTGGCCATTGCCTCTTTCCAGATATAGTTGAATTTCTCTTGAACATTTTTCTTGCCCTTGAGGTCATAACCGAGGAGGAGACTTGTAGCGGTCTTTATATGGTCATTGCTTTCCATGGGGAGATCCGGGGTTAATGGGGTAGGGATGAGACATAATGTGACCCGATAGTAGATGGTGTCAGTCGACTGTCCTTCATCCTCCACATCAATGATAAGCTGCTGACGGACAGAAGGACCCCCAGGATCGCTGAAACTAAGCCGCAGCATGGCGGAGGAACTTGTTACTTTTTCGTCTTTGATGATTGCCTGATGGATGGGGTAGGAGAGAATATCATTGGCGTTGTCGTGATGCTCGGCCTTGTCACCCCGACAAATGTCCAGGCTTACAGGTTGCAGAGATGAGAGTCCCAACGTGGCTGTGAGAAGGTGAGCGAGGCTGAATTCTGAGCCTTTCTGCTCGTGCCAGTTGGGTCCTTCGCTTTGGTGCATCATCTCCTGTTCACGTAAGAGGAAAAGTTCGTGCTGCCATTCAGCGCCTTGCTTCTCCACGTCGTGGTTGTCGATATGGTTGGAGGAAGGCCTCAGCTCGCTGTATTGTTGGACAAACATCGCCTGCCAATAGAAGATGCTGCTGAGCTCTTTGCGCAGGTTGTCGGCGGCATCGTCGTCGTGTAGGGTGAGCGTGTCGATAATATGCAGATCCACTTTCCCCGTCTTCTCGTTGACGGTGTAGACGATGCGACAACTTTCGGCGTTGAGGTTGCATCGGTTGCAAAGGCTGCGCACGGGTTCGAGATAGCTGATAGGGGTATCAAAGAAGTAGAAAAAGAAGAGTCGGGTGTAAACAGAATTTTTTTCCAGTCTCACACGGAAGTGCCCGCTCTGATAATCAAAGCGGGCTACCAGATCGTCGTGGTCTTTCTCCCAAAGAGCTTGTGTGTTGAGCGCTTTAAGTGCTTTGTCAAGGCGCTTCTTGTTGAGCTCTTGCGCATGGTCGAGCTTCAACCTGGTCTTTTCACCTCTTTGTTCCAAGAAGTGTATGAGCAGGGTGAATCCCGCAGTGATTATACATACAGCAAGAAGCTCTAAAAGAAATACAAGCCACGTCATTCATTTACTTTTTAGGTTTACAAATATAAGCATTATTTGTGAAACCCCAAAGAAAACGGTCATCTTTTTTATGTCCGCATGCTGATTTCTTTATGATTTGGTAATTTCGATGGTCTGTAAGGTCGGGGATAGTCTCCGCCCTCAGATTCCATCTTCTTTGCTGTTATTTCTTCTTTGCAGTTTTCACGGTGGGCTGATACTCTTCGATTTTCGACACGAGTTTGTCCTTGCCCTTTGTCCACAGTTCAATGCGCACGATATGTCCTACGTCAGTCGAACCTAATCTCTTGATGTGCCGTGTGCGACCCATCGTGAGGGTGTCGCGTCGGCTGGGATAGCTGATGAGTTGCAGGCTTTTCTGATCTGTGGCCGGTCCCACATAGAAGATGTCGGCACTGTCTTTGATATTTTTCATCTCGGCGGCCCGCTTACGGTGCAAGGCTGCGGTGTCGATGGGCTCGAAGACCTTGGCTGCCACTGTGTCGCCGAGCTCTTCTTTAGGAGCCATTCGGCAGGAGGTGGTCATCAGTGAGAGGACGATGAAAGGTATGAAGAGATAAACGATCTTTCTCATAGGACTTTGTCAGGGTTGTTGTTGATACTGAGTTTTGCCAAGCCGCCTTCCGAAGTCTCTTTGTAGAGCGAGGGCAGGTCGTGTCCGGTTTGCCGCATGGCTTCAACGACCTTGTCGAAGCTGACGCGGTGCTTACCGTCGCTGAACGAGGCATAGAGGTTGGCGTCGAGGGCGCGTGTGGCGGCGAAGGCGTTGCGTTCAATGCAGGGAATCTGCACTAGTCCACATACAGGGTCACAAGTCATGCCCAGGTGATGTTCCAGTCCCATTTCGGCGGCATACTCTATCTGTGCGGGGCTGCCACCGAAGAGTTGACAGGCAGCTGCCGAGGCCATAGCGCAGGCTACGCCGACCTCACCCTGACATCCTACGTCGGCTCCAGAGATGCTGGCGTTTTCCTTGACGATGTTTCCTACCAGTCCGGCTGTGGCGAGGGCGTGGAGGATGCGGTTCTCGGAAAAGTCGTGCCCTTCCCATAGATGGTATAGTATAGCGGGAATGACACCACAGGCACCACAGGTGGGTGCGGTGACGATGGTACCGCCACTGGCATTCTCTTCACTGACAGCAAGGGCATAAGCATAGACCAAAGCACGCGTCTGCAGACTCTGCTTATAACCTTGCGCCTTGACGTAATAGGTGGGCGCCTTGCGCTGCAGGTTCAGTGGTCCGGGCAGGCGTCCATCGTGCTTGATGCCGCGCTCCACAGCTGCTTTCATAGCCTCCCATACGTCATGGAGATAGTCCCAGATGCTGTCATCTTCCCACTCCTTGACATATTCCCAGTAAGCGAGACCCGTGTTGTCGCACCAGTGCTGGATATCGACCAGGTGGGTGAGGGGATAGATATTCGGTGAGTCGGGAAGGATGCCGGTGGGGTGGTTGCCCTCTGACAATGCTCCACCGCCGATAGAGTAGACGACCCAAGGTGAAGAGGCACGACCGTCATCGGATGATTTTTGCGGTTCCGGAGTGTCGAGCGCCTCAAATTTCATGGCATTGGGGTGGAAGGGAAGGAAAACGTCGGGCTTCCAAATAATCTCCACCACTCCCTGCGGTTCGAGTACCTCTTTGATGGCAACATCGGTCATGTGACCTTTGCCCGTGGCGGCGAGCGAGCCGTAGAGTGTCACCCGGAAGGCTTCGGCCTCGGGGTGCTGGATCAGATAGAGTTGTGCTGCTTTCTGCGGACCCATGGTATGGCTCGATGAAGGTCCTTTGCCAATGCGGTATATCTCTCGTAATGATTTCATAAGCTCATAAATATGTCGCAAAGTTACACATAATATTTGAAAGAGGGCGACTTTTCAGTGTTTAATAAGAGAAAAGTATCATGCCAAAGTAGGAGGCTGGTAATGTCACCCATGAATATACAATAAAATAAATCCGCCGCACGGCTGTGCATCGGATGCATCGGCCATGCGACGGATATATTTATTTGATTCGTGGTAGGGCGGATTACTCAGCCACGAAGCTGCTCAGGTCATCGGCCTTGAAGTTCATGATGTAGGCATGGCTGCCCACGCACTCCTCTTCGGCCATACGCACGTAGACGTTGGCGCTCTTGGCAAACTCCTCGGGCACGTTGGTGGCGTCGCGCAGGAGCAGCAGCGAGAGGATAATGTCACCGGTCATGTTGTACATGCGGCGTGCGAGGAAGTCGTGCTCGTCCTGGTTCTCGTCGGCCTTGACCTTCTCGACAGCCTCCTCGTAGAGGTCCACGAGCTTGGCCATGCGGTCACGGAGCGGCTTCATGCAGTCGCAGACATCCTCGGCGAGCATCTCGCGCATGATGCCGAGATAGGTGCCGTTGGTGATGTAGCGAACGGCAGCGACCACCTGCAGCTGGGTAGTACCCTCATAGATAGAGAAGATACGGGCGTCGCGCAGCAGACGCTGAGCCTTGTACTCCATGATGAATCCGGAACCACCGTGGACGCTGACGCAGTCGTAGGCGTTTTGGTTGGCATACTCCGAGGTCATACCCTTGCCCAGCGGCGTGAAGGCATCGGCCAGACGGCTGTATTTCTTCATCTCCTTGCGCTCGTCGGGAGTGAGCTTACGCTCGCGCGAGATGTCCTCAAGAGTCTTGTAGATGTCGACGTAGCGTGCTGTCTGATAGAGCACGGCGCGTGAAGCGTCGATCTTGGCCTTCATGCGAGAGAGCATGTCGTAGACGGCGGGGAAAGTGATGATCTTCTTGCCGAACTGTGCGCGCTCCTTGGCGTAGGCCAGTGCCTGGTCGTAGGCTTCCTGCTCGAGGCCGACGCTCTGTGCGGCAATACCCAGACGGGCGCCGTTCATCAGGCTCATCACATATTTAATAAGGCCCAGCTTGCGGTCGCCGCAGAGCTCTGCCTTGGAATTCTTGTAGACGAGCTCGCAGGTAGGAGAACCGTGGATACCGAGCTTATTCTCGATGTGGCGCACGTCCACGCCGCCGTCACGCTTGTCGTAGATAAACATCGACAGACCGCGTCCGTCACGTGTGCCTTCCTCAGAGCGAGCCAGCACCAAGTGGATGTCGGAGTCGCCGTTGGTGATGAAGCGCTTCACACCGTTGAGTCGCCATGTGCCGTCAGCGTCCTGTGTAGCCTTAAGCATGACACGCTGCAGGTCAGAGCCGGCGTCGGGCTCGGTAAGGTCCATGGACATGGTCTCGCCCTGACAGATGCGGGGGATATACTTAGCCTGCTGCTCGGGTGTACCAAACTCATAGAGTGTATCGATACAGCTTTGCAGGCTCCACACATTCTGGAAGCCGGAGTCAGCGGCAGACACCATCTCAGAGAGCATGGAGAAGACTGTGATGGGCAGGTTCAGACCACCGAAGCGGCGTGGCATGGAGATACCCCACAGGCCGGCCTTGCGGGTAGCGTCGAGGTTCTCGTAGGTCTTGCTGGCATAGACCATGCGGTTGTTTTCGAGGTGTGGTCCTTCCTGATCCACGCTTTCCGAGTTGGGCTCGATGATGGTCTTGGCCACGTCGTCGGTGATGGCCAGGATGCGCTTATAGTTCTCAATGGCGTCGTCGTAGTTGACGGGAGCGTCCTCGAACTGGTCTTTGTCGGCGAAGTTTCTTTCTTTCAGCTCAACGATTCTCTTCATGAGAGGACTGTTGAGGTAATATTCTAATTTCTTTACGTCTACCATGATTACTTGGTGTTCTGCTTGTAATACTTAATGAGTTTAGGAACCACCTCTTCCACCGTGCCGGTGATGGCATAGTCAGCGATGGCGTTGATGGGGGCGTCGGGATCGCTGTTGACCGAGATGATGATACCGGCATCCTGCATGCCGGCGATGTGCTGGATCTGTCCGGAGATGCCGCAGGCGATGTATACCTTTGGATGCACGGTGACACCGGTCTGACCGATCTGCCGGTCGTGGTCTACCCATCCGGCATCGACGGCGGCGCGGCTGGCGCCTACCTCGCCGTGGAGTTCCTTGGCGAGTTCAAAGAGCATGTCGAAGCCTTCCTTCGAGCCCATGCCGTAGCCGCCGGCCACGACGATCGGGGCGCTCTTGAGATTGTTCTTGGCAGCCTCCACGTGGCGGTCGATGACCTGTACGGCGTAGGAGGTAGGAGAGACATAGTCCTTGGGATCGGGATAGACCACCTCGCCCTTGGCTTTGCCCTCGTAAAGAGCCTTCTGCATCACGCCGGAGCGCACGGTAGCCATCTGCGGACGATGGTCGGGGTTGACGATGGTGGCCACGATGTTTCCGCCGAAAGCGGGGCGGATGGCGTGAAGCATGCCGGTATAGTGCTTGCCGCTCTTCTTGTCGTCGTAGTCGCCGATCTCCAGTTGGGTGCAGTCAGCGGTCAGTCCGGAGGTCAGGGCTGCCGACACACGTGGGCCGAGGTCACGGCCGATGACGGTAGCGCCCATGAGGGCGATCTGCGGTTGCTGCTCCTGAAAAAGCTTCACCACGATATCGGTATGGGGAGCCGAGGTATAGGGGAAGAGACCCTCACCGTCGAACACATAGAGCTTGTCCACGCCATAGGGCAGCAGCTGGTCCTCGACCTTGCCCTTGATGCCGGTGCCGGCCACTACGGCCTCGAGGTAGACGCCTAACTGATTGGCCAATTTACGACCTTTGGTAAGAAGTTCCTGAGAGACCTCCTGCACGGTGGTGCCCTCTACTTCGCAATATACAAATACGTTGTTCATATCCTGATTAGCCAATAATGTTTTTGTCCAACAATTCTTTCACGAGTCCCTCGATATCAGCATCGGTGCTGGTGAGGGTCTGGCTCTCCTTAGCCTGGAAGACGATACTCTTCACGGCGCTCACCTTGGTGGGTGAACCGGCGAGTCCGCACTGCTCGTAGTCGGCACCGCAGTCGGCGATGCTCCACTGGCCGAGAGTGAGGTAGGGGCGTGTCTCATAGAGGTCGCTCCAAGGCTCGTCGCCCTTGCGCTCCATGGGGCAGGTAGCGTATTTGTATTTCATCACGCGCTTGGCGTTGCAGGGGCGCGCGGGAGCGGCGGAGCCGTTGACAGTGATCACCACGGGCAGAGGAGCCTCTACAGTCTCCACGCCACCGTCGATATGGCGGCGGATTGTAGCCTTGCCGTTCTCGATCTTGAGCACTTCTTCGGCGTAGGTCACCTGGTTGAGGCCGAGCTTCTGAGCCACCTGAGGACCCACCTGGGCCGTATCGCCGTCGATGGCCTGGCGGCCGCCGAGCACGATGTCAACGTGGCCGACTTCCTTGTCGATCTTCTCAATGGCCTTGGACAGGAAATAAGAGGTGGCGAGGGTGTCAGCGCCCGCACTCTTGCGGTCGGTGAGCAACCAACCGCAATCGGCGCCGCGGTAGAGTCCTTGGCGGATGATCTCTCCGGCGCGCGGAGGACCCATGGTGACGATGCCCACCTTGACGTTCTCCGGGTCAAGATCCTTGATGCGGAGAGCCTGCTCCAGGGCGTTCAAGTCTTCAGGATTGAAGATGGCGGGCAGGGCGGCGCGGTTGACCGTTCCTTCGGCGGTCATGGCATCCTTGCCCACGTTTCTTGTGTCTGGCACTTGCTTAGCAAGTACTACAATGTTCAATTTCATATATATAACTAAGTTTGTAATGTTTCAGAAACGACGGGGCAAAATTACTAATATTTTACTTCTTGACCAAACGAAATGCATAAAAACAGCCTACAATTTGCACAATTGGTAGGCGTTTGTGCATCTTGTTACCTCTTTCATCCCTTCAATCTCGTAATTTTACAAGCCAAGATTATATATTTTACAAAGACGAAGCCACACTCTCCTGCCACCTTAATATATAGTGGTTTTGGAGAACACATTGCTGACCACCGCCGTGCCTGGACGTTTTTCGAGCAATGATTTCAAAAATAATTCGCCACAGTGGCATTAATAAAAGGGAAAAATAGTATATTTGCAGGAAAAAAGCTCAAATGAATAAAGTTAAAGCTGATGTCGACTTTAGTTTCGACATTGTGCCGGCCTCATGGCCGGTGTGTTTTGTGCCCGGCTGCCCCATGGCAGAGACTTGTCTCAGTCATCTTGCCGGCCTTCACATTCCCGGCGGACGAACATGGGGACCAGCCTTCTACCCAACTGCCTTGCACGACGGGCAGTGCGGGCAATACAAGAAGATAAGGAAGTGTCTTGTAACACGGAGGCTAAATTTTGGCACATGGCAGGGGATCTACCTCTGCGAGTTCCGCAATGACGGTGGAGCACGGAAGGTAGTGGCAACGATAGTTGAATGAATAAAAACTTGACAAAAATAGAAATGAAGTTTGCATATTATACTCTCATAAAATCCAGGCACCCAGTATTATGCACAATCATACAGAGAATGTTTTACTGTTCTATGATTGCCATGCTACTGAATCCAACCTCATGGCTATTCTTGTCCTCTCCAATGACAATAGTGATAAGCCCGCAACTTGTTGGGTTGTGTTTATGCTTTGCCATGCTATACTTAGTTCCATATCTTGTCATTGGGAGTGCAATATGGTATTGGCTAAGGAAGAAACCATGGCCGATGCAGACTCTTTTGATATGGTTTTCGGTGAATATTGTCATATTATCAGTCATATTACTTTTTAGCCATATGACTATGATTCCAAGCGGCAACGGACCTAAGTGTCTGTCGCCATTGGTTCTTATTATACCAGTGGCGTCTGTTGTCGGATCGTTGTTGTCTACTATTCCTATTTCGTATTATTGTAAACATTACCATCAAGAACTTACACAAACGCATCTGACCGATGAGAATAAAGTGTGAGTGCATCAAAACATTTCAAGCAATGAGATATAAAGACTTGTTCATAGACTTTGACGACACGTTGTACGACACTCACGGCAACAGCATGATTGCGCTGAGGAAACTCTTCGACGAACGGCATTGGGAGAAGATTATGCCGTCCTACGAGGCGTTCAGAGACGCGTACTTTGCAACTAACGTCGATGTGTGGGCGAAGTATGCCCATGGCGAGATAGACCGTGACACGCTGATCGTGGAGAGGTATCGCAGGCCGGTTACGGAGATGGTGAAGGCATGTGGCGGCGACACGTCGTGGGTTACCTCAAACTGGTGCGTTGCCGTCAGCGGACGCTATGGCGATATCATATCGCAAGAGTCTGGTACCGTACCGGGAGCGAAGGAGCTCTTGGACTATCTCAGAGGTAAAGGTTATCGGCTGCATATCTGCAGCAACGGCTTCCACGAGGTTCAATTCCGCAAACTGAAATCCGCAGGGTTGGATGGCTATTTCTCGACCGTCATTCTCAGTGAGGATGCCGGCGCCAACAAGCCCCGCAAGGAGTACTTTGACTACGCCTTCACCAAGACTGGTGCTCAGCGCGAAACGACTATTATGATAGGTGATCACTACGATGCAGATATTGCCGGAGCCATCAATGCTGGATTAGACACCATCTTCTTCAACCGTTGGAATGTTGACCCACATACCTTGGACAGACAACCGAACTACATCGTAGATAAGCTGATGGAGATAGAGAATATTCTATGAACATGGCTTCGTTGTCCATTAATCAAAAAATATGGATTGAATAGTGCTAAACAAGTATATTTTTTTTCGTAACAGATTGATTATCAGCAATAGTTACCTCTAAGTAAGAGTCTTACTTTTATGTGCCTTCTTGTAAGAAACTGAAACTGTTGGTATCTTTGCACCAGCAAACAAAAAGCAAGTAAACGTAAAAAGACACTATTATGAAAGAAATTAAGAAAATTGCAGAAGGCAAGAATTTTGCAGCCGTTGATTTCGGCAAGATGAATGACTTAGATGAGTATGTCCTCGCGATGGGTGATGTAAAGATTCCCGGTAAGGTATTTGGTGGCCAGGCTCTCGGCACAAACGGCTCGGAATTCTCATTTCAGATTTATGCTCCCGGTCAGGAGGGCGGTTTCTACCATTCCCACAAGACTCATGAGGAACTCTATTTCGTGCTCAGCGGCAAGGGTGAGTATCAGGTTGACGGCGTGAACATTCCGCTGCAGGAGGGCAGTGTGGTGCGTGTCTCACCGGAAGGCAAGCGCACCATTCACAATAACGGAACGGAACCGATGGTTGTGCTCTGTGTCCAGTATCGTGAAACACTGTTCACACAAGATGACGCTACAGATGGTGTTATCCTACAGGAGCAAGTGAAGTGGTAATAAAGAATACTTTCAAACACTATACCGTCATGGGCTTATTTCGAGTCCGTGGCGGTTGTTGCGTATAAAATGTACCGGATATGATAAGAAATCAAGTTGTAGATCCACTGTTTCCAAACTGCCCGATTAGGAATGTCCTTTCAAGGATAGGCGACCGCTGGTCTTTGCTCGTGTTGCTGACACTGCAAGGCAATTCGCAGCCCATGCGCTTCCGCGATCTCTGTAAAGCAATACCCGATGTGTCGCAGAAGATGCTGACATCAACACTGCGTGAGTTGGAAGCTGATGATCTTATCAAGCGAAATATCTACCCGGAAGTGCCTCCTCGTGTGGAATATAAACTGACGGAGCGCGGGCTGTCACTTATTCCTCTTCTCAACCAACTTGTTGACTGGTCGTTGGAGAATATGGATGCCATTGTCAATCACAGAAAGAAATTTGCATTGTAAGCATGATACTCAACACTGGAGGACGGACTGATATGGTGAACTATTTCTCGCAGTGGCTGCTGAACCGCTTTCGGGATGGTTATGCTCTGAGTCGCAACTTTGCTATGCAGTCTACTGATGTGCATGATAATCAACACCTTAACTTTCAAAAGATTGCCACATGGTACGAGAAATATCGGATAGTAAATCTTAACCCAAAATTTAACGTATTTAACTTTATTTATTACTACTAACTTCGACAAACTCGAACAAATTTGAAGTATCAACAGCAAAATGCAGTTGTTCCGGCGAAAATGAAAACTTCTCTGAATGACGGAGAAGGGTCTCATAAGTTGCGATCGTGGTATGGACCAAAAGAGAAAGCAAAGTGAATAGGTTTAAGTTTACATGTCTATATACATGGGTGTGCTTAAACTTAAACTTGTTCGGCCCTCATGGCGTCTTGTTTGGCTTCAAGCTCTTTTCTTTTCGTCTCTCAGAGGAATCTGCCTGTTTGTTGCTTCCAGATAGAAGACCTTAGAGCCTCTATTTCCTGGTTTTGACCTTCGGTATAGATTACACCGCATGAGAATACTCATAGAATCTTTAGTGCTTTCGCATGCTGGATGTGAGGTAGGATGGAACCATACCACATAAAAATAGAAAAATGTGATATTTTAGTCTAAAATATTTGGAAAAATGTGATGAAGTTGCTATATTTGCAAGGAAAAATGTGATACGACTATGAAATTGCTCAGACGAAAGATTGACCGTTTTCTTGAGGAGTGGAAGGCGGATGCCAACCACAAACCTCTGATAGTGAGAGGGGCACGGCAGATTGGCAAGACAGAATCCATCCGCCAGTTTGCCCGTACACACTATACCAACGTCATTGAGATCAACTTTGTATTCCAAAAACAATACAAGCAGATTTTCAGCGACGGCTATGAAGTAGACCAAATTATCAAGAACATCTCATTGATAGACCCCTCGCTGACCTTTCCCAACGGCACTCTGTTTTTCTTCGACGAATTGCAAGACTGCCCGGACTGTGCAACGGCATTGAAGTCATTCAAGCTGGACGGGCGCTATGATGTCATCTGCTCCGGCTCACTCATGGGATTGTATTACAAGCAGATAGAATCCAATAGCGTTGGTTACAAGCAGGATTATGAGATGCATTCCATGGACTTTGAGGAGTTCCTTTGGGCCAAGGGCTACAACGAGACGCTGACGAATGATTTGTTGCAGCACATGATAGCGGTGAAGCCCCTCTCAGAGATGCAGATGAAAGTACTGATGGACATCTTCAAAGACTATATGATTGTCGGCGGCATGCCGGAGGTCGTCAGCACCTACATCCGCCAGGGAAACTTCAGTGGCACGCTGGAACTCCAGCGCCAGTTGCTGCTGGACTATGAAGAGGGCATCACCAAATATGCACGTGAGGGCATGGAGCGTGCAAGGATCCTGAACGTGTTCAGACATATCTCTGTCTTCTTGGCCAAGGACAACAAGAAATTCCAAGTGTCGAAGATTGCGATAGGGGCGCGCAATAGAGAATACATCGGCAGTGTGGAGTGGCTGGCCAATGCCGGCATCATCAACCCCTGCTATTGCATGGAGATGCCGGAATTGCCACTAAAGGGTAACTACAATCCCGCACAATACAAGATTTATTTCAAAGACACTGGTCTGCTTATTGCCTCGCTTGATGAGGAATCGCAGGAGGACCTCAGAAGAAACCGTAACTTCGGTACGTACAAAGGTGCCATCTACGAGAATATTGTCGGCGACATGCTGGTGAAAGCCGGCTATGAGTTGTATTATTACCGCAATGAGAAGAGCACGGTAGAGATGGACTTCTTCATTAGGGATGCTCGCACGCTCATTCCCGTGGAGGTGAAATCGCAAGACAGTAGCACTAAGTCGCTCGTGAAACTCATTGAGAGCGACCGTTATCCGGATATTCGCTACGGTATCAAGCTGGGCTACCGCAACATTGGCTTCAATGGCCAGTTCTACACCTTCCCTTATTTCCTCACCTTCCTGCTGAGGCAGTTTCTGCGGGAGAGGGAAACAAAGTGAGCGTGGGAATGCAGACAGGAATGAAGCGAATGACGAAGCAAAAAGTGATATTTGGAACAGAAAAGTCCCATTTTATGCTTTTTCTATTCAAATAATTACTATCTTTGTAAAAGAAATGGAAGTAGATATTTTATAATGGCAAATGTATTGAGTCAATTCGGTAACATACCTGTCACGGCTGTCACAGTCGGGTCGGTGTTTCCATCTCTCACAGAAAAGAATAAGAAGGTGAGATGGTTGGAGAAGCATGATGAAATCATCAGGCTCAAGCGCGGATTATATGTTGTTAACCCTGAAATTACCGGAAAGACCTTGTCGACAGAACTGATGGCCAATCACATCTATGCTCCTTCATACGTCTCCATGTCCACAGCCCTACGTTACTATGGTTTGATACCTGAGACTGTCTATGAGACGCAGTCCGTGACCATCAAGCATGCAAGGACTTTCGACACCCCATATGGACGCTTTACTTACACTACCATATCCAGCGAAGCCTTTCATATTGGAGTACGCAGTATCAACAATGGGGACTATGCTTTCATGATAGCCACTCCAGAGAAGGCCTTGTGTGATCTGATAGCTAACACCCATCATGTCAACCTGCGGTATATAAAGGAGGCCCGCACCTTTTTGGAAGAAGACTTGCGTCTTGATATGGACGGATTTGCCAAAATGAATCCTACCATTTTCGAAGAATATGCCGCAGTAGGAAAGAAAGGCGATTCCATACGTACCATCATTAAGTTATTAGAGAAAGATATTAAATAATGGACAAGACAAAGATACTTTTCATCTGCCTGGGCAACATCTGCCGCTCTCCGGCGGCAAACGCCATCATGCAGAAATATATCGACGACGCGGGGCTGACGGACAAGTTCTACATCGACTCGGCTGGCATCGGCCCGTGGCACGTCGGCCAGCTGCCCGACAAGCGCATGCGACAGCATGGTGCACGACGCGGCTATCGCATTGACCACATCGCCCGCCAGTTTGACGCAAGCCATGACTTTGCCGACTTCGACTACATCGTGGTCATGGACGATGAGAACTACCACGACATCTGCCGCAAGGCACACAGTGAGGCCGATCGCCGCAAGGTCATCCGCATGGCCGACTACTTTACGAAATACAAGGGGAGGACCTCCGTGCCCGACCCATACTATGGCGATGGCGAAGACTTCGAGCTCGCCCTCAATCTCATTGAGGACGGATGCCGGGGGATGCTTGATGGTCTAAACCATTAAACAGACTGACAATCCATATAGATGACCAAGGTAGTCCACATCAAGCGTTTCCCTTTCATGGGCGGCTTCTATGCCATCAACCTCTTCGGCATCATCTTCACCGTGCAGGAGCTCAATGCCGCGGAACTCAACCACGAGCGCATCCACACCGCTCAGCAACGTGAACTGCTCTACATCGGCTTCTATCTGTGGTATGTGCTCGAATGGCTCTTCTTGCTCGTCAAATACCGCAACGGCCTCAAGGCATACTTCCATATCCGCTTCGAGAAGGAGGCCTACAACCATCAGGACGACCTGGGCTACCTGGACCATCGGCAGCATTATCGCTACAGATGATTGCGACTACTACCCAAAAGAACCGAACCACTACCCAAAAGAGGAAATGAACTACCCAAAAGAGGAAATGAACTACCCAAAAGAGGGTAAGATACTACCCAAAAGGCGGAGATACTACTCAAAGAAGATGTAATTCTACCCAAAAAGAGAGTTGCAAATCCTAAGGAGAAGCAAAACGCATACTACCTCTTTTCGTTTGCCCGAACTTTCAAAGCAACAACCATAAGATGAAAAAATCGATGGGTTCAACAAAAGCAATCCTGACAATGTCATTTTATAGGTTCAGACTATTCTCATCCTTAAGGAAATCAAGAATATTGAGGAAGAAAATTCCTTCCTCATTCTGATATGTTGGAGACAGTCCCCCCGTGATGACGATCTTGCGAAAACTGTCGCCGATATTTCGCAGAGACGCCACTTCCTGATCCACTTTCTCCTGTGTAGGCAAAGCCAAGGCCGACTGGATATACCAGCGCTTGTATCCCAGGTTGCAGACAAAGTCGACCTCCAACTGCCTCCTCACGCTGTTGCCTCGTTCATTCCTTTCTGTTCTGGTGACAGAGCCTGCATCCACCGACAGGCCTCTGAGGCGAAGCTCATTATATATTAGGTTTTCCATCAGATGGGTTTCTTCTGTCTGGCGGAACTGCAGGCGGGCGTTGCGCAGTCCAAGATCTACGAAGTAGTATTTTGCGGGTGATTCGATATAGCGCTTTCCCTTGATGTCATAGCGCATGGATTTCTCCAGCAGGAAGGCATCTTCCAAATAAGAGAGATAGGTCTGTATTGTGGTAGAGGTGATGTTGCTGTGCTTCACCGTGTGGAAAGTATTAGCCAACTTTGTGGGATTGGTGAGACTTCCGATAGAAGATGCCATGATGTTTATCAGGTCATCCAATTCCGCGTCATTCTTGATCCGGTAACGGTCCCGGATATCTACGAGATAGGTGTTCTGGAAAACATTGGTCAAGTAGCTTACTTTAGCCTGCACGTCCGGCGTTGTCACCACCTGAGGCAGACCGCCATAGAGCATATACTCCCGGAGACCTTCCAACTGTGACGGTCCCTTATAGACCGAGCTAAACTCGCGGAAACTCAGTGGAGTGATTCGTATTTCATGCCCCCTTCCACGGAACTCGGTGACGATATCTTTGGAGAGAAACTTGGCATTGCTGCCGGAAACATAGACATCCGCATTGTCGATATGCAGAAAACTGTTGAGCACATCCTCAAACTCGCTCACCAGTTGCACTTCATCAAGCAGTATGTAATACATCTCATGATCTATGATGAGGTTCCGCACGTATTGGAGCAACGCATCAGGATCACGCAGCCGTTTGTTTATCCGGTCATCCAATGCCACCTTAATGATATGACTGTCGTCTCCCCCCTGTTGATGAAGGTAGTCACAAAACAGTTTGAAGAGCAGATACGACTTGCCACACCGTCTTACACCGGTCACCACCTTCACCATACCGTCGTGTTGGCTGGCAATAAGCCTTTTGAGATGAATATCCCTTTTAATTTCCATGATTCACAAGATATTTTTGCAGCATGCTGCAATTTTACCTTGCAAAGATAATAAAAAAGCTTTGAATTCCAAGGCAATTCCACAAGATATTTTTGCAGCATGCTGCAATTTTATCTTGTAAAGATTATAAACGCTCTGAATTTGACTATGCCGACTTCTACTATCAGCGTTATCTGCTCAATCTTCCAAATTATTTCCAACCTTTTTCTTGGCTCAAGGGCAGTATCCGCAGTGTCGCTCTCTGCGCTCCGGCGGCTGTTCTTCGTGATGATGCGCTCTGTGGACAGGTGCAAGGCGCAACCTATGATGCTGGCAATATCCCGGAAACCGTTGCCGTACCAAGACGCAATATACATGTCGGCCGCAATTACTTTGTAACCGCCCAGACGCTGCCTATCTATGAGACAGCCCTTCAGTATACCGGACCCGTTATTCTTGTTCATGGCACAGCCGACCGTGTCGTGCCTTATACTTACAGCGAGCGTTACAAGAACGGCTACAAAAATGCCGAACTTTACCTTCTGCCGGGCGTGGACCACGGTTTCTCAGTAAATGGAAGCACTGCGCGCGGCATCAGTCGTCAGCAATTTCTTGGTTAGAAATTAAATGATATAAGGGCTGGGGAAAAGACCAATCATCGCGCCAGCCTGTTTTCGATGTACCCCCTTTGTGTCAGCACCAAGAGTTAGGAGGCCTTGCCCTTTGAGGGTGGGTGGACGACCTAAACCCTTGGCGCTGATGCAAAGGTTTTTATCGGTTATAGTCTAAATATATCTTAGCTTAACTGATGAGTATCTATAGCCTCAATGCCTTCCTTCAGAGAGAAGGTACGTCTGTCTTCTTTGATAAAAACATGGTTGCTGAGTAATAAGCCACTAAGTCTCAGCAATTTAACGAATTTGGGCGTTAAAATATGAAGTTGACTCTGGCTAAGCAATAGCATAATCCTTTTCCGTTAATCTGGTTAATATATCCCATTATTCGGTATTCTTCCATTCGAAAAACTTCATTACCTTTGCACCGAACATAATAGCAGATTACATTTATGAACATCAACATGAAGACATTATTTGGAGCATTCATTATGCTACTCTCTTGCACAACGGATTTATATGCCCAATCACAAGTTGCGGCAACAACATGCACGCAGTCAGCCAAGGCCATCATCGTCAACCTTTATTATACCGGAAAGAACGGTAGTGCAAGAAAATTCGTGGAGGAGATGGAAGCCAGCGGCATTGCCGATTCCATCCGTCATGAGAAGGGCAATCTCCGCTATGACTATTTTCTTTCGCTGTCAGACCCCGAGACCGTCTTACTCATTGATAGTTGGAGTAGCCAAGAGGCTATTGATGCCCATCACGCCTCGTCAATGATGAAATCGCTTGCCGGCCTTCGCGAAAAATATGATCTCCACATGAGAGTCGAGCGGTATATCAACGATACAGCCTCGATGCCCACAACAGACGACCGTTACATCCGTCACTGACGCATGTCATTTGATGTTTCTCAGAAACTGAGACGGTGACATACCCGTCTCCAGCCTAAACATCCGCGTGAAATGTTGAGGATACTCAAAGCCGAGACTATCAGCGGTCTCGGTTATTTGTTGCCCGCCCACGAGCATACTCTTTGCCTTGTCAATGATGAAATGACGGATATAATGAGAGGCTGTATCGCCTGTAGCCGTTTTGACCACATCGCCGAAATAGTTGGCAGAGAGAAACATCTCGCTTGTGCAATAGGCCACACTCGGCGTGCCATTCTTGATTTGCAGTTTTTTCTCATAATATTCCTCAAGGACTTTCCGAAAGCGAACAAGAAGGTCGCTCTTCCCTGATGTCGCCTCATGAAACTGGCGGTTGTAGAACCGTTGGCAATACTGTAATATGAGTTGTATGTACGACCTGACAATATCGTCTGTCAAGTAACCACCGTCATTGTTTTTCAGCTCCATGCGAATCATCTTAATGATTGTGGCAAGCACCCGCTTCTCGTCGGGTTTCATCTGCAGAGCCTCGTTACTGTTGTAGTTGAAGAAATGATAATCTCCCATGTGTTTCTCAAGATCAGTACCACGCACGAAGTCCTGATCGAACATCAACACCCATCCATGAAGATGGATGATGGTTCCATCGTCCGACATGCCACCTATCTGCCCGGGAGCCACAGCAATGAGCGAGCCGTCAGCAGCCGAGTAGTTTCCCATTCCATAAGAAAGGCCATAGGGAAACTCCTTCTGCAAGAACAAGCCGTACACATTATAATTGCTCAGGCAATGGCGGACGTGGTCGAGTTCGTCATAGTGAATTACCGCCACATGAGGATGCAGCTCTTCAGCGCCGACATAATGAACGTAGTCGTTCACATTGTTCACAATCTCTATCTTTGCCATAGTCCGAAGGTCTTTTATTGGTGACAAAGATAATCAGAAAAAAGCAGATTTTGGTATCTTTCCGTGAAAAAGGTTAGTTTCTCCCATATTCTGATAAGATATGATTCTGGAGAAACGCTTACCTTTGCAGTGGTAATACAAGAATCATCATCCGCATTACACATTAGATGAAATAGCAGAATAACAACAATTTATAATAATATGGAATACATCAAGTTAGGAAAATCAGATTTGAATGTCAGCCGCATCTGTCTGGGCTGTATGGGATTCGGTGACAACACGATAGGCCAGCACTCTTGGACCGTTGGAGAGTCTGAGACGCGCAAGATCGTAAAATATGCTCTTGACAACGGCATCAACTTTTTCGACACTGCCATTGCCTATCAGCTTGGAACGTCCGAGCAGTATGTAGGGCGCGCGCTGAGAGACATGGCAGGCAGAGAAGATGTCGTTGTGGCGACGAAGTTTCTTCCACGCACCGCAGAAGAGATAGAAAAGGGTGTCAGCGGACAACAGCATGTTGAAAACAGCATCAATACGTCGCTTGAACACCTTGGCATGGACTATGTGGACCTGTATATCTACCACATCTGGGATTACAAGACTCCAATGGAAGACATCCTTGAGGGGATGAACAATGTCGTGAAAGAGGGAAAAGTACGCTATCTCGGCATTGCCAATGTCTTTCCTTATCAATTGGCAAAGATGAACGCAATTGCCAAGAAAAATGGTTGGGCAGAGATTATATCTGTTCAGAACCACTACAATATGATTATGCGTGAGGAAGAACGCGAGATGTTCCAAATGTGCCAGGAAGACGGTATTGCCATGACGCCCTACTCGGCACTCGCTTCCGGCAAGCTGTCGCGCCGTCCGGGTGAGACGTCCAACCGCTTGCAAAAGGATGCCTACTTGCATCATAAATATGATGCTACGGCAAAGGAAGACGACAAGATCATAAGTCGTGTCGCCGAGCTGGCTCAACGCTATGGAGTGTCGATGACTGAAATCTCTCTTGCATGGATACTGCGCAAGGTGGATGCCCCCATCGTCGGCGCAACAAAAATGCACCATATTGACGGAGCCGTCAATGCCTTCAACGTAAAACTGACGGATGATGACATGAAGTATCTTGAGGAGCCTTACGTTCCGCACAGTCTTGAAGGTGTCATGGCTGACAACCGCCCTGTAATGAGAGATGAGCCGGTGTGGGTGGCTGCCGCGCGAAAAGTATAAGAATATGTGTTGGGTAGAAACTGCCCAACACGCCTTATATTATATTAATAGGACGTTCGGCCAATACGCATTGGCCGAACGTTTTTTAGTTTTTGAACGTCTATTTCAGCTTGTTATACAGTTCTTCCGACACTGGTTCCAGCCACTCGTTGCTATGGCCCTCCTGTACATCTTTGTTGTAGGTGAGATGCTGAAACCATGAGTCTTGGGCGGCTCCGTGCCAGTGCTTTACCTCTGCTGGAATGGCGATGACGGTTCCAGAAGTCATCTCGACGGCTTCTTTGCCCCATTCTTGATACCATCCGCGACCAGCGACGCAGATGAGCACCTGTACAGCTTTGTGGTGGACATGCCAGTTGTTGCGGCAACGTGGCTCGAAGGTTACGTTCATCACGTCCCCGCCCATATCGGCCAGATAGCTATTGCCAATAAAGTACTTTGCGTAGGCGGTATTCGGCTCGCCCTTGGGCCATTTGCTATGGAGAGTGTAGCCCTTGCCGTCAAGCCACATGCAGAGTTCATTGACAAGCTCCTGTGAATTGCCCATGTTCACTGCGCCTTGCTTGTGGGCTGCCAGCTGTGGAGCAACACCTTCGAGGCCACTCAATGCCGCCACGGTCACAATCTCGCGGTCGGCATGCGACAATTGGTCGCCAGCGAAGATGTCGCCAAAGAGGTGAGCCTTCAGATAGTAGTCGTCCTGCGGGCAGAAGTTATAGTCGAACGCACGACCAGAGAGCTGTGTCTGCACCTCGGTGCCCTGCTTGAGAGCTTTGGCAGCGTCGCCCCATATTTCAGGGCGTGTCCAAGGCTTGCCTTCCTGCCAATTTTCGTGTTTGTTTTCCAGCACCTTATTCAATACTCCCAAGGCATTCAGCGAGCGCGGGAAACCTGTGTAGGCATAGAGCTGTGAGAAAGCCTCCTTCAACTCATTGACTGTTACGCCATCGTCGAGTGCCGTCTTCACGGCCGTCTCCAACCGCTCCATATTCCCCTGTGCCATCAGACAGGCACAGGCAGCCAAGCCTTTTTGACGCTCTGTAAGCGTCTGTGCATTCATTGTTACCATAGTCATTGCTGCTAATATTAATGTTACTATTCTTTTCATCTAACTGTTTTGTATGGCTTGTCAGATCGACCTAAAAGCCGTTCTGCATTCTTATATAAAATCAAATCCTTATAAGACGCGAGGTCGTGTTCCTCGGTCAGATACTGGCGCATGCGCTGTAGGCCCTTGGTGAGCACCTGCCGGTCGATGTAGGGATAGTCGGAGCCATAGAACAGGTGGTCGGGCGTAGTGATGTTGAGTAGCATACGGATGACCTCCGGCGAGTGGGCGCCGGCGAGGTCGTAGTAGAGCGCCGAGAGGTTCGCCTTCCAGTCGATGTCGCCCACAAGATGATTAGCTTGCCGAGTTCGGGCGCACCGAGATACTGTCCAAAGGAGTTTGTCGCCAGTTTGATGCCGTCGGCATCGAGTGCGTCCAGCGCATAGCGGGCTTCCTCGATAGCGGCATTGACATCGGGCAGAGGGAGGGCAGCGCAGAAGCGGAACCTGCTGGGGTGCTCACGTTTCAGTTTGGCAGCGGCCTCGTTAGTTTCGCGGATTACTTTGGCAGAGGTAGGAAGGGGAGCCGCCATCGTTAGAACTGATGTTGAAATTTCGGCTTCGTCCATCCATTGCAGTTGCGCCTCTGCTTCCCATTTCGGAAGAGGGAATCCCTCATCCAGAAGTCTGCCTTCACTTTCGAGAGCAGACACAAACTCTGGGGTTATGATGTGCGTATGCATATCTATCACTCCCTGAGCGTGTGTCGTCGTTGCGACCATCATTGCCATAAGAATCAATAATTTGCGCATATCATAACAACTACTCCATACAGTGTTCCCATCCTCCGCGAGTGTCAACGCCTGTAGCATCTGCGAGTGCTTCGAGGCGCGCTATTTCTTCTGCGGTCAACTGAATCTCAGCGGCCTCGGCAGCCTCTATAACGTGACGTTCCTTTGTGGCTCCAATGAGGGGCAGGGTCCCTTTGGCAATAGCCCAGGCAATGCCAATCTGTGAGCATGATGCACCGTATTTCTTGCCAATGGCCGACATCTCGTTCGTAAGCGTTTCAAGCTGCTCAAGTACGGGGTTGTACTTCTTGCCACGGTCACTCTCTGCGGGAAGAGGGTTCTCTTTATTATATTTTCCTGAGAGCGCGCCCTGTTCCAACACCATGTAAGACCAGAACTCAATACCGTTCGCCTTGCAGTAGTCCTGCACACCGCCTTTCTCTGATGAACGGTAGAGTAGGGAGAAGTGGTTCTGCACGGCCGATACCTTGAAACCAGCCTCGGAGAGAATCTCGTTGGCACGGCGTATCTCTGCGATGTTGTGGTTCGACATGCCCACGCGCTTTACCTTGCCCGACTGCAGCAGAGGTATCAGCCCCGGTGTCCAGCGCTCTACGTCCATCGGATTGTGGATCCAATAGATGTCGATATAATCGATGCCCATCCGCTCCATAGAGGCCTGTGCCATCTTCTCTACGCTGTTACCATAAATTTCTGCTAACTGTGGCGTAAACTTGGTTGAGACCTCCACATTCTCGCGCTTCTCACCAGCTACAAACGAGCCGAGGATCTTTTCCGACTCACCCATGCCATAAGCCGTAGCCGTGTCCCAGAGATTCAATCCTTTGTTCATTGCCGCGTCGAATACGGGCTTCAAATTCTCTACGTTGTTGTTGCCGAATACGGTGTCACCTCCAAAGGCTCCGGTTCCCCAAGCCCAAGTTCCTAATGCGATCTTTGCCATATTTTACTTATTGTTGATTGGATGCTGCAAATTTAGATAAAAATCCCCGAATTATAAGCCAGTTGAGATAAAAAACTGAATAGATTTCCTTCCG
>ERZ833963.812-NODE-812-length-43709-cov-7.012141_pt1 | contig 43709 bp, 31 predicted proteins | sample MGYA00519693_ERZ833963 | MGnify/ENA primary metagenome ERZ833963 (study PRJEB31850, sample SAMEA3708748) | human gut metagenome | biome: human gut; feature: human-associated habitat; material: faeces | place: China | collected 2014 ...
AATACGCAAACGCACCTTTTGCCGCTGTTTTAACTGCAACTGTTCCATTGTGGATCATGATTTTCATGGTGGTATTTCAGCATAAACGGCTCACTGTGAAAGAAGTTTTTTGCGGACTTGTAGCTTATGTCTTGTTCTATTGGAACAAAAAGACAGTTTGGGGTAGTGTGTTGTATGCACTTCCTGTTGCGGGGATGTTAGTTGATACGATTAACAACTGCATGAAGTTCTACTATTCGCAGACAAATTTAGCAAACAGCATTTTGGGTATTATATTTCTTCTCATTATGTTCGTGGTGCTATTTAAGAAAGTAGATAAGAAATGTATATTTGTGTTTGTATTAATCGTTGTTGCGTTAATCGGCTTCATACTGTTCCCAACGACTTCTCAAAGTATTACAATGGAATCTACTATAACTTGCGAATTAGGCAGTGAAACTGAGGTGTTTTACATAAAAATGAGGGATGACGGTAAAATATTAGAAATTGAGGGTGACGAAACAGTTTATGAGGAAATAGATATTAATTCCTTAAAAACTATTCCAGAAGTAGTCCATGCATTGCAAAACTATTACGAGAGCAAAGGCGGAGCATGGAAAATGGAATAACTTCCAATTTGTAGAGTTGATTTAGCGAACAATTTTAAATTATTGCGATTCAAATAGGATGTCCAAATGGACATCCTATTATGTTATGCTAATTTCAACACTATTTTAAAACATAGCCTTTAAATAAATTATTTAGGATTATCCCATCATAACAGAAGTTGCTTTTATTACAGCAGTTGCTTCTTTTCCTACTTCTAACCCTAGATTTTTTACTGATTCCATTGTTATTGTTGAAGATATAACATCTCCACTTGGTAATTGTAACTTAACTATAGCGTTTACTGCGCCTTCTTTTATTTCTATAACTTTTCCAGCTAATCTATTTCTTGCGCTTAGTCCTTTTTCATCTTCTATCATAACAGAAGTAGCTTTTACTATTGCAGTAGCTTCTTTTCCTTCTACTAATCCTAACTCTTTTACTGCTTCTATAGTTATAGTAGAAGTTATTATCATATCTTCTTCTATTTGTAATTTAACGATTGCATTTACTGCACCTTCGTCTACTGAAACAACTTTTCCAGTTAATTTGTTTCTTGCACTTATATGTTGTGGGTTAGTTGATATCATAACATCTGTAGCTTTTACTACTGCAGTCGCTTCTTTTCCTACTTCTAACTCTAATTCTGCTATAGCAGCTAAGCTTATTGTTGAAGTTACTACCATCCCATTTGGTAATTCAACTTTAACTACTCCATTTACTGCCCCTTTGTTTACATCGATTACTTTCCCTGTTAGTTTATTTCTTGCACTTAAGTTCATTATTTTGTGTCCCCTTTTGTTATATTTTACACTTTACACATTTTACCATTATGGATTTTTCATTTCAATCATAAATCTGTATATTTTTTACATTTTATTTATATTGTATAATGAAATAATAAATATACATTACTTTTATAAAATATAAACTTGTCACAGTAAGTCATATGATTTTTAAGTTATTTTTATATGAATTTGTATATAACATGACAAATCATGACTAAACTGTAAAAATAAATATTGTAAAACTTACTTATAATCACAAAATATATTTGTAATCTAATTTGTTTTTAATTGTTTAGATTTATCGATATTATGCAATTGTAATGGATTTTTGTATTTTTTTATTGTTTTAGTTTTTATACTTTTTCAATAGTGCTTGTAATATTCGTCATATTAACATATTAAGCTAAGCAGTCCAGTAATCCTACAAAGAATATTACTAATTAACTTCTCAAAGCTCTCCTCATTCAAGTAAGTAAAGTATCTATTATAGTAATTAATCCACTTGTATTATTTTTATATCTAATCTAAATGAATTCTAGTATCTTCTTTTGCATGCAGAATTCATATCCCATTTTCTTTAATCCCACCTTATCAAACTGAACAGCTATAGTAGTTCCTTCAATAGCTGTGATAGTTCCTACTCCAAATGCACTATGCTTAACTTTATTACCAACTATATCTGATGGAATTACTACTGGCGGTTTTGGTTCTTGCTTCGGAATAACTGGTGGAACATATGCTGATTTACTTCGACTCCTTTTTTTTGCACAAATCTTCTTCATATATTGGGCATCTACATCCTTACCTCTATTTTTAAAGTCCTCCATATCCTTAAACACAAACATGGCTGGCTTCTTAACATCATTATCTGGCACAGGACGAATTGGAAACATCCATACTTTTCTTAGTAGCCCATCCTCCCCCGGTTGAATTTCTGTATATGGCTTATCTACAAGCTCAATTCTGCCACAATAAATATACTCGCCTGCATCCATAACTTCAAATAGATGAACGTCCACCCCATTATGACAGCAAGCCGCAAGAGTCGCATTCTGTGCCCAGTTAATATCCTGGTCTCCATTCTTACCCATACCTGTATAATGAAGGACACCTCCTATCCACTTATCATGATAGATTCCTTTTGTATAATCAGAAACAATAACCAGAGTATTCGTTGTCCTTGAACGTCTCATTCCCCCCATATTTCCACATTTAAATATATCAACAATATCTGCATTCTTTAATATCTGACCAATCTTTAATCCTGGATTAAATGTCATCTTTTTCATCCCTCTCTTCATAATCCTCAGCTGTCAATAAAACAGCCGGTGTGTATTCACATTCCGGAACCATGCTTTTTATTACTTTGAATACATCCTCAAAATAATCTGACGGAACCCAGAAAGTTTCCTGGAATTTTGTTTTATCAGAATATGTAATAAAAAATTCTATACCACCTATATCTGTACAGAACTCTTCTATTGTTCTTTCCATTACTCCAGGCATCAAACTAACAACAGTCTCATATTTCATCTTGTAAATATGGCTATTAGTCTTATAACTCCATTTTCTCTTTGGATTAATTTTGCTTTCTTTAATCGGAGTATATTCATAAGAAATTGCATCTGATGTTATAACGAGTTTATCATTATATGCTTCATCAACACAGCAATATCCTGATGTACCTTTAATTACAATTTTGACTATATCCTTCATTGAAATTCCTCCATTTTATACACCTTTAATATTTCTTCTCTGTTTCAAATACTTTGATCAAACACTCTTATACATACTCTACCATTATTACAGGCAACATCTTTTCTATGTATAATAGCTGCTTCAATACGTCCCTATGCGCAAAATAACCAATAAATGTAAATATTCTCTAACGATATTATATTCCCTCAGAGGAACATTTTCAACAAAAATACATGCCCTACCAGCTTGTCTGATACGGACTTATACCTTACATATAAGCTCCTAAAATATCATCCACAAACCAGATAATGTATAATTTCCTTAGAATAAAAAAAGCTGAGATACCTAATATTAGGCACTCAGCTTTTTTTTACTTTATTTATTTTTACCTCAAAAACTATCTCTTAGCCTTTCTATATCCAGCGTTTATTGCATCTTGCTCGCTACTAAATATAACTAGATGGTCTGAATCTTTCATATCATCGTAGTTAGCTTGGCCTGGGCAGTGATATATTTTTGATTTTGAGTTCCCTCTTATCACGCCTTTTGATTGTTGGCTTGAGTTTGAGTTATTGCTATTGTTGTTTTTATTACTGTTGTTTTTATTGTTTTGACTGTAATTGTTTGAATTACTGTAGTTGTTTGAACTTTGATTGTTATTTACTTTATTAGAGTTAGATTTATTGTAGTTTTTGTTTGAATTAGACTTGTTGTTTGCAGGTCTTTCCTCTCCACTTAACCAACTCTCACCTGTTGCGTAGTCGATTTCGATTCCTGGCTGAACATTATAAACAAATACATTGAACATTACACCTTCACCGTCATCTTCAACAGAATAAGCTTCCATTTGAACACCTTTTGCAACTAAGTTGTCACCATCATAAACTGGAGTAACTCTGAATAATACGTGGTTATTTGTTTCTTTTACATAGTCGGCAATCATATTTTCAAACGGCAACATTCCATCAACGTTGAAGTATCTAGTTCCTGTAATTAAGTTTCTCTCGTTGGCATCTTCTCCTGCAAGCTGATGTCCTATAAGGTGACATCTGTTATAGATATATCCACCATCAACTAAGCTAGTGTCGTATTTTTTGTTTAACCATCCACTTGGTTTTACACTACTTATATCGCCTCTTTTTTGAGTAGGCATTAAATCTCTACCTATATTTGCATATGCCTCACCACATCTGCCAAGGCTGTCAAGCGGGCTATATGTTTCAAAAGATGTTGTTGTTTTATCTTTTTCGTCAAAATTAGGTACATTGTTGTTTAAAGCTACAAAATCTTCACCGCTATACTCCGGTATATTATTTACAGAAGAATCTGTAGTTGTCGTACTGCCTTTTACTGCTCCTAATAAGCTGTTATTTAAAGATGTGTCATCCGCCTCGCATCCTACTAACATTAAACTCAGTAAGAATACCATTAAAAATCTCAATAATTTCATTTGTCTATTTCCTTCCTCATCTATACTTCGATTATTTCTGAAATTAAAATTTATTGATTGCATTATTTTAAACATATGATTAGACAGAAATTATTCATAAAGCAAATGACTAGTTTGGTTATTTAATTGTAAATTTTCTCTCTTAGTTAGTTTCTGTATTTTTGCTATTTTATGGTGTTTGGCTAGTAGCGTTGTCGTCTTGATTAAGCTCGCTATCTCCTGTTTTGTAATCTATTTTTATACCAGGTTGAACATTATAAACAAAGACATTAAACATTATCCCTTCGCCATCATCTTCTACAGACTGAGCCTCCATTTGAACACCTTTTGCGACTAAATTATCTCCATCATAAATCGGAGTAACCCTGTATAATACGTGGTTGTTTGTTTCTTTTACATAGTCAGCAACCATGTTTTCAAATGGCAACATTCCCTCAACATTAAAATATCTAGTTCCTGTAATTAAGTTCTTTTCGTTGGCATCTTCACCAGCAAGCTGATGTCCTATAAGATGGCATCTGTTATAGATATATCCGCCATCAACTAAGCTAGTATCGTATTTTTTATTTATCCATCCAGTTGGCTTTACACTGCTTATATTGCCTCTTTTGTCTGTAGGCATCAAGTCTTTTCCTATATTCGCATATGCAACACCGCATCTTCCCAAACTGTCCAAATCGCTATATGTTTCAAAAGACTTTTTAGCCTTGTCTATTTCGTTGTCAAAATCAGGTACATTATTATATAATGCAACAAAAGGTTCCCCAGGATACTCTGGCAAATTATCTAATGTTATTCCCTTATCTCTATTGTCGTCTATATTGCTGTTTTGTGAAATATTTGTGTTCTCGCCACTATTTTGGTTGGTAGTTGTTTGACATCCGACTAAGGTTATACACAAGATAAAAGCCATTAATAATTTTAAAATTTTCATATTTCCCCCTATATAAACAATCTCTTGTATTATAAATACTAATAATTTTAATTTTTATTCGATATTTAATCCTTAAATCTAAATTTGCAAATTATAAATATCTATTTCTTAGATTTTTATATTATAAATATCTAACTCTTTCTTATATTTATAAATTAGATTGTAAATATCTATTTCTTTAAAATAATTTTTTTGGTGATTTTCTCATGTGAATTACCGCAAAATTCTTCCTCAGATATTACTTCCCAATTACCATCTGAAAAATCAATATCAAACTTCAAATCGCTTGGATATCTTCTGTTCCAGTAGTAAACGATTATTTTATCAATTTCTGATTCAAACTTGCCCAATTGTTTGTCTTCAATAAACTGAAGATTATCCTTATCACAAAGAGGCAAATCTTCTCTCACAATAATATCTATCGTTGGATTATCTTTTTCAAACATTTTAAAAGAATAACTGTTCATTACAAGACTTTTTCCGTCCATATTGTTATATATATCTTCTCTTATAACTTTATCTTGGCTAAGTCTTCTCTTGTTAAACATCATTCCATTTTTATCTTCTAAACAAACAATTATATTCATTTGTCTACCTCCTCTCCACTCTCTACATTATAATTAATATACCTATTATTTACAATATAAACCTCCTTCTTAAAATCCTGTTTAAAAAAAGGAGATATCTTTGTTTTGATATCTCCTTTTATATAATTTATATTGTAATATGCTTATTTTATAGATGCTTGATAAATGCTGTCTATTGACTCTTCTAACAAATCATCAAACTCTTTTTCAGTTTGACCTGCGTTTAGTCCTTCTGTCAAAGCTCTTGAGAAACTAGCAATAAGCCCCGGATTTTTCGCAAGTTTTTCATTAGAATCTTCTCTTGTATATCCACCTGATAAAGCGACTACTCTAAGTACATTATCGTGTGCAATAACGTCAGAATAGAACCCTTCTTTTGATGGGATAGTAAGTTTAAGCATAACTTTTTGATCTTTATCTAGTTTGTCTAAATTTGCAAATATTTCTTTTTTAAGTATTTCTTCGCATTTTTCTTTGTCTGCACTGTGGATATCTACTTCCGGTTCGATTATAGGAACTAAATCGTAAGACAATATCTTTTTAGCTATATCAAACTGTTGAGCTACTATAGCTTTTATTCCTTCTTCGTTTGCAGATTTTATCACAGAACGCATTTTTGTTCCAAATACGTGTTTTTCAATACCTTTTTTAAGAAGTTCGTCCAAAGTAGGAATGTCTTTCATAAGTTGAACTCCGTTTGCTTCTTCTTGAAGACCTTTATCAACTTTAAGGAAAGGAACTACGCCCTTTTCTTCCCATAGATAATCTGCTGTAAATTTATCGTCGATTTTTCTTTCGATTGTTTTTTCAAACAAAATCGCACCGATTATTTTATCACCAGTAAATGAAGGACTTTTTATTATTCTTGTTCTCATTTCGTGGATTAAATCAAACATTTCGTCGTCGTTGTTGTATTTATCCTCTGGTATTCCATATAATCTAAGGGCTTTTGGTGTACTTCCGCCACTTTGGTCTAATGCCGCTATAAAGCCTTTTTTAGATTTCATTTGTTCTAATTGTTTTTCATTCATAATATGGATTCCCCCTAATTTTTTATTATTTAGTTACGTCAAATCCTATTATTTAATGTTGTTTTTTTATTTAATTAGTATATGTTTTTCTGCCAATAAACACCATTTTAGTTGTCTTATTAACTTCACAATACTATATGTTCTATACTACTTTCAATTTTCCTCTTTTATCTTACAAATTTTTCAGTATTTTATAAGTATTTTCGCTTATTTTGAATTTTTATGTAAAATAAAGAAAAATAGAACAAACAATTAGCAAGCGATAAAGAATCTCTTATACCACACTAAGAATACATATATAGTGTAGATTTTTCTGGCATTGTTACATCTTTCGTTAAAGTGGTCATCTAGAAGTTTAACAATTTTTGCTGTATCGAAAAACTCACTAGCATAATCACTTGTAAATGCTTCTTTAACCATATCGTAGTATTTTTGTTCTTTAAACCAGAATCTTATTGGAACTGGGAATCCTTTCTTTTGTCTTTTCGCCCACTCTTCTGGCAATACTTCTTTTGCTGCATATCTAAGTGCAACCTTTGTATTTTCGTCATTAACTTTATATTTAGTTGGTATGCTTTCTCCAACTTTCATAACTTCTTTATCTAAGAAAGGAACTCTAAGCTCTATAGAGTGAGCCATACTCATCTTATCAGCTTTAAGAAGTATATCACCTGCTAACCAAAGTTTTAAATCAAGATATTGTTTTTTAGTTACATCATCTTCATTTTTTACATTGTTATATACAGGTCTTGTTATTTCTTTTATTGATGGCGATTTTGTATATGGACTTTGTAATATATCCACCGCTTCTCTTTCTTCAAATATCTGTGCTTGTCCTATGAAGTAATCTTCAACAGAAGATCCACCTCTTATAAGAGTTGTTCTACCTTTGAAGTAAGGCATTTTTTCAGCAACTTTTGCTACTGGTTTTCTTATAAATGATGGTAGTTTTTTATATTTTTTAAGTTTTTCATCATCATCATACCACTCATATCCACCAAAGATTTCGTCAGCACCTTCTCCAGATAAAACAACTGTTACATGCTCTCTGGCAAGTTGTGCTAAGAAATATAGCGGTACTGAAGATGGGTTTGATTGTGGCTCATCCATGTGGTATTGGATAGTCGGCAACATATCGAAACACTCATCAGCAGTTATCATTTTTCTCACATTTTCTATTCCTAATATGTCAGATAGATCTTTTGCTAAGTCTGATTCGTCGAAGTTTTCTTGCTCAAAACCAACTGAGAAAGTCTTTTGTGGCATAAGGCATTTTGCGATATAACTTGAATCTACTCCACCTGATAAGAATGAACCTAGTGGCACCTCACTGTGGCTGTGTACTTCTACTGATTCGCTAACTGCATCTTTTATTCTATTTATACTTTCTTGTAAGTCTATATTTTCTTGATTAAATTCTACATCCCAATACTGTTCTATTTTTATTTTTCCGTCTTTATAAACCATAAAATGACCTGGTTTTAGTTTGAAAACTCCTTTAAAGAAAGTTTCATCAAGTACTGAATATTGGAATGTTAAGTATGGTTTTAAAGCGTGTTTATTTACTTCCTTTTTAAAATTAGGATGCATCAATAAACTCTTTATTTCTGAACCAAATATTAAACTTTTTTGTCCGTCTTTTTCAACTTGAGTATAGTAGAACGGTTTTATACCAAAATGGTCTCTTGCGGCAAATAGAGTTTTTTCGTTTTTGTCCCAAATTACAAAAGCGAACATCCCTCTTAATTTTTTAACCATTTCAGTTTTACAATCTTCATATAAGTGTATTAATACTTCACTATCTGTTTCTGTTTTAAATATATGTCCTTTTTTGATTAAGTCTTCTCTTAATTCTTGGTAGTTGTATATTTCTCCGTTAAATACTAAAGCTAAGCTTCCGTCTTCGTTGTATAATGGTTGTAGCCCATTGCTTACACCGATTATACTAAGTCTTCTAAATCCTAAAGCAGCATTTTCATCTATATATTCTCCACTTTCGTCTGGACCTCTATGGATTATTTCATCCATCATACTCTCCAAAACATTTTTCTTATTCGGTATATTATCTATAAAACCCGAAAATCCACACATAATTATTTCCCCCTAATTATTTTTATATTCTCAATAAACAAGAAAGTTCCTAATACCTCAATAATAGATTTTAAGATATGCATTAAATGAATATTTTTAGTTGTAATCTTTTTAATAATTTTTGAATGATTTTTTTGTAATTTATAATTATCTGTTTCTATATATCTTCCTAATTTGAATATAACTTATTTTATAAATAAATTATTAGTTTTCTATTATGTCTATTTTTTTACTTCTTATATTTAGTAATATCTTCGCAATTATAAATAATACCGGCAACTCAATTAATGGGCCTATTATAAGAGCTAAAGATATTAATGGTTTATCTAGAAATGTTGCTACTGCTATTGCTAAAGCTATAGGTGAATTTCTCGCTAATGTCGTCAAATTTAGTGATACATTATCTTCATAACTCAATTTCATAACTTTTCCTACTAATCTTCCTACACAAAAGTTTATTATAAAAAATAGTAAAACTGGTATTAATAATATAAGTAATACTTGAATATTTTCTAAAAGTATTTTGCCTTGTGATGCAAACATACTTACAATTGCTGCATTTAGAAAATATCCTTGGTAGTCACAAGCCTTTGTCGCAACTTTTTCATCAAAATCTTCTTGGCTTATTTTATTTAAGATAATTTTTCTAATTAATATTGCGCATACTAATGGAATTATTAATGTCGATACAACGCCTTTTACTAAATCAATCGTATTCATATCTACGCTGTTTCCACCTATTAAAAATACATATACCGGTAATAATACTAATTGTAAAACTAAATTTAGTGGCAATATTGATGAGCCAAGCGCCACATTACCTTTTGCTATACCAGTAAAGATTAAGTACCAATCGGTACAAGGTGTCACCATAAGCATTATATATCCTATTAATAATTCTGGATAATTAGCTAAGAATATTTTACCTAAAATAAAGATTAAAAATGGTGTCCAGATAAAGTTTATTATCACTGCTGTCAAAGTAAATTTTAGATTTTTTGATGATTTTAATATATCTTTTAGCGGGATTTGTAAAAATACTAAAAATAACATAACCATTAAAAATGGTGTTATTAGGTACTCTGCATATTCCTGCACAAATCCTATCTGACCTAATAGTATCCCTAAAGCTACCATGAATAATATTACTAAGCTCTGAAATTTGTTTATATTCTCCATCTTTTCTCCTTAAAAATAATCATGCTTTATTAATAAATATATCTTTTCCCTTAATTTATTGAATTTTTTACTTTTATCTGCTCCACTATACCATAAAGTCGACATCATTTTCCATATTTATTACAGTTTTGTAATATAATGTAATAAATTTGAAAATTTATTTCATCTCAAATCCATTTAAGTTATTGTCGAGCCCTGCTATTTGGACCAGTCTTTCAACCCCGACTGATGCAATTGTGACTATGCTTTCTTCGTGGATGAAATCTGTAGAACCTAAATCAAATAGCATACTTGCTCTAGCTTCAAATTCTTCGTCTTCATCCCAAAATAAAAACTGAATCGGCATACATTCAAATGCATTTATTTCATACCCCATGTCAGATGCTTTTATCCTTTTTGCTCCTATTTTTTCGCATGCGTATTGTAATTTATCCATATGACCTGCGAATGTTTCTGCAAAAGGTTTTAAGACAGTTCTTACGAATGCGGGCTTAAATTGAGATGTATTTTTTAGTTTTTCAAACGTTACCCACTCGCCTTTTATTTTAGCCCCTGGTTTCACATAGTAAAACAAAAGATATATATTGAATTTTTCTGAGATAGAGATTGGAAGATCATCTTCCATTGAAATAATTTCCCCAGTTTCAATATGTATACCGAACTTTCTGCCAAAGTGGTATATTGTAAGATAATCTCCCTCAAGTTTAAGCTCTGGCACAAGCACTCTAAGTCGGTCTTTGTCCATATTCACAAAGACTTCTTGCCATCTTAAGCATGCTGCTTCATAATTTGATGTTATTTCTCTTTTCATATATTCCCCCTATTTATTACTTATTATCTGCTATCTTTTATTTTATCTCTAAAGTAGATTTTTGTAAAACTTCTAACTTATATATGTTTTTATATAATTTTTTGTAAAATGCTTGCAGTTTGTTTATTTTTATCTAAAAAACTTGGCAATTATACTGCTATTATTCAAAATTGATGTATTATACATAAATAAAACATCGCTATTTTCTTTTATTTTTATATATTTTTCAAACTGCGTTGAATTTATATATCTCAAATCTATAAGATGTATTTTTGAATAATTTTTTATTAAAAGTGGCGATAAACTGCTCCCAAACGAATCCCTAAATATATAGAGCTCTTTGCCTGTTGTGTTTGATGGATTTTCGATAGTTAAAAGAGATTTCGCCCCACCTAAAAACACATCATATGAATCTACGTTTTTAAAGTCTTTGTCGTCGTATACTTTTACATATTTTTGTTTTTCATAATCATACACCTTGCAATTTTCTATTGTTTTGTCACTTAAGTATGTCAGCTTGTCTGGTTTTATATTAGACGCCGATTGACCGTAGTATGAACCGTAGAAATTCTCAAATACTTTTTTTCTATAAGCATCATTTCTTTTTTTATCATTATCCATGGATTTCAGTATTTTGTCTGCAACTTGTGTTAGGTTTTCTTGCTTCCAATGCAAGTCAGTCCTATAGTAATCTCCAATTTTTAAATCATTTGTAATATCTATATAATCCATATTATGAGTGTTGTTTTTCATTATATTTATAAGTTTTTCATAATCTAGGTGTAGATAACCATTTTTCTGTGCTACAAAGTAGTTCTTGTCAGGAACTATTGTGTAGTATATATTTGAATTTTTAAAATAAGTCTGGGCTATTTTGTTGTATAAATTAGCACTGTTGTAAATTGAGTTTTCGTTTAATTTATACTCCATTTTATAAATCCCGTTATCTACTATATAGATATCGTTGTTGTCTTTTTCGTGAAATATCTTTGTATTTACAAAAGTCTTTATCTTTCTGAAGTTTTCCCTAAGATAAAATTGATCTAGTAAGTATTCTTCCATCTCTTCAAAATAGTTTCCATTTAATAATTTTTCTATCTTAAATTCTGGAAGTTGTGCTAATTTACGTCTTTCTTCATAAGATATTTCTTTGTCTTTTGCAAAAATATTTACTATCATAAATAAAACCAAGAAAATCCCAAAACTACAGTTTATAACTATGTTTTTTATTTTTGTGTTCATCTTAATCCCTCCTAGAACCTAAAATATAAAAACGGATTAAACGAACCGTCTATTAAATATGCTGTCACAACAACTAATAAAACTATGTTTAATATTGGATTTATTGTAGAGATGACTTTTTGTCCTGTGACATTTTTATTTATCTTTTGAATAATATTTTTCAAAATAGGCGTCGCACCTATCACACTTACTATTAAAAGTACTGTGTAGCTTTTTAGATAATAAGTAGAAAAATCGTTGTATAAATCTAATCCCCTAAAATTAAACATATTGTAAAGACTTGACCACAAATCTTTTATATTTTCATTATTAAAAATAACAAAACTTATTATGATAAAGAATTTTGCATATATATGTTGAATTAATGCTGGAAGTTTGTTCAAGATATTTTGTAAAAACAGATTTTCTATTATAAGAAGTAGAGCAAAATAAAGCCCCCACAAAATAAAGTTCCAGCTATCTCCATGCCAAAGCCCTGTCAAACTCCACACTATAAGTAAGTTAAAAATCCATCTTCCCCTGCTCACTCTGTTTCCACCTAGAGGAATATATACATAATCTCTAAAAAAACTAGAAAGCGAAATATGCCATCTTCTCCAAAATTCTTTTATGCTCTTTGATATAAATGGATAGTTGAAGTTTTCTAAAAAGTCAAACCCAAACATCCTCCCAAGCCCGATTGCCATGTCGCTATATCCCGAAAAATCGTAGTAAATCTGTAGAGAAAAGAAAATCGCCACCATCCAATAAGACAGGACGCTTTTTTCATTACTCTTAGTCATAATGTCGACTATCATTCCTAAGTTGTTTGCCAAGATGACCTTTTTAGCAAGACCAACCACAAATCGATTTACACCGTATGCAAATTTATCAAATGAATGTGTTCTGTTTTTTAGCTCATCTTCTATCGTAGTATATCTCACAATAGGCCCTGCGATAAGTTGTGGGAATAGACATACATAAGTCGCAAAATCTACAAAACTTCTACATACTTTGGCATCTTTTTTATACACATCCACAATATAACTAAGCCCTTGGAAAGTGTAAAAACTAATCCCAATCGGCAACACAAGTCTCAATAGTTTTATGTTTGAATTTGAGATATAATTTATGTTTTTTATTATAAAATCCATATATTTAAATACAATTAAAATACCCAAACTCACTACTAAACCGCTTACTAAAAATAATTTTGAATATCCTTTTTCTCTAAATTTCTCTATTAAAATACCGTGAATATACGCACTAAACGCCGATATCAACATCAACACTGTGTATTTTGGCTCTCCATAAAAATAGAAAAATAAACTCGCCAATAATAAGATAATATTTTTATATTTGTCTTTAGATACAAAATATAAAATCAAAGTAATTGGCAAGAAATAATATAAAAAACTTACGCTCGAAAATAACACTTTTAACCTCCAAATTTATATAATAATAGCCTGAAAAATTTCTTCTCAGGCTATCTTTTTTCTATTTTGAATTTGCTAAGTTTAAGAAAGCTTCTTTTATTGGAGTCGCTTCTTCTTTATCCGCCATTAAAAATAGGACTACATTTCCTACGTTTTCTACTACTACTTCTTCAGCTTCAACACATATCCATTTTCTTGGATTTGCATTTTCTTTTATTTGTTTTTTCACAGCTTCGACATCTGCATTATCGTCTAATCTAAGTAATACTAATTCATAAGCGATTGCATTCATGCTTGGCTCTGAACATATACCTTCTTTGAAGTCTATGTTGCTATCTCCTAAGTACATATCTGCATTTGATTTATCTAATGTAATATTTTCATATCCTTTTAGATAATCATTCATCTCTTTGTCGTCGAAATTAGCCGTTTCGTAGATTTTTTCTACGATTTTTTTTAAGTCCTCTGATAAAACTGAATCTGATTTAGTTTTATTTGAACTACACCCTACTAATGAAAGTAGCATTATTGTCGCCATAAAAATACTTATAAATTTTTTCATGCGCCTTCTCCTTATATTTTAAATTATCTTCAATTTATCATAATAATATAAGGTACTCAAGTTACAAAAAGTTACAAGATTTTTTATATTTTTCAGCTTATTTTTTGTTTTCGTCGTGTAAGTCTTTTACATATTTTTGGTCTAAGATGCTCTTTTTGTCGCCATATGCACATTTGTTGAATAGCTGTTCTGCTTCTTTAACATCAAGCCCCTTTATAGTCATCTTTTGTGGCTCGGCCTCTCCAAGATTATCTTTATAAAGCATGTATAGATAATTTACGGCTTGTGGCAAAAATCCAAGCAATCTCGCACCGATACAGTCTGCTGCAACTGGGTCTGTGCCTGCGATTATAAGCCCTGGTGTGTCTACTGCCTTTCCGAAAATTGGCCCAGTTCCTATCATAGCCTTGTCCATACTTATTATAGATAAATCGATTGGAACTTGTTTTGCAAAACTGCGTATAAATCCATGCAAGTCTTCGTGGATTCCTGTGTTCTTTTTCGGAAATCCATGCACACTAGCAGGAGGATACCCAAGACAGATGTTTTTGATGCTCGCTGTGATTGTCGCCTCTTCGTGATATTTAAGTTGAGTAAATGAAATTATAACATCTGCATCTTCAATTACTTTGTTTAAAGGGGTCGATTTTAAAATCGGTCCGTCTAGCTCTATATCAAAGAAAGGACCGTAGTTCATATCTACAAACTTTACGTTTTCTTCTTCTATTATTTTGTCAAATCCCGCAGTTTGTAAGACCTTCATGCTATCAGTTCCTCCAGATCCAAATGCTATGTATATTTCTGATGGCTCTCTTTGTTTTACATATTGTATTAATTTTTTAAGAGTCTTTGGTCCTGATACAACGCCATCTTTTGGCTTTTTATCTTTTACTCCATTTGGGGTTATTATTACCTTGTCGCCCTTTTTTATAATTTTATCCACAGGCAACATATCAAGTGCCTTTTCAAGCGAATGCCCCTCTGTCATTCCTTTCGTAATTGCTATTATCGGTTCTTTTATTTTTCGATTATGTCTCATGCTTTCACCTCTAGTTAGAGTTTTTGCAATTTTGGGTTTGTTATGCATTCACTGCGTTCATGGCGCCAACGAATCGGAGATTCCGTTGCTCAAAAAAGGAGTAGATATATTTTATACCTACTCCTTTTTGTTAGATTATTATACCCTCAAAGTGGTCCATTTCGTGTTGGATTATTTGGGCTACGAATCCGTTAAATACTTGTGTTTTTTCTTTGAAATTTGCATCTAGATATTTTACTTCTATTGTTTCGTATCTAGTTGTGGGTCTTGCTCCTTCTAAAGACAGACAGCTTTCTTCTGCTTTGTAAGGTTTTTCTTTTTTTAGTATAACAGGGTTTACCATAGGGACTATTATATTTCCTCCTACAGCAAAAACTAGTATTGTCTTTTTGAACCCTATCATATTTGCCGCAAGCCCTACACAACCGTCAAGATTTGCTTTTAGTGTATCGATTAAATCAGTTACTATTGATTTATCTTCTTTTGTTGCTGGCTCTGATTTTTGTTCTAGAAATAATACATCTTTTACTATTGGTCTTATCATTGCTATCCCCCTTGTATTTCCTATAAATTATAATTATTCGATTTCTGCTTTTTTAATTCCATATATATTCTAAATGTTTTTGCTCTTGATGTCACTATTTATCGAAAACTTCTACTTTTTTCTATTATACTATATTTTTATAGGTTGTTGGGTCAGAAGGGTTTAAAACATATTAAATTTTCTACTGACAATTTAGAGTTTTTAGTATCTGAAACAGGTATTATTTCTCTCCTCAGGATAAACAAGTCCCCACTCTCTTCTTATCCCCGTCATTATCTCCATAACATCCTTCGTATACTCAAGGTGAGCGACTTCTCTATCGCCCATTACTGCGTTTTCCATGTCTTGCATTTCGTAAAACAGTGCGTCTTCGTGTTTGCCGACTTCTATCTCTTCTCTTGCGCCTGTTTCTGTATAAGTTATGATTGCTTTTTGCGCTCTTGGGTATTCCATAATTTCGATATACCCTTTGTCACAAGATATCATTCCTCGTTTTGGTTGTTTTGAGTGAAGTGTAAGTGATATTGTCGCCATCTGTTGCTCGTCGTTCATAAGAAGGATTCCTGCTTGTTCGTCTACTCCTGTTGGTGCGTATTTCACCTGGCTTAGCACTTGGTTTGGTTTTGATGACATAAACCATCTCACAAATGAAATAGCATAAACTCCTATATCGAGAAGTGCCCCACCTGCTAGGTTCATATTGAAGAATCTATTTTTCATATTGTACTCTTTGTAACTTCCGAAGTTCATCTGAATCATTCTGACTTCACCTAAATCGCCACGCTCTACTATTTCTTTTAACTTTTTATATAAAGGCATGTGGTAAATAGTCATTGCCTCTGCTAACACGACGTTGTTTTTCTCTGCAAGTTCGATCGCTTTGTTTAACTCGTCGCTATTTAATGTGATTGATTTCTCGCAAAGTATATGTTTGCCGTTAGAGATCGCCTCCATCATAAAGTCTATATGTGTGTTGTGCGGTGTTGTTATGTAGATTATGTCCACATTTTTATCAGAAAACATCTCGTGAAAATCGTCGTATACCTTTTTAACTCCGTATTTTTCTGCAAAATCCACTGCCTTACTGTGAGTTCTATTGCCGACTGCATATATTGATTTGCCCGCTTTTTTCAAAGCATTTGCCATTTCATTTGCAACTACCCCTGTTCCTAATATTGCCCAATTAAATTCCCTTTTGTTCATAATTTCCTCCAAATATTATTTATTGTCTATGTTGTAAGTTTATCACTATATATTTATTTTACCAATATTTTTTGGTGATTTATATTCTTGGTTTAAGTTGTATATTAATATCTATATCAATATACTTATTTATTGAGATACTTATTTATTGACATTTTTGAATTATCGTTGTAATATTGTTTTGTGCAAAACAATTATAGATAAATAGTTTTGTGCAAAACATTTTTCTAGGAGGCAAATATGAAATCACAATTTCCAATAGGACTACATATAAATAAGCTTAGTCGTATAATATCGAGAAAGGTGGACGCTGCTGTTTTAAACGTGATTGATGACAATATCACAGTATCTCAGGCATATGTAATAGATTTTATAACTGACAATAAAGATAAAGACATATTCCAAAAGGACTTGGAGCTTGAGTTTGATTTAAAGCGTTCTTCGGTAAGTCTTATGCTTAATAATATGGAAAAACACGATCTTATAAAGAGGGTGCCAGTAGCTGGTGATGCCCGTTTGAAAAAACTTGTTTTAACAGAAAAGGCTGTTGAAATATCAAGGAAAATCTCATCTGCTATAGATTCTGTTGAAGGTAAATTATTAGAAAATATGGAGCAAGACGAGATAAACAGTCTTTTAAATATGTTGGGGAAAATTAGATCAAATATTGACTAGCACTGTTATTTTAAATTAAAGATTATCAATATAAGTCTATATATATAAATTGATTTATATTGATATAAATCTATCTATATTGATATAAACCTTATATAAATCAATGAAAATAACTATATTAAAATTTGGAAAGGAAGGCACATATATGTCAAAGGTTAAAGATTTTACACAGGGAAAGATTTTCTCACCTCTAGTAACATTCATCATCCCTATATTAGCGGCATTATTTTTGCAGACTATGTATGGTGCGGTGGATTTACTTGTAGTTGGTAGATTTGGTCATGCGGCGGATGTTTCTGCTGTTTCGACTGGGAGTCAATTTATGCAAGTTATAACTCTTACAGTTACAGGGCTTGCAATGGGAATAACTATATTAATAGGTCAAAAACTAGGTCAAGGAAAGAAAAAGGACGCTGGTGATGTTGTTGGCAGCGGTATCTCAATATTCGCAGTAATAGCAATCATTTTAACTGTTGTTTTCGTTACATTTGCGCCAGGCGTTGCATCATTTATGAATGCACCAAAAGAGGCATTTGATAGCACTTCAACTTATATCAGAATTTGTTGTGCTGGGTCTATTTTTATAGTTGCATACAACGTAATCGGCGGTATTTTTAGAGGGCTTGGAGATGCAAAAACTCCACTTATGACTGTTTTAATAGCATGTATTGTAAATGTTGTAGGTGATTTAGTATTTGTCGGTTATTTTAATATGGCATCTACTGGGGCTGCGTTTGCAACTGTTCTTGCACAAGCTGTCAGCGTTATTTTATCGCTAGTAATAATCGCAAAAAGAGGATTGCCTTTTGAGTTTTCGCTAAAAAGCATAAAATTCCACAAAGGGCTAACTTCACAAATAATAAAATTCGGTGCACCGATAGCTCTACAAGAATTACTTGTTCAAATATCATTCTTAGTAATCGTAATGATTGGTAATTCTATGGGTGTTGTTCCATCAGCTGGTATGGGTGTTGCCCAAAAACTAGCGGCGTTTATAATGCTTGTTCCATCGTCATTCTCACAAGGTGTTTCGGCATTTGTGGCACAAAACTACGGAGCACAAAAATACGACAGAGCAAAAAAAGCACTTATTTATGCAATTGGAACTTCATTATGCTGTGGTGTTTGCATGTTCTTCTTGGCATTTTTCAAAGGAGATATGCTTTCTTCGATATTCTCTACTGATCATGAAGTTATTCTTGCTGCTTGGGATTATCTAAAATCATATGCAATAGACTGCTTCTTTACTGCATTTTTATTCTGCATGATTGGTTTCTTAAATGGATGTGGAAAAACAACAATCGTAATGATTCAAGGTATAGTAGGTGCATTCTTAGTCAGAATACCTGTTGCTTATGTTATGAGTAAAATTGAACCAGTTTCTTTATTTAGAGTTGGTCTTGCAACTCCATCATCTACAATTGTTCAAATCGTAATATGTGGTGTTTATTTATTCTTCTTGTCGAGAACATTATTTAAAAAAGAAGAAACAAATGATGCCCCTAACCATGAATTATGTGATGCAGAAGCATAAGAAAATTATAATAAAATCTGTATGATAATAAAAAAAATAAGCATGTCTTAGTAATGTCAACAGATACTAAGGCATGCTTGTTTAATTTGTTGTAAGTGATTCGCAATATATTAATATTGTTTAATACTAATAAAATTAATTATTAGTATTAATTTTATACTTATCAAATCTAAAAGTAACAGTAAATTTCACAAAGTATACAATCCAAATAACAATCGATATCCATAAAACTAATTTAGATATTAGAACATAGCCAATTGCTCCTACTAAAAGTATTAAAGCTAATTTTAACATTATTATTCCATAATCTTTACTTAGTTTAAATTCATCATATAATTCTCTTTCATTTTTTGATATGAAATAATATCCAGTGATTAATATGGATGCTTTATCTTTAAGAAGAAAAAACATACATGATACGAATAATAATGCACATGACATAAATAATGAAATTTTCAACATACTAATTCCCCCCTTCATTTCATTCGTAATATATAACAATTGCGAACTTAATTATATTATATATTATTAATCACTAAGTTAGCTATCAGAATCTATTTTCAATCCATTTTAATTATATATTGACAGTTTCACAGGCTTATGTAATAGACTTTATATTAACTTCGCAAAATGCGTATAATATTGCAATCATCTAAAATCTAAAATAAATCAAATATATTAAAAACTCCCACATCGAAATTTAAATCAACATGGGAGTTTTTATCTATTTTACAAGTTTTTCTCTCTCTTCTATACTATGATATTCTGTAACCTTATGTCCAATTCTTCCAATAAAGTTAGACATTGCTCTGATTTCATTTATAGCTTTATCTTTTTCTATTCCTTCTGTTACAATTTCTCTACGACCAACATTACTGTATTTATAAGTTACATATTTGTCGCCAATTTCCCAAACTTCTCTTCTCTCACTACCTACTCCAGTTTTGTAGTCAATTTGTGTACCATATACTAATTCTTTTTCGCCAAGTCCCTTAAATTGTAATTCTATTGCAAATTCGTCTTCAATATCTTTTTGTTTATTTAAAATTGGAAGTTTATTATATATTTCAATAGCATCATAAAATCCTATTTCATCTCTTTCAGTTTTATCAAATACTATAAGTGGCATTTGTTCAACATCATTAAGTTCATTAAACTGGATTTTGCACATAGAATCTATATCTGCATATAATCCTGATGCATGCATAGATTTTATAAAGTTTAATATTTCTTCAAGACCATCTAATCTCTCGAATGTTATAAGTTTTGCATCATGTGTCATTACCTTTTCTACGCTTTTGAAGAATTTAAGTACACTATTTGCAACAACTATTGAATTTTCAACTTCATCTATGCTCCAAAAGCTTTTTAATTTAGGTAAATTAGTAATTTCAAGCATTGATCTATTCGATATAACTAAATCAAATTTTTCTTCTTTAAAGAATTTGTCCACTTTTTTTGCATCAACTGCTTCAAACTTTACATTCTCAACCCCTAGTTTTTGAGCTATTTCCTCTGCACATTTAATTCCCTTTTTACACTTATCCACACCAATTATTTCTGAATTTGGATAAAGATTTGCAATAAAACAAGTAGTTATACCATTGTCACATCCTAAATCAAGTATTTTCTTTCCATCTAGATTTTTATCATATGAATTTTTAAAATCTATAAACCATGCAAAAAATTGTCTATATAAATCATAGTAATATCCGGCAAAATCCATAGTTGTTTCTAAATCTTTATTTTTTACCGTGTATATTTTTCCGTTTCCTTTATCTTTTCTAAGAGCTACTGCCAAATCCAAATCTTGTGTTAAATTCACCTTATGCTTTTCATCTATTTTCTTGAAAAATTCATCTCTATCATTTTCCTCTAGTATTCCTAATTTTTCAAAAAACTCCCCTATCACATTGTTGTTTAATTGTTCCATAATGCTAAATTTCTCCTTTAATATTCCCTTTTCCCATTTTATCTCTTATCAATAACTACTCTATACAACCCCATAAAAATTATTTTTAGTATATCGTAATTATGCCTATTTATATTATAACGTTTTTTATATTCATTTGCATTTTATTCCAACATATAGTTTTTTAATATAAAAAGACCAGGTATTGCTACCTAGCCTTTCGTTTTATAGTTCATTATTAAAGAATATTTTTACTTCGCTGTCTTTGAAGTCAATTCTGTAATAGTCGTATTCGTCATCTTCATCATAATACTCAGTAAACATGTCGAATGCTTCTGTATCATGGACCAATCTTTCAATAGAGTCTACTTTAAATTTTTCCATATTAACATTTGTGTTGAAATATATACCAGTTATCCCCTTGTTTGTGTCCATCTTTAGCGAACTCGCATCATTTAAATATATATCGAATGCATTTGTTGTGATATATATACATTCTAGATCCTTTTGAGTTATTCTTTCTAACTCTGCTAATATTTCTTCTGGTTTTATTATTTCTATCATGTTATACCCCTCCCATTTTGGTCTTTAATTGTAGTATACCACAATATTCCAGTATCGAAACATTATTTAAATATTAATAGGATTTTGAGTAATTCATCAAAACTCATAAATAACACCCCTTTTCTTATTTAAATTATAGCATTGTTGGGGGTGTGTTTGATAATGAATATCATTTTAAAATAAATCAGCTAGCGTACATTAAAATTAATAATGTAGCGCACATTAAAATTAAAATAAATTGAATAGAATGCATAAAAAATAAATTAAGCAGCGCACAAGCACTGCTTAATCAAACTATATATCTAAAATTTAAATCATTTGTTATTTATAATCGAATTAGCTCCTATAAATGCGGCTACAGTCATTGCTATTGTTGCGATAACTGCTAAATATGCGCCCATTCCATGTGATGCTATTCCGTATGAATCCTGAACAACACTAGCTATAGACATAAAATCGACTATAGTTAAAAGCGCTGCTATTGCTGATAAAATAAAACCAATTCCTCCCCTTCTTGCAATATACGCTCCCATTGCAATCAAAATAAGTATTAATAAGACGATTCCGTTACCAGTTTGTATATATGACACGCTTTGAGAAAATCCAAAAGCCTGTGCTTTTGCATATGGTAAAAACAACGAGATAATTCCTACAACTCCCGCGATTATTGCGATAGTATTTTTTTGCATTTGTGTTCCAAGTAAAATATTTTTTAATCCTTTATCTGTGTTTTGTGGCACTTGGTTATTATTCATATATTTTACCCCCATTTTTATTTTTTGATAAAATTGGTTTTAACAATAAGCTGCTCAAATTTATATTACTCACTTTGTTTTAATGCGCCTACTTCGGGGCCGATACTTGTTAAGTCGATATTATTTATGCTGCAAAAATATTTTAGAAGGTCATCTGCAGATTTTTCGTACTTTGTACCCTTTTTCATGTCTGCAATATCTCTCAAAACTTGTACTGCCATTTGGTCTGTCATATATCTAAACAAGCCAGTTCCCCATCTTGTGTTTTCCTTTTTTCCGCTGTTGCTGTAATAATTCCAAAAGAGCATTTTTTTCGCTTCACCTTCTGAAAGTTTTATTCTATATCTCGATTTTGGAGCAGACATAACGTATCCTTCTTCGTTATTTTCAGGGTCACCCGCAAACACCTCATCAATCAAAAACACCGCAAATATATATCGCTTGTCTTCTGCCATGTCTGGATTTACAGTTGTTAAGATTGCAAGGTGATTTTCCTTCGCTCCGACTATTCTTCTTGGAACTGACTCACTTTTTTCATCGAGGGTAGCGCCTGCATATGCAGTCCAATTCTTCAACAAATCACTTTCATAGCAAATACCCTCATTTTCATAAATTTGCTCCAACTCATCTCTATCAATCATATTGTCGTAATAATGTCGACATGCGCAGTCTTGGAATTTGCACCATTCGCCCCTGCCCCTATCGATATTTTGAGCAATCGTTCTGTTACTACATATCCCACTAAATCCAACTTGTTCGCTGGACTTACCACCATCACAATAATTGCACTTAAATGCTATATTATGCCCTTTATAACTCTTGTTATGTTTGCCCTTTTCCTTTGTAGAAGTTATTTTCTTACCTTCCTTTTTCGCTCTCTTTCCTACTTTTGTCTTTCTAATTATCGGCTCATCCCTAATAAGATTTTTCTGTTCTTTTTCAATCTCTCTTTGTCTGATGATTGCCTCTTTTCTATCTATATCTTCCTTTTTTTGTACCAAATCAGCCACATAAGCCTTGAATTTTTCGTCCTTCGCTCTAATAATGTTTTTAAAAATATCTGGGAATTGGAATTCTTTTTGGTCACCAGAGAAATCAACGATAATATATGACTCTCTCTCTCTGATTTTATGATCACAAATTTTCCCCTCCCCAAGAGATTTGTGCTCAACAACTTGACCTATAACATTCATTTTATCTTCCCCCTTTTTATAAATAATCTATCTTTTTTAATTAAATTAGACTATATTTATGCTCGAACTAAAACTGCCCATACTATAATTATACATTAAAATTGTTCGAAAAATAATCAAATAAATTTGAAAATTTTTGAACCTGGCTTTGCTTATATTACTCCCACCTGTAAAATAAAAAAATTCACTTCGTTCATTGCGCTAACGAATCAAAGATTCCGTTGCTTAAAATTCACTTCGTTCATGGCGCCAACGACTGCGTCCGTTGCTTAAAATTCACTTCGCTCATGGCGCCAACGACTGCGTCCGTTGCTTTAGTTAATAGGTTGGAAATTATACATTATCCACAAACCAGATAATATATAATTTCCTTATAATTAAAAAAAGTAGGGGTATTTTTATATACACCTACTTTTGCTTACTTTTATTCTGCTCTCTTCTATTCGACTGATTTTAATGCATCTATCATATTTATGTTTTTCAATCTTATATGCATCATAAACATAACACATACGGCGAAAATCATTGTGATGATCCCCGCTATTACATAAGTCACCATATGAACTACTGGTATCAGCATCATATTGTCGAGTTCTGACGTGCTGACTAGGAATAAATACAAGAATCTACCTAATACAGAGCCTGCAAGAATTCCTAAAAGAGTTAGGATTATGTTCTCTCTGAATATATACATGTCTACTTCATTGTCGTAGAAACCTAGCACTTTTATTGTCGAAATCTCTCTTATACGCTCAGATATATTTATATTTATAAGATTGTATAAAACGACAAATGCTAAACTTCCCGATGCCCCTATAATAACTAACATAACTAGCCCTAAATCCGCTGATTCACTCATGCTTCTTATCTTAGATGCTAATGTCACATTTGTGACTTTGTTGTTGTTCATTATTTTTTCGGCTACTTTATCCTCGTCATCTACATTGTCTTTAAAGTTTAAAAGTTGCGCGTTATAGCTCGCTTTTTGTCCGAATACCTTGTTGTAATATGTCGGTGATAAATATACATAGTGTCCTGAATAATTCTCCGTAATATGATCGACTTTTATTTTATATGGATTATTTTCAGAATCCCTCATAACTATCTCGTCGCCAACTTTCGCATCTAAAAGTTTCGCTAATTTTTCATTTATAATAGCCCCATCGTCGCTTAACTCATACTTTTCACCAGTCTCCCTGTTGTATAATCCCATATACTTAGATAATTCTTTCGGTTTTTCTGGTACATACATAGTCGCTGTTTGCTTGCTTATTGTCTTTTTATTAAACGTAACTGAGTCTTGATATACATTTAAACTACTTTTGTATTCAGGCAAGTTTTTTAAATTATCTTCGTATTCCTTGTCGTCTTCTTGTGTCGAATCTTCACCAAATACTACAAGTGCATCGTATTTTATTATCTTGCCAAACTGTATATCGCTTACATTGTCGTTTGAATATTGAAGTCCCAACCCTGCTATTAATATAGCTGTACACCCAGCTATTCCTATAATCGTCATCAACATTCTTTGTTTATATCTAAAAAGATTTCTGCAAGTTACCTTTTGGTTGAAGTTTAATCTTTTCCAAATTGGAGTTATTCTCTCAAGCAAGATTTTTTTCCCTATTTTTGGAGCCTTAACTCTCATCAACGCTGATGGTTGTTCGTGAAGTTCTTGTTTTAATACAAATATCGACGCTCCTACTGTACAAACTAGCGAGCATAACACCGACTGTATTATATATGATGGATATAGCTGTAGTTTAACTTTTGGCAACATAAACGCAGAGCCGTAGGCTTGGCTTATTATCTGCGGAAGTATCCCGCACCCAACAGCAATTCCAAGCGCACTTCCCGCCAGGGTTGCTGACGTTGCATACACGATAAACTTTTTAGCTATCTCATAATCTCTATAACCAAGTGCCTTCAACGTACCTATCTCCGTACGATTTTCCTCCACCATTCTCGTCATAGTCGTCAAACAAATCAGCGCCGCCACCAAGAAGAAGAACACAGGAAACACAGACGCAATCTTGTCCAAACTCTCAATCGATCCCTTATAAGTCGAATAACCCGAGTTGTCTTCCCTATCAAAATAATAGTACTTACTTCCCGCAAGCTCCTTATCCAACTCACTTAACTTCTCATCAATAATCGCCGACTGATTAGTCGCCATTCCTGCCCCTTGATAAGATAAATTTCCTCCTGAAAGCTGACTACCATCTTGATTAACATTACTATTTTGTTGATTTGAAACTTCACTACTTTGCTGATTTATAATCTTGCTATTTGGCTGATTTGCTACTTCACCACTTTGCTGATTTAAAACTCCTTGTCCAGATGATTTCATCATCTGCTCCATCTGTTTTTGCATTTCATCTTCCATAGATTTTTTAGCATCAGCTTTCACTTCTTCAATTCGCTCAACTTGCCTTTTTGAATATAAATCCTCAAGGTATTTTGTATTTTTCTCCATTGTCTCTTTATACTCATCACTATACGCACCTAACTTGGCCGTATTTTCAAATCTCACATAGATTTCTGTATATGTGTCTAGGTCTAAGTCTTTGCTATTTATCACCGCGAAATAGTCTATACTTCCCTTTCCGACAGTCGTTGTCCCCCTCGAAAGGTAGTCTATATACATTGGACTTTGCACAAAACCTACTATTTTAAAAGATTTCTTTTTAAAATATGCTTCCGTATCTTCATCCGATTCTACTTTATAAGTATCGCCAATTTTTAAATTAGGGTTGTCTTTCAATGCCTGCTCATCAAGTGCAATTTCACCACTATTTTTAGGCATTCTTCCTTCAACAACTTCTAACTTATTCATAGTAGAATTTTGTTTGTACTCCATAAATTTGACAACATTTTTCGTGTTTGTCATATTTACATCCACGCTTTTTGTAGCATAATAGTCGCTTATTTTATCGTTATCTTCTAACAATTTTAAATCATTTTCATCAAGACCAAGACTCGACACAACCTTACTGTCCATAAGCCCTCTCTCATTAAAATAATCATTTATTGTTTTTTCAAGATCAGGCCCACTCGATTTAATCCCTGCATAAAAAGCAACTCCTAAAAAAATTATCGCCATTATTGAGATAAATCTCGCCTTTGAAGATGCAATTTCCCTTTTGATTGATTTATTATAAGTCTTATTTTTTGCCATATCACATCCTACCAATCTATATCATCAACTGATACTGGATTTTCATTTATATTAATTTCCTTAACCTTCGCATCCCTTATGTGGATAACCCTATCCGCCATTGGAGCAAGAGCCGAATTGTGAGTTATTACAATTACTGTTGTCTGTGTTCTTTTACACGTGTCTTGTAACGTTTTTAAAACCTGTTTCCCAGTTTTATAATCAAGCGCACCCGTCGGCTCATCACATAAAAGTAACTTTGGATTTTTCGCAATTGCCCTCGCTATCGAAACCCTCTGCTGTTCACCACCAGAAAGTTGTGATGGGAAGTTGTTTTTTCTGTGCCCAAGCCCAACAAGCTCAAGCGTTTCATCAACATCAAGAGCATCTTTTGAAATCTGAGTTGCAAGCTCCACATTTTCCTTCGCCGTCAAATTTTGAACTAAATTATAAAATTGAAAAACAAATCCCACATCATAACGTCTATAATTCGTAAGCTGTTTTTTATTAAACTTAGCAATATCAACGCCATCAATTATAATTTGGCCCTCATCACAATTGTCCATTCCACCAAGAATATTAAGCACAGTTGTCTTTCCTGCTCCACTCGGTCCAAGAATTATAACAAATTCCCCCTTTTCTATTGAAAAACTAACACCATTGTTAGCAGCAACCACACTATCCCCCACCTGGTACCTCTTATACTCGTCTATTATCTCGATATATGACATAATTTCCTCCTTTTTATACTGTCCATTTTTAAATTTTATTCTGTCTCTTATTAAATCGATATCTTTGGTATCTTGTATCGAATAAATATATTAGCTATCTTGTATTAAATAAATATCCTATATTAACTCAATATGTTAGCTATCTTCTTATTTAATAAATATCTTATATCAAATAGATATCTTTATTATTTAATTCTAAAATTATTATAAATAATGTAGAACTCTGTTACAATAACCACATTTATTTTTACCTTTATAAATTTAAAAATAAATAACTTCTTCTAGTTAATGGTCATAGTCATATCAAATTTTATTTGTTATACTATTATAAACAAATATGACAGGGGGAAATTCATATGAATACATCAACATTTTTAGAAATTTTAAAAGTAGCCGAAAAACTAAAATGTAACACAAGACATTCATGGACATCTTCAGGCCGCCACGAAAGCGTTGCAGAACACAGCTGGCGTGTTGCATTAATGGCCTTATTAATGCGTGATGAATTTCCTGAACTAGACATGGACAAAGTAATTCGCATGTGCTTAATCCACGACTTAGGAGAAGCATTCACAGGTGATATACCTGCATTTGATAAAAAAGAAGAAGACAGCCAAAAAGAAGATGAAGTATTCTTCAACTGGGTTTCAACATTTCCAGAACCATATCGCGAAGAATTCTCAGATCTTTTAACAGAAATGATAGAATTAAAAACTGGAGAAGCAAAACTTTACAAAGCCCTTGATAATATAGAAGCCGTAATCCAACACAACGAAGCCGACATAAGCACTTGGATTCCTCTAGAATACGACTTACAATTTACTTATGGTGCAGACAAAGTTCAATTCTCTCCATATTTAAAAGAATTAAAGCAAGAACTAGACAATAGAAATACAAAAAAAATAGCCGAGGCACAAAAAGCCTAGCTTCATATCAAAAAAAATTTCCTGCATATAACCCCAATGCAGGAAATAGTATAAAATGAATTATTGAATATAAAATGATTGTACATAAAATAAATTTATAATTCTCTACAGGGATTTCCCCTTTGGAGTAATTCGGAATGAGTTTTATATATTGTAATTGGTTTTGGTCTTACTTAATATATATGGATTTTCAAAAAATGTGTTCCACGTTTAATTATATTTTTACCAAATTAATTATAATTTTACAATCTTCGACTCTATTTCCTGTCTAATTAATATCTAATTTTATGTTAATATCTAATTTATAAATGATATATATATTTAATTTATAAATTCTATTTATATTTAATTTATTAATCTATTTATGTTCTATTTATTCATTTTATCTATATCTGATTTATCTATCCTATATTATATTTAAATTATTGTATTATTTCCTTACACTAATTATCACTTCTTCCCCTACATTTACTCTTATCTAGATACTCCCTCACCATATTTTATACTTATTCACCACATTATAACTCTATTAAATAACTTTGTGAAAAATGTATATTATTCCCTGATATGGACATAATGAAATTATCTATAATATTTTTAATTCAAATTATATAATATTAAAATCAATACAATACATTTGTTTGAAATTACTTAAATATAATTTACTATAGTTAAATTCTTTAATTACAATCAAGTGATTTCATTTTATTATTTATCTTGATTTTTTATCTTCATATTTGTAGAGAATATACTTTTAAGATCTTATTTATTTGTATTTTATTTATCGTATAAGGTGGTGAATTTATGTCTGTCCCAAAAGAACATGGTGTTTTTGCATCTAAAAACCTAGAATCTTTAACTAATAACTTGACTAAAAAAGAGTTGCAATCTTTAATTAATATAATTCAAAATAAAATAAAAATGGCCTACTATTATGGAATCGTATTGGGTTCTGATGACGAATTTTTGAGAAATTTCCCTAATGATTCAGAAAAAAATATCGAAATACTTCGAGGAAGGTTTAAAAATGGATTAAAATGTCCAAAATGTGGACATTCTAAGTTAAATAAAAATGGGAAAACAAATAATCGTCAACGATATATTTGCAAAAATTGTAGAACTACATTTGATGAAAGAAGTTTTTCACCTCTTTCTAATACTAAATTAAGTCTCGATACATGGATAAAATATTGTCGTTTTATGATAGAAGGTGGAACAATAAAACATTGTGCTCAAAAAGTAGGTGTAAGCATACCAACATCATTTTTTATGCGCCATAGGATTTTAGATGTATTAAATTTATCCTTGAGAAATCAATCATTTCAAGGAATTATTTCTGCAGATGAATATAATCTAAATGAATCATTTAAAGGTAAAAGTCCTAAAAAAACTATTGAAGAAGATCGTTATTTTTATAATTTTGAATATGAAGATTTGTCACGTTGTGTCGGTTGGACTTTTAGAAACTGTGATTATTTATTAAAAAATCCACAAAAATATTTAAAACCAGTTCAAGTAAAAATTAGTACCGCTATGGATAGAAATGGCCATGTTCTTACAAGAATAGTAGAAAATCCTCCTTTAGTGTCAAATATTAATAGAAAATATCAAGATATTGTGTCGTTCTTTGAAGGTAAATTAGATAAAAATTCAACTATATGTGCTTTTAGTAGTGGTTTATATAGAGAAGCTGCGTTTAAACTTAATGTTAAGTTCAAAAAAGCCAAAAGTAGAATGAAAGATTTAATTTATTCTGTACATCATGTTCATATGTATAACCATAAATTATCTCGTTGGTTGTCGAATTTTCATGGAGTAGCAACTAAGTATTTAAATAATTATTTATCATGGCATGCTTTTTTATTTATATTGCAAGAAGTTAACGAAATAAGTCGAATTAGTCGTTTATTTACAGAAATTACGACAATAAACCTGTCCGTAACTCAAAAACAAATTCAAAATAGAAAAGTTGAGTTTATATAGTATAATATGCTATTTATATAATATGCTGTAATTTATATGTTTTTCATAATATATTAATATATTTTTATATTTTTATATGATGTAAAATGTAATGTTCAGATTTAAATTTTTTAGCTCTAAATTTTATCGTTCTATATAAATATATACAAATAGTAAACAGTAAATATTAAATATTAAATACAAATAATAATTATTCATCTAGTAATAAATATTCCCTTATAATCCCTTATAAATTGAGAAAATTTATCACATTTATCACAAAGTTATTAAATAGAGTCATATATATAAAAATAGTAAAATAATACGATAGTTACAATAATAAAGTAATACTAAGCAACTAATCACGTAATTAATCAATTAATCATTATTAAATAATATAAAAATAATACAATAAAAGACGTGAAGTTTGTGCAGCTGTCGGGTGCATTTTTCTTCACGTCTTTTTTTATTTGTTAATATTTAAGAAGTATAATTTTGTGTTATTTTTTAGTTAACTATTTTATTTTAATTTAATTAGTTAGCTATTTGTGTTTTATTTTTCTCTGTTGTCTATTAAGAATGTTATTTCTGTTTTGTAGTTGTCGTCTTTATCTTGGTATGTTAGATAAAGTGTGTGTATTCCTTTGTAGAAGTTTTGTGTACTGAATGATATTTTTCCGTTGTTGTTTGTACATTCTTCTATGTTTAGTGTTGTTGTTTTCCATGTTCTATTGTCTTTTATAACTATAGATGTTGGGTTTAGTTTTTGGCCTTTTCTGTTTGTTATGTTGAAGTCTACTTCTACGCCTTGGCCTTTTGCCCAAAACCAGTCTTCGTTTATTGTTTGTGGGTCTGCTTGTAAATTATTTAGTTTTTTAAGATTTTTTAGTGGCGATAAATCTTTTATTTCGTTGTTTTTTATGTTTAGTGTTTCTAGATTTACTGCGTATTGTAGTCCTTCTAGTGTTTTTATGTTTTTGTTTTGAACGTTTAGTGATGTAAGTTCTCTTATGTCGCCTAGTCTGATTTCGCCTGGTAGTCCAAGTTCTTGTTGGATGCTTAGTTTTAGTGTTTTATCTTTTATTTGTATTATTTGACTTAGGTCTATTTCTACTGCAGTGTCGATTGCGTTTCTTAGTGTTTCTACTGCTTTATTTATTTTTGTTTGGTTGTTAGAATTTAGTGTGTTTTGTGCAAGTTGTATTGCGTTTTTTATAGTTTCTGCTGATTCGTCACTGTAATTGTTTAGATCTAGTGAGTTTGCTTCTTCTAATATTTTTTCTAATTCTGTTAAGTCAAATTCTGAAAGATTTCTAAATTTGGCATCTGCCCAGTCAGCGTGGTCCCAAGTGTCGCCGTTGTCTGCTTCTTCTACTACTAGTTTTATTTTTTTAGAGTTTCTTATGTCTACTATTAAACGTTGTTTTGGCGAATCTGATTTCATTAAGCCTGTTTGTGCTTTTAGCTCGTTGTCTACGTATACTTTGAAGATTACACTTGATGCTTCTTGGTTTGAGACGAATTTGTCAAGGCCTACCCAAGTGTCAAATATGTCGTAACCTGTTGAGTCGTAAACTATTTCTGAGTAAGAGTGTGTTCCTATACCTTTTTTGAATTCTTGGTATGTTCCGTCTTCGTTTAGAAGTTGGATTGTTTCTTCTCTTACTGATTTATCTTTTCCTATGTAGCCTGAGCCTATTGTTCCGTATTCATAGTTTAAGTCAGATAAGTATGTTTCTTTTTCTGATACTACTACTGTTCTTTTGAATGTTGTTTTGTTGCCATCGTTGTCAGTTACGAAGCAGTTTACGTTAAATATTCCTGTATTTCCTTCTATGTAGTCTGTTTCTACTTGTATGTTTTCTGTTAGGTCACCGTCTTCGGCATCTGTTGCTTTTATTCCTTTTAGGATGTCGATATCTTCGTTTATGTTAAATGCGATTTTATCTTCTCCTGTGAATTTTGGTGTTCCGTTGTTTTTTGTTAATTTTGGATTAACTATTATGCAGTGGTCGCATGTGTTTCCGTTTCCACCGTCGTAAACTTCGATTACTAATTCTTTTACTCCTGCTACTGGAACGTTGATGTACGCTAGGTTGTCTCCGTAGTGCATTACGTTTGTTGTTGCTAGAGTTTTGCCGTCAGCTGATATTTTGAAAGTTACGCTTGAGTAGTCGTTTTGACCTACTGCTGTGTCTATACCTATTAATGCTTCAAAGTTTTGGTAGTCTTTGTCGCTTAAATCGTATGTTATTTTTCCGTTTGCATGGATTCCGATACCTTTTTTGAATTTAGTTACTTGTTCGTGAACCATACCTTGGATGTTTGTGTTTGTTCTTGGTATTCCCCAAGCTGTTTTTATTGTTTCCCATGAAAGGTCTGATAAGTAGTCGTAGTCGCTTACTACTTCGACTTCAATATTTCTTATTGTAGTTTGACCTTCGTTAGTTAACTCGTAGTTTACTGTGTAGTTTCCTTTTTTGTTAGGGTTTACGTTATTTTCTATTTTTATGTTTGATGTTATGTCTTCTCCTGTGTAAGTAAGACCTTTTACATAGGCTTTTGCATCAAATTTTTCTCCTACTTTTAGAGTTATTTTCTCTTGTTGGATGCTTATGCTCGGCATTTTTGAGTTAATTTCAACTTTGTTTGCTGAAGTTAAGTCTTTTGCATAAGGAATTACTGCGTATTGTGCGTTGTCGTCTGTTGCATTTTCGTCTATGTATGTATTTGATGATGTAAATCCAATTACTTTTCCGTCTTTTAGTATTTCGTAACCAAGTAGATCGTCTTTTTTGCTATTGTTTATTGCCATACTTAGTTTTACACCTGATTTTACTTTTGAGATTGAAAGTTGTAATCCTGTGTCTGTGTTAGTGTAGCCAGATCCAGTGTATCCTATAACTGTGCTATTTAAATACCATAGTTTTTCGTTTGAGTCTGGGTATTTTTTAAGGTTTTGTTTGCACTCGTCTGATAGTGTAAATCCGTATTTTTCGAAGTAGTAAGTTAAGTTTATGCCTAATACTTCTGAAGAATATGTAGCTAGGATATCTTTTTTGTGTTGATAATCTCTTGGGCTTGGTTTTCTCTCTCTGTATAGTGTTTCTAGTTCTGCCCAGTATGTATCTTTTTTAAGTTGTAGCTGCCAGAACATCCCTAGTTGTTGGAAATAGTCAAATGTGTCAAATCCTCTTAGTGATTTTTCTGGTGCTAAGTATTTGTATAAATATGTGTAGTTGACTCTGTCTTGGAAGCCATTTTTTATGTGTGCGTTGTTTGCCCACATGTTGTTTGTTACTTCTGGCCATTCTCTCGCGCTTATGTCCATTTGGTGTCCTGCTTCGTGGACTGTTGTCCATATTACAGAGCCTAGACTTGATAAGTCTGTTCTAAGCATTGATTGTTCGTAGTCTCTTTGGATTCCGACGTGGTCTCCGTATGCATATGCTAATCCATAAGGTTGCATAAGTCTTATTGGTGTTCTTACGTTTGTTGAGTCGTTAGTTATATCTGATGGATCGTCTTTTAGTCCTGAGAAATCGAACGCATCTTGAATTTGTCCGTTTAGATTGTTTACACTTTCTAGGATGTCTACGCCTTCTTTTACATATACTTGATATGCTGCTGATGTTGTTCCTGTGTAAAGTATTCTGTTGCTTGTAAATTCAAAGATATCTACTGTGTTGTCTGGTTCTTCTTTTAGTTTTTGGTTGTATGCCTTTAATTCTTTTATAAATTGTGCTTTGTCGTCACCTTCTTTGTATGTTGGGAAGGCTTCGCCTCCTTCTATTGTAACGACTGGGGCTGCGCCCTGTTGCTCTTTTGTATATCTATTTATTAAATATAAGGCTCCGCCTTTTACGGTTTTATTTTCCCAAGAAGTGCTGTATATCTCAGGAACAGTAAGCACGTTTTTCCCTTTTTGTAGTTGATATTCTCTTATCCAGTTTGCATAATGTGCCTCGTGTTGAGTGAATGCCACTCTTGGAAGTGGTGCATTGTCATCCGCTTCAACATAAATTGTTATTTTTTCGCCTGGCTTCGCCACTATACCTGTTGATTGTAAATCTGTACCGAAAGAAACCATGCGTAAGTTCTCTCTGGCTTTCGCCTTTGTGTCGCCGTTTTGAGTTAAAGTTATAGTTTTTTTAGTTATTGTTGATTCAGTTGATTCAGTAGATTCTTCTTGAGAATCTTGTGATGTTTCTTTAGACTCTTCTGTCTGAGATTTCTCTTGTTCTTGAGACTTTTCTTCCTCTTGTGAAGTTTCTAAGTTTTGTGCTGTTTTAGATTCTTCGTTATTATCTGCTGAATTTTCTTGTGTTGATATTTTTTCCTCGTTTTTTGTTAATTCATGTGCTAAGACTGCTGTTGTATTAGCTGAAAAGCTTGAAATAACCGATACTAAAGTTAGTATTGCTACTTTTTTCTTAAACATACCCTACTCCTAGTTTATTTTTTTGAATAAAGAGGGACTATCTCCAAAATATTTTGTGATAGTCTCCTTTAGTTTTTAGTTTTTAAATTTTAGTTTTTAAATTCTAATCTTTATTGTTGATGACTTTTATTTACTTAAGTTTGATATCTTTATTCACGTTTAGATATCATTTTTATAATATTAGACTTCTCTATTATTTAGGATAAACATTAATTAATCAATTAGTTTATCTATTGTCAAGCATAAACATAAATTGTGATACGTAGTTATCGTAAGTATCTTCGTATACTAGTGTTATTGTATAAAGATATTTATCGAAAGTTGTTGTATCTAGTGTAACTACGCCATTTTTTGTGTATTGTGCTGCGTCTAATGTTACTATTTCATGTGTTTTGTTGTGTTTTACTATTATAGATTTTGGAGATAGCTTTACTCCTTGTCTATTTATAACGTCTAGGTTTATTGTCGCTTTGTTATCTACTGGATAGATACGTCCTGACACTAAGCCACCTAGAGGGCTTGCTTGTAAGTTTGTTAATTTTTTAAGATTTTTTAGTGGCGATAAGTCTCTTATTTCATTGTATTCTATGTTTAATGATTCTAAGTTTATCGCGTGTTGTAATCCTTCTAAACTTGTTACTTCTGACAATTTAAGTGATGTAAGTTTTCTCATATCACCTATTGTTACATTGCCTGAAATGTTAAGTGTTTTTTGGATTGCTTTTTTAAGATATTCATCTCTTATTTGTACTACTTCGTTTAAGTTTACTCTTACTAATGAATCTATTGTGCTTGTTAGGTTTTCTATAGCTGCTTCGATTATTTCTTGGTCTTTAGAAGTCATAGCTTCTTCACCAGCTTCTATAGCTTGTTCTAATCTTTCCATAGATTCTTGTGTGTAGTTGTTTAAGTCTAATTCTTTAGCTTGTTCTAGAATTTTTTCTAGTTCTGTTGTATCAAATTTAGGTATCTTTTTGAATTTAGCATCAGCCCAGTCAGCATGGTCTGCATTCATTCCGTTTGGCCCATTTTCTACTACTAATTTAACTTCTTTAGAATTTCTAACATCTACTACTATGTGTTGTTTTGGTGAATCAGTTTTCATTAAATCTGTTTCAGCTTTTAATTTTCCATCTACGTATACTTTGAATTTAACGCGTGGTGCAGGTCTTCCTGCTACGTATTGGTCCATTCCAACCCATGTGTCGAATATGTCGTATTCTGTTGAATCATAAACTATTTCTGAGTGAGCATGAGTTCCTATACCTTTTTCAAATGTTTCTACTTCGCCATTTTTGTTTAAAAGTTTTATAGCGTCTCCGTTTAGTGATCTATCTTTTCTTATAGTTCCCCAACCTATTGTTGCAGATTTCCAATCTAAATCAGATATATAAGTATCTTCATTTGTTGTTATTATTATTTTTCTTTCTACTTCAGTAGTTAATCCTAATGTATTTGTTACTGAATATTTTACTGTGTATTCTCCTATTTTAGATGATGAGAATCCTCCATCTTCTACTACTACGCTTGAAGTTATTTTTCCGTCTTTTTGGTCAGTCGCCTCAACATCTGCCATTAAGTCAAACTCAGCGTCTTTGTCTACTGCTGTTAATTTCTCAACGTTTATAGTTGGATATTTAGCTTTTATTATTTTTTCAGCATTGTCTAATTCAACTTTGAATATGTCGTATGCTGGGTGGTCTTTTACTTCTTTTCTTAAAGCATCTAGTTTTTCTAATGTGTTGTAACTTTCTGCTACGTCTGTTTTTGTTTCGTCTGTAAATAAGCTTTCTATTTTGTCAGATAATTTATCTTCTTTGTAGAATGCTACTTCACATAAACTTGCCCATCCTTCGCGAGCTTCAACAAATTTGAATTTTACTCTTCTTGCACTTACGTTGCTCATTTTAAATTCTACAAAGTCGTTAGTAGAACCTGTTGTGTATGAACCACTTCCTGCTAAGTAGAAGTCATCTCCTGACTCACTTGTAGATACATATATTTCAAATTTTGATGCGAAACCTTTGTTGTATGCATCACGTCTTGCACCATAAGCCATTCTGCTTATTTCTTGTACTTCACCTAAGTCGAATATTACTTCGTTTTTAAATGTAGAACTGTTTGGTGTATTTGTCTCCCAGTGAGTGTTTATGTTGCCATCTAGTGCATTTTGTATTTTACTGCTTCCGTAGTGTCCTGCATTATTTTTTATAGATACTACAGGTAATTTAAATGCGTCGTTATATGCTTGTAAATTGCTGAATTTACCATATCTAGATCTCTTTGTTTTATAATCTTCTGATACTGTTACGTATCCTGTTGTTCTTGTAACGTTGTTGTTTGAATCTGTTACTTCATATACAACTTCATATCTACCTACTTTGTTTTCTACAAAGTTGTTTGAGATTATTTGTATTTGTGATGTTAAATCTCCGTCTTCTTGGTCGTGAGCTTTAACGTCTTTTCTTGGGTCTAATGTGTCGCCAAGTTTTAAGAATTTCTCTTGTGCAGTTATTCTCGGTTTTCCGTTGTTTGTTGTTAATTTTGGATTAACTATTATGCAGTGGTCGCATGTATTTCCGTTTCCACCGTCATAAACTTGTATTTCTAATTTTTTAACTCCGCTTACAGGTATATTTACATCTATCATGTTGTCATAATAGCCCATAACGCCTGTAGTCGCTACAGTTTTACCGTCTGCAACTATTTTAAATGTTACACTTGATTTGTCGTTTTCTTGGATTGAAGTATCAATACCAATTAAAGCCTCAAATCTGTCGTAGTTTTTGTCTGATAAATCGTAAACTATTTTACCATTTGCATGTATACCAAAACCTTTTTCAAATTTTTTGATATCTCCGTTTATTCTACCAGATATGTTAGAGTTTCTTCTTGGACTTCCCCAAGCTGTTGAAGTAGATTTCCAGTTAAAGTCTGATAAATAGTCATAATCACTTACAACTTCTACTTTAACTACTCTTGTTGTAGTTTGTCCGTTGTCGTTTAATGTGTATGTAACTGTGTAGTTACCATGAGTTTTAGTATCTACATCACTTTTAACTTTTATATTTGATGTTATTTCTTCTCCTAAATGGGTATAACCTTTAACATAGTCCATTGGATTAAATTTATCATTTAATTTTAATACTAATGAACTTTGTTGTACACTTATGCTTGGACTTAATGTACTTACTCCAACGTTATCTCCTGTTGTTAAGTCTAAAGCATAAGGAACAACTTCATAACTTACATCTGAGTCTGTGTTTGTTTCAGTAGAGTCTGTGTAACTGTTTGATGTTGTAAATGCGATTACTTTTCCATCTTTGATTATTTCATATCCAAGTAAGTCATTTTTAACATCTTTGTCTATGTTCATAGTTAATTTTACGCCTTTTGAAGATTTAGACACAGATACTTCTAATCCTGTATCTTTACCTTTGAAACCTTCTCCGTCGTAGCTTAATGCGTTTCCATTTAAGTACCAGATTTTTTCACAATCATTTGGGAATTTCTCTTTTAATTGTTTTTTACAACTATCTGATAATGTAAATCCGTATTTTTCAAAATAGTTTGTCAAATTCATATTTAGGACTTCTGAAGAATAAAGTGCTAATGTGTCTCTTTTTTGTTGTTCACCATTAACGCTTGGTTTATTTTTTCTATAAAGTGAGTCTAACTCTGCCCAATATGTATCTTTTTTAAGTTGTAATTGCCAGAACATCCCTAATTGTATAGTTCCATCAAGATTGTTAAAGTTTACTGATGAATCGTCTGGAGCTAATAAATTGTGTATTTTGCTGTATGCTGCTCTATCGCCTGCACCATCGTTAACATAAGCGTTGTTTGAGTACATGTTGTTTGTGATTTCGCCCCATTCTCTAGTCGCTATGTCTAATTGGTGCCCAACTTCATGCATCATACCCCAAAGTATGCTGTTTATGCTGTCTTGGTCAGTTCTTAATATTATTTCTTGTATGTGTCTTTGCACACCTATATGGTCTGATGCTGCATATGCTGCCCCATAAGGTTGCATAAGTCTTATTGATGTTCTTACGTTTGTTGAGTCGTTAGTTGGGTCAGATGGATCATCTTTTAATCCAGAAAGCTCAAACGCATCTTGGATTCTTGTGTTCCATACTTGAACACTTTCCTCAACATCAACACCTTCATTTACATATACTTGGTATGCTGCTTTTGCAGTACCTGTATACATAAATCTTGTTGTATTAAATTCATATACGTCTACTGTATTTGCTGGGTCTTTGTCTAATTTAGCTTTGTATGCTTTTAATTTTTCTAAGAACTCAGCTTTGTCATCACCAGAGTTATATAATGGGAATTCTTCTCCACCTTCTATACGAACTACTGGAGCTTTCCCTTGTTGCTGTGGTGTATATCTATTCATTAAATAAACAGGTCCACCTTTTATAGGTTTTTGACTCCATGAATCGTTATAAATCTCAGGTACTGTTATAACGTTAAGACCTTTCTTTAATTGGTACTCTTGTTTCCAATGTCCAAAACGACCTTCTTGTTGAGAAAATACGATTTGTGGAAGTGGTGCACCGTCTTCTGCCTCTACAAATACTTTAAATACTTGTCCTGGTCTTCCTACTATACCTGTAGATTGTAAGTCTGTCCCATATCTAGACATACCTAATTGGTTTCTTGCTTTTTCATGAGTATTCCCATACTGTGTAAGCGTGAATGTTCTATCAGAAAAATCCTTTTCTTCCTTTAAAAGCTCTTTTGCTATTTCAATATTGCTAACTAATTGATGTTTTAAAGGATGTTTGTTTACTTTTTCTTCTAAAGCATTTATCGCCTCTTCGCTGTTATATTCATCTTTTAGTTTTACCATTGTACCATCTGTAAAAAGATTATCTACAGTGTTTTTTAATTCATCATGTTTGTATAACCAGAAAACAGATGATGCTGCTTGATTTAAGTTACCTTTTTTGTATACAAACTTAAATCTTTTTAATTCAGTTGGTTTAAATGTTATCTCTTTTATGTCGTGGCATGCGGCTTGCTCTCCGACTGCTATTAATTTAAAGTCGTCACCATCATCAGTATTTGATGCATAGATTTCAAATTCTTCTGCATATCCTTTTTGCCAATATGGTGTACCACCGTAAATCATTGTGTCTATTTTCATAGACTCTTTTAATGTTACAACTATCTCATTTGTGAAAGTATCGCTGTTTAATCTTCTAGAAGACCAGCATGTTTGCGTATCGTCGTCAAACGCTTTCATAAGATTTTCAGTTGAAGAACCATCATTACTTCTAACACTTGCAATCTCAGAATTATCAACCTTGAATGCCTTGTTATAAGCCTCTTCAAATTTCCCATCAGTCTTAGCAAATTTTTTAATTCCTGCTTTTAGGCTATTTGTAACGTTTCTCGATACATTTTGTTTTGACTCTTTTTCAGTGTCATTTTCATTTGTGCCATTTGATTGACTTGTTTGAATAATTTTACTTGATGTGTTTGTTACTTCATCTTTGTTAGTTAATTCATGTGCTAAAACACTAGTTGTGCTAGCAGACAAGTTCGTGACCATTGCCACAAGAGTTATGATAGCTGCGATTTTTTTTGTGTTCATATCTCTCCTCCTATTTAATTTTCAAAGATGCATTATTTTTCCAGTTGTATTTTTATTATCAAGATAACAAATAATACTAATAACTCTTTTTAATACACTTGGTTTTAGGTATTATTACAATAATAATATAGTGAAATAATTTTGTCAATTACTGGATTAATTTTTTTGAAAAAATTTGTAATATAAAGTAGAAAATTGTCGTTTAACATTGATTAACATAATATTCATAAATAAATTATATAATTTTAAAAATAAAATCTATAAAAATTCTTACTTCTAATTTATAATAGAAAGATATAAAAGTTTTTAATATCAAATTTTTAAGGAGGCTTTTATCAATGAAAAAAAGACCAAAAGCAATTGACGGTACACTTAGAAAATCTTTTTTACGTGTTCCTGAAGTCATTAGAGAATGTAGCGGGATAAATATCTTTGGCAAAAGAATTAAATCGCTTGTGTTTTCGACTGATTTAGCTATCATAAAAAATGTAAATGCAGATGCTGTTATGGCGGTATACCCATTTACACCTCAGCCAATAATAACACAATCTATTATTATGGCTTCTGACATACCAGTCTTTGCTGGAGTTGGTGGAGGTCTTACAAAAGGGATGCGTTCAGTTTTATTAGGAACTAATGCTGAGTTACAGGGCGCAATCGGTGTTGTTGTAAACGCTCCAACATCAAACGGCGTAGTTCAAGCATTATCTGATAGCCTTGATATACCTGTTGTCGTTACAATTGTAAACGATCAAACAAATATACAAGAAAGAATAGATGCAGGCGCAACTATCTTTAATGTATCTGCTTCTGCTGATACACCTAGAATAGTAGCAAAAATTAGAAAGGATTACCCTGATTTTCCGATAATAGCTACAGGTGGTCCAACAGAAGAAAGTATAAGAAAAACTATCGAAGCTGGTGCAAATGCTATAACTTGGACACCACCTTCTGTTTCTGAATTATTCAAAGACGTTATGACTAAATACAGAAACAACGTAGAAGCACCGCATTAATAATTGGTGGTGGTGCATTGCTATGGATACTTATTATCATTATGATGACAGGGTATTTAATTTAAATTACATACCAAAAAGAGGCTAATCGCGTTTTAATTTTGCGATTAGCCTCTTTTTACAATAACTTGTTAAATTTAGCTAGTAAGTCTAGCTTTGACTTAATTTCCTTTTAAGTTTATGATTGCGTTTTGTATTTATTTTGTCCCCGATGACAGTTTTAAAATACATGTTTTAGTAATTATTTTTAATAATTGTTTTGATTTTATGATTTTTATAATTCCGATTTTATATTCCCCGAAAAATTATAACCCCACTCCCAATAGCGTTATAATTATGAAAACAGTTTCATACAATCCCCTAAAAATCGTATTCCCTTGCCTTTGATAATATAATACTACATATGCTATAGCGTTTTTTGTCGATTCTTGCAATAAAATCCAAGTTTTTTTCGACATTTGCCAGGTATTTTATGGTAATTCTGGTCATTTGTTCTTTTTATGAATACGATTTCCATTTTATATAATTATAAATTAATTGACATATAAAGATTATTACTAATAATATAGGAAATATTCTATTAAAAAATATGTTATCTATAGCTAAAATAGAAAGTCCAATCGCCAATAAAACCAATGGAATCTGCGTCCATAATAAAAAATACTCCCTTTGACGTATCAAGGGAGTATTTTTATATATAATATCCAACTATTTTACTTTATCTAAGCTATTTTTGATATATTATTTTTTAGGTCTTTGGCAAGTGACACATTTAGGTTTAGCAATCTTTTTATATCAAAATTCTATTTATAAAGTTTATTTACAAAAGGTAGCTATTTTATAGCTGAAAAGGGAGTCCTTTTGCAAATATCGTATTTTGCGTTTTTATTGTAGATAAAATTAATCGTCGATAAGTTTTATCTTTAATTATATTATAATAATATTGCTGATATGTCAATCATAATTTTTATATATTGTAGGTATTTTGGATTTATTGTTTATGTTTGGTTTATATCTAGTTTTTATTATTATCTAGATTGTTTTTATTTAGTTAATCTTATCTATTTATTTTATCTAAATAGTATAATAATACCCACTCTTTTTATTTTTAAACTTTAATTTTGTGCTGTGTTAAAAATTCTGATGAAAATTATTTTAGATTACTTATATTCAATATATTTATTGTTTTTTTACTTATTTTCATAATATAAATCTTTTTTCGTACTTTATGTGGATATATCTACCTTGAATCAAACTTCATAATAATGTATGATTATTATATTATCTTTAAAGGAGCATGATAAATGAAATTTTCAGTTGGAGTTGAATATGCAATACATTGTTTATTGTATATGGTAAATATGGAAGATGGTAAATCAATAGGGATAAGGGATTTATCAACGTTTCAAGGAATTTCGGAAACGTATCTGTCAAAAATATACGCAAAATTGAGCAAATCAGGAATTGTGAAATCTGTCCCCGGTGTAAAAGGTGGATATACATTAGCCCGTAGTGCTGATAAAATTACGTTTTGTGATATAGTTGAGGCTGTTGAAGGGAGTGAACCGTTCTTCCACTGCGCTGATATCATGCAAAATAGCGTGCTTGCAAAACAGGACCTTCCACCAAGGAATCCTACAAAATGTCCTTGTGTGATTAAAGCTGTGATGTTTGAGGCGGAAAATCAAATGAAAAAATATTTAAGCACGAAGACATTGGCATGGTTATATGATCAAATGTATCACGATATGCTTCCAAAAGAATACGAAACATCAATGCTTGAATGGTTTAATAAGGAAAATAAATAGATTTGGAGTAAAAAAGTAGGGTCTTACCCTACTTTTTTGTTTGTTTATTTTGACATCAACTTTTCTATTTCGTTTAAATCTAGTCCTGTGGATTTTGATATTGTTTCTTTGTCTAATCCTATGTTTATTAGGGATTTTGCGATTTCTATTGCTTTACTTTTTTCGCCTTCCTGAATTCCCTTTTGCAGCCCTTCTTGAATTCCTTTTTGCAGCCCTTCTTTAATACCTTCTTGTCTACCCTTTTTGATTCCTTTTCGCTCGGCTTCGT
>ERZ833963.828-NODE-828-length-43060-cov-112.341704_pt1 | contig 43060 bp, 55 predicted proteins | sample MGYA00519693_ERZ833963 | MGnify/ENA primary metagenome ERZ833963 (study PRJEB31850, sample SAMEA3708748) | human gut metagenome | biome: human gut; feature: human-associated habitat; material: faeces | place: China | collected 2014 ...
ACGGGTGATATCAGCCTCTGTTTCTCGGAACATCTAACTGGACACCCTAGTAATTTGTGTCGAAAAAGCCGATGGAATAGTCAACGGCTTTACGGTCGAAGCACCTGAGCAAATCGTTCAACCAATAACACTCTGTTTCCTGAATGTATTGGTCGAGCATATCACGCAGCTCTTTGCTGTCATTGATCACGTCGATAACCTCGTTGATTTCCATGTCTGAAAACTTCTTCATAATCGTAATGTTTTTAAGTTAATGTTTTACGTTTAGTAGCCCCTCCCGAAACTAATCGGGAAAGGCCAGTGGTTTAGCAGTGGCTATTTTTGCATCTTTTCCCACACTTTATTGAAGTAGTTATAAGCAGCGGAATGTGCCCCATAATAAGCGTGTTTCGGGTGAGCACCGATAGCTTTTGCAGCCTCAAAACACAACTCTGTTTCAGTACTTGATGCCGCCTGCGGGTCTTTGCCGAAAACCACACCCATTCCGATAAGGTCCTTCACTGCATTCTCCTTCACTGTTTCACGATAACTTTTCTGTTCCGTTTTCTTGATATTTTAAGCGTTTAACAATAATGAGAAAGGGTATCGAATATCACTTCAATACCCTCGCCGATTTACTTGATCTTTAAGCCTGCCAATATACCTCTCAAGTAGGCATACATTTCATTTCTGTTCATGCGGTCGTTTTCTGTAGTCTTTCCACCGCCTCTTTCAGTAAGGAAATAACCGCCATTATAACGGTCGTAATCGAGGCTGAAATTGCCGCTTGTGTAGCGGTTGATTAAATCGACCTTTCCTTCAAGCTTTTCTCTTGTAATCATAACTTTAAGCGTTTAAGTTGAATATTGAAGCCCCAAACCAAACAGATGATTTGAGGCTTGTTACGCATCAGAACTCATGCACGTGGTAGTAGTAGGAATCGCTGTCGTTTGGCACGTCCAAACCTTTCTCCTTTGCACGTCTGAAAAACTCGTCCATAATTGAACTCTTATCCATGACGTATTTGTGTGGGCAAACCACGAGCAGCTTTCCGAGGTCCAATTTGAACCCCAATCGCTCGAACAAGAACCACACGTTTCTGATACCGTACTTCGTGTAGATTACGGGTATGAACTTGATGTTCTTTGCCGTGGAAGATGAGTCCACAAACATTACACATCTTGCGTCCAGAACAGCGTCCAAAAACTCCTTGTAATCAATCTCTAATTCTTTGTCTTCCATTTGCGTTAATTTTGAGTGAATAATTTGGTAATCAATCCGCAAACAAATGCGGGTTGATTTAGATGTGGCTTACAGCCACGCAAACGTCTTGTTAATCTCAGTGTCTTTTCCTACCGAAGTATCGACGTTAATCTTGCAGCCATTCTGCTTCAAAGCGCAAAGGATATTGCGCTGCAAATCGAAGATGGAACCATGCCATAAAAGCGTGCCCGTTTTGCCGTAGACATAAGACCACTTAATGTGTAGCAAATTCGCCACGAAATTAGTGATGTCCCACGAACCTTTGTCTGTGGAAATGAGGCACACTTTCGGGTAGTGGGTATCGTTGTCGAAACCATGCTTGATTTGGGCGTCGAAAATGGTAACGAAACGACCCTCGTTAACCCACTCTGTAAGACGCTCACATTCGTGAGCCATTTCCTCTTTTGAAAGTTCAATCATTTTGCGTTATGTTTTAGAGTTAATAATCGTACTGAGACCCCAAGCTACTGAGGCCTCAGATTTAGGGGGATAAATCAGTCCGCAAGTCGTGGGTTTCTGTAAATTAAGAATGCCCTTCTTAAAGATTTATACTCGCTCAATAGATAGGCACAATGCTCGTCTACATTTTTCCGCATCTTTTCCGGGGTATCAATGACACCGTTTCCGAGGTTGAAAAACTCGTCCTCGTCTGCATTGTCGAAATTGGCACCCGATTTTAGGTTGTAACTCATGTGGTAAACAGCCGTGCCATTCACCTCGCAATACCATCCACGATAATGGAAGTACTCATGGGTATTTCCACACGTGTTTCTGAGTTTGATTTTTGTTACTCTTGCCATAATGTTTTCCTTTCTTTTTTTTTAGTTACTAATTGAAGCCTCAATTTCGGTCGGGAAATTGGGGCTGAAATGATAGGTGTTTAGAACTTACCGTCTATGCTGAAATTGTACTCACAAAGTTCAACTGAAAACTTGTATGGCTTTTCAGTGTACATTGTAATCTCAAACGTTGTGGATTTCAGACGGCAGAAAGAGTCCCGTTTGTCGTACTCTTTCTCCTCGATGATTTTGTTGGCGTAAGAGTCCGACAAACCGGGCCAACTTCCGTGTCCGTTCTCGATGATTTCCTCGATGATTTTCTTGTACTTCTTCTCGGCGGATTCCTTGTCCTCGTACTGGAGGGCAAATGGCAGGTTTTTCCACATCCATTCGTCCTGAGTTTGCATACGAAATACTACCTCCCAATGTTGATTCTTTTTTTGCCATAGTTTTATGCGTTTAATTTGTTGTTGGTTCTTTGGCGGAAAAGGCCTCAATCAAGAGGGCAAATCCTCAGATGAAAGTGTAGGCTGATTGTTCCATACCTATTTCCCACTCACTTTTCACTTCCTTTGGGCAGTAGCTTTCAGCGTCTCTTTTACGGCCGAAAAACTTCACGCTATTCTCACCGAAATAGTTGTAGGAATTATCGTCCGTTTTGATGGTGTAAATGAGCCATGTATGGCCGTTAACTTCGTTGCGGAATGTGACCGCATAAACATACTTGCTTTTCATGTTGTTTTTGTTTTAGAATTACGTTGTAAAACCACCCTGTAATCAGCAGGGTGATTTCATAGTCGATTACGCAGAGCATTTAACCGCTTGTATCCGGTGATAATGCTTGGTGTAATTAGGATCATTCTTAATGCGATTCATAAAGAAATTTAGGTTGCTTTCGTTGACTGTTAAAAGCAGCCAATCTCCACAAGAATCCGTCCCAATAATGTTGTAATTACTTTCCATAGTTTTGTGTTTAGAATTAATCGTACTTCCCACCGATATTCAGGCGGTGGAAAGCATGGAGGAATCAAGCCATTTTACATGCTTGCTTAATAACCTGTATTGTATGATCGTTTTCTATGAATCTGTACCCCAATTTGCTGAGGTATTTCTCCGTAGTCTTACTCACATAATACAGCGAGTAATTACATGCCTCATTTACAAGGCATACTATAGGGCGATTGTTGGACTTAATCGCAGCCCAAACATGATACCCTTTTCTTTCCATTTGCTTGATGAAATTTGCCATAGTTTTAGCGTTTTGATTTATCGTACTTCCACCCTAAATTGATAGGGTGAAAGCAAAGAAAGAGAGAGTTTATGCGATTTTGCGCTTGGTATAAGCCACTATTTCCTTCAGGAAATCCATGTCGGTTACCCCATAGGAAATGAGTGCAGCGTGCATAGGGGACCACTTGCCAAAACTCACCACACAACCGCCAGCGGGATAGAGGATGATTTTAAGGTCGTATTTGTACCCCACTTTGTCTTCCTTTTCGGTGGTCATGTTTACCAACACTGAAACAACACCGTTTTTGTATGGGTCGTTTTTACTCTCAGAAGTGGGGAAAATCTCTGTAGACTTTAGGTAGTCTAAAACCTCATTAAAATTCAACATAGTTTTGCGTTTAATTTGTTAGTACTTTGTATCCCCGAAAGTTATCGTACTTCCGGGGCTTGTTTCAGTAGGTCATACGTATAAGGTATTTCCCACAAATTTCTTCAACTCTTTCCCACATCTTTTCAGTACCTTTATCGTACTTGAAATGTAGGTCAAATAGTCTGTCATATTGAGAGGCTATTTGTTGAATAGATTTGGTAATCATTTTATGCCTCCTTTTCTGATGGTTTTCGTACTCCCAAATTTGTCTGAGAATCTGAGAGCTTTTTCACACTTCATTCCAACCCAAAATACTTGTTGATTTCGTCGTTGGTTTTTATGAATTTTTTCCATAGGTTTACATACCAATCAAAACCTGATAACATTAAGTTTATGATCACGTATGCTATTCCAACAAAAGTGGTGATAAATTCACCGCTGAATAGCAGCACTATTCCTATAAGAATTATCGTACTGCAAATAACGTAATTTAGAATCTTCATTTTATTGCGTATTTTATATTGGTTATCGTACTATGATTGTCGGGCCAATAGTTATCGTACTACTGACCCGATTTTGAAGGAGTTATCGTACTATGAATCAGAAGTAGTTTTCGTACTCTGTTTCATGTTGAGTTTTCGTACTTAAAAAGGGCTGAAATCATTTCTGAAATCAGCCCTTATAAAGGCGGGCTTATTCCACTGAATATTCCAGCGTAAAACCCTTGCCAAATCTACGTCTCAAACCGAAGCCTTTGTACTTGAACGTTTCGCCGTCCTTTGTATAGGTGAAATCCTCATTAAATACAGAGGCCTTCTTGCGCTTAAAAGTGTACACTAAATGTGCGAACTCTTTGGCGTCCATATTCACCTGAACTTCTGTGCCAAAAACGGTGCTGAAAAGCACCATGCAAATTCCTGTAATCATATTGCTTGAATTTTATAGGTTAATAATGTTGCGTTTTAGGGGCTAATAGCGGAGTCGAACCACCAACAGATTTTAGGTCTGTTTCAACCGTGATTAGCCGTCGGGAATATTACCCGAATTGAGAGATGATTTCATTGCACTTTTTCAGCATAGAATCGAACTCATTCTTTGGCAGGTATTTACCATGTCTTTCCTCTCTGTAAAACGTTGGCTCTACTGAGACGAACTGATAGCATAAGTCTATCATTGTGGGCACGATTTTAGCCTTGTTTTGAGGCTCTTTTTTGCTGTACAAGAGATCATTTAGTTTGTCAAGGATAACTCTAAAATCATCCTTAACAGAATTGACCCACATTTGTGGGCCGGGTTTCAAGCAAGGTTTTGGTGCTTGATCGCAGCTCGTTTCTGATGGCTCATTCAGGTCCTCATTCCCAAACTGTTTCCGCATCCAAAACTCAGCTTGAAAGACGCCCAAACTGCGGGTCAAATCGTCCCACAATCTCCAGCCGTGATTAATGCACGTATTGTACACGTAATCGGCTCTCTTTTGGCCTGATCTTTTGTAGGCCTTATTAGCCTTATTGTACGCCACATTTTCGATGTAGCTTCTAACATCAAATTTCATAGCCAAAAGCGTTAGAGATTTCACGACTTGTTTCAGCACACATTTCAGCGATGACTTCATCAACTGATTTGCTACTCATTTCACTCTCGAATTTACTGCAAAATGCAGCGATGTTTCTTGTAATCATTTTATTGCGTTTTTATTAGTTATTATTGTTCCCTAAGTGGGAGTCGAACCCACTTGAAAACCACCGTTGGATTTAGGGATTAAAGCTCGTCTTTATGCTCAGGAAATTTAGCTTTGATTTCAGCGCGAAATCTTGCAAGATATTTCTGAGCATGTTCAACGGCTTCTTGGTAGGCTAAAAAGTAGTCCATAACATTGTCGAAATCGTTGTTATTTTCGATTTCGTTTTTCAGCTCTAAAATGTAGCCTGAAGGTATTGTAAAATACTTCATTTCTTCTAATGTTTCTTTATCCATAATTCTTTGCGTTTTATATGATTAATTCTCTGTTGTTTCTTGTGCCGTTTTTAGGTATCGAACCTAACCTATATTTACAGCTAAATTTTAGCTAAATTAGAGTGCAAATATGTAACCTTATAACTACCTACAAAATAGGTAGCTTAAACGGCAAATAAAAAAGGTAGGGTAAATTACCCTACCTTTGCAACCGCTTGCAATCTCTATATAACACTATATAAACGACTGTTTGCGATTGTTGCGCCTGCTATGGTGACAACACGCCACGACTACACAAGTAAGGGCATACAACGCAATATAACGCCATATACGCATATTGTAGCCCTTCACAGGGTAATAGCAAGCTAAACAACATATAGACCGCCAAGGGCTATTATATCACTACAGAGCCAAGGGAGGAAGCACCACCACCGCAACGACATCCAACCGCCCAGAAGGGAAGCAGGAAGCGCAACAGGGAAGCGCAAACTATATGCAGGCGTAGCACATACGGCAGTTAACGCAGATACCACACAACGCAATTATATAAGCCCGACAACAAACGCAGGTTAACCAGTGCCCACGCGCCACGTTACCAAGATTAAGCCCAATAAGGAGTATTAAGCAAGCAGGGCAGAGAAGCCCACACAAGCAAAATAAACGCCACCTTTGCCGTTTAAAGTCTTAAGCCCTATATACTACAATATAGGGATAATTCGCAGCGGTACAGCCCACCCAAGGCCAACCCACAAGGGGAATAACTAATATATAACGCCCTGCTCATATAGACCTAACAAACAGTGATAGGATATATAGCAGTTAGTTATTATAACACTGATAAGCACCGAACGCGGAAAAACCTACTTACAGAGGATCCCGAACAACTTACATCACGTAAGCTAACCGACATCCCGAAGCCAACCAACCGCCAGACCGCACGCGCAAACACGCTTACTTACTTGCAATACCTAACTATATAACGATATAGGATTGTATGTACAGCAAGCAGTATAAGCGACAGAGACGCACCCGACCGCCAACACAAGGCAGGCAGGGAGAAGCAAGGCAACAGGAACGACACGCGAACGTTACCGAGCGACTAAGGCAATGCGGAAAGGGATAAGCCCAACAGCGTTATTATATTAGCTGAATAAAATAGCAGCTATCTAATAACTATGTTTGCCGTGTTATTAAGTGCATGTAGGGCTAAGTGCGTCTATATGTACAAGTAAGACTATATAGGACCGCCTTGCAGAGGCTAAAGGACAAGCCCGCCACTACAGCAGACGCGCCCACCTAATAACTATGTTTTGTTACTTGCCGAAGTAAGTAACTTTGATCCCTATGCTAAGAACGATTTAGCACCTACTAAGTAGATAGGCCGACCCTATAGGGATAAGAGAATACTAACCAAGTAAAGCCTTCAAGCCTTCAAGTGACATTCCCTTTTTTGCAGCCAGGGCAGCTAACAACGCATCTTCAGAAGCAGAAGCAACCGCAGCACGCACGTTGTTAATGTGCTTTTCTGCTTTCTTGCGCTCACAGAAGGCAGAAGCCCACGGATAACGTTTTGTGTCCTGCTTTGCGATATTCAAGAACGAAGACCACAAAGATGAAATGCGCGTTTGTGTATACTCGCAGGTGGCAACGTTAAGATACGTTTTACCGCCTGCAATGGACGTGTACACAATGCCGTTGTTTTGGGATGTACCCTTCACGAAGAACATACGAGCCACGCGGTTTTTGCCGTCACCGCTCGCGGACGGACGGCAGGAAGCCCACAACGCGAAGCCCCAGACCGCACGCGAAATTTGGGCAGGGCTAAGAATGTCGGAATCTTCCTTACTAAGTGCAGCACACAAGGCATCAAGGCCGAGAACGAAGGAAGAATGAACGCTATTTGCCGACATATAATTGGCAATAGCAGAATCGAATGAATTAAGAGATTTAGCCATAACTTTGTTACTTTTAGTTGTTGTTTTATGTTTACTGATATATTCTTTGCTCAATAGCACATCATTATTATAGTGTGCCTTCTCAAGAGTATTTATTAACTCTTTATTACCGCCCTTCTTTGCCTTCTTATAACGAGCAGGGGAGGACAGAAGCGCGCCCTCAAAGATATGCTTATTAATACGCGTCATACTAAAACATGATATTAAGATGAACCGCAGGCAGGTTACTAATACGACACAGAGCCACAGCAACCGCAGAGATAGCGCCGGACACGTCACCCGTATATCTTATATCGTATATAGTATCACACGGTACAGCAGACCGCAACGACACGCCATTACCATATGACACCAACACTTTTATTTTGGCGTGATCACGCGTAATGTCGTTGTATACAGCCACAAGACGTGCAAGTGTTGTTAGCTTACTTTCTGTTTTCATATTAATCCTTTCTTTTGCGCCCAGAGTAACAGCTAAGCCACCCCGAGCAGGTGAGACAATGTTAACGCCACTCTTCTTTGATAGTGTTTCGTATCGCAGCATAACCGCAGGCGATGAACAGGTACGAGCAGAAAGTCAAGAACGAACACCATATAATATAGTAAAAAGTATCCATCCCGACAAGATCCCGATTAACTACATACCACACAAGAGCATACACACACAGAGACAAGCAGAAACCGCACACGAAAGCGATTAATGCGCGATAATGACTAATGTTAATCTTCTGTTTCATAATGATAATGTTTTAAAATTCTACTGCAAAGATAGACATTATAAAAGATGTTAGATTGTTTTTTTCGTGATTTATTGTTGCCAGATAGCGTTTTTTGTCTGTTAATTTTCACAGAGAAACATTATTAAAAGTAATGTATCTTATTTTGATAAACTACCTAAATACCAACGATTTAGCACCCATACCACCCCCAAAAGCAGGATAGGGAAAGCTATATTCACTCTCCATCTGAATTTTTTAATTTTTCAAAAAACCAACTTATTTACTTGCTTATACGAAATAACCATACATAACAATCGTATGATGGTTGTCAAAGGAACGAGGAATACGTATCATGCACGAGTCAGTGAAGATTGGTGTACGGTTAATATACACTGACAAAAATCTGTAACATACTGATTTGCAACGCATTGAGTATTCTTATGTAGAATATATAATGTAGATATGTATATATTATATAGTATATATATTACAATATATTATATATTACATATATATATATACTATACTCATACACACTCTACAATGGTTGTTTATTGTAAAGCACTCATTATCAGCGTGTTATAAGTTTGTGTAGGAATATTATCCGTAGGTGTATCACCTCGTTCCATGTAACGACAGACCAATGTGTGTGTTAACGTTTGTTAAATAGATTTGTTTAATTGGATTGTTTATAGTATATTTGTGGTTGTTTAAGATATGAGTGAGATAAGTAACATAGACACCATAAGAGAGCTCATGGAGCGCGAGCTGCAGAGGAGCATAGACAGGAAGAGTGTTGTCGGGGGTACTGGTATGAGCAGAACTTCCGACAGGCTGTACGTATGGGTGGATGCTCTGATGAGGGCTGCGGGAGGATGTCTGAGATATGACGGAGTGAGCGGTGGAGTCATGGTGTTTGACGGGAAGGTATGGATGGACGTGTCACAGTGCGGCAGGGAGGTGTATGACAGCCTTGTGTGCAGGGTGGCAAGAGACGTGTTACTGAAGAGTGACGGGAGCATCCACAAGGGAGATCTGATGAGCTGCGAGAAGCGGCTTGGGAAGGCTGTCACGGACGGAGCCATGATGAACAAGTTCTCCGAGGGGAGTGTGTATGTGGGCTTCCAAAACGGGATATGGGATTTCAGTGCCCCATTGGAACCTGTGAGGCACGGGTTCGGAGAGAGACTTCCAGTGAGGGAGCTGAGGGGATACGATTATGATCCGGAGGCGAGGTGCCCTGAGTGGGAGGAGTTCCTTGGAAACACTCTTGGAGAGGCTGACATGAGGACGTTGCAGATGTTCTTCGGGCTGGGTGTGAAGCCAAGGAGCGAGCTCGGCCACAGCGTGGAGAAGATGCTGTGGATGGTGGGCAGCGGAGGCAACGGCAAGAGTACGTGCCTCGACGTGCTGGAACACGTATACGGCGGAGGTCTGTTCTCACACGCGAGCCTGCCTTCATTGTTGGACGGGAACGTGCTGAACAGGATGATATGCACCACTCCTATCATAGGAAAGAGGTACAACAGATGTGACGAGATACAGATGAGTGACATCACCAAGAAGATAGACCTGTTGAAGAGGCTGTGTTCCGCCGACCATGTGGAGTACAGAAGGATCAAGGGGAACGCCACTTCGAGCAACGAGATACCCTTCTTTGTGTTCAGCATGAACAGGATGCCTGCGAGCAGGAGCACTGACGAGGCGCTTCTGAGGAGACTTCTCATTGTGAGGTTCAAGTATTCCGTGAGGGCTGAGGATATGGACACCGGGCTGTACGGCAGGCTGTGCAAGGAGTCGAGCGGCATTTGGAACTGGTGCCTTGACGGGTACAGAAAGCTCGTCGGGTACGGCTTCAAGTTCCCAAGGAGCAAGGACAACGAGGTGGAGCAGCGCAAGATGATGATGGCTTCGGGTCAGCAGATGGAGGTGTGGCTTCAGGACGAGGGGCTCACACCATCGGGTCGGACGAGGCTACAGAACCCTTACAGGGTACTGCTCAACACGCTGTACGAGAGATACAAGGAATGGTGCGACAGGAACGACGTGGACATCGACGCAGAGAACCCAAGGGTCATGGCTCAGATGCTCGGAGGGGGCATCAGAGGCGGAAGGGGCCTTGGGTACGTGAAGAAAAGGTGTTCTGCGGGGATGTTCTTCGAGGTATATAGTGATAAGAAAATAGAATACGGCGTATGAACGAGACAGAACCAGACTATCAGATAGCGCTGCATACGATGTGCAGGGAGATACTGCGGAGTATCAGCAAGTTCAAGAAGGATACGGGCAGGCAGAGCGTCTGTGTGGAGACGAGTGACTACCATTACGACGAGGAGCTCAACGAGCAGAGCGGCGCTTTCGTCAAGCCCGGCAACAAACTTGGTATCACCGTGTACATAGGAGACGGAGACACCGACTATGGCGAGATGGACGATGATGATGATTAGCCATGGGGAAGTCAAGGAAGATATACAGTGACAGGCGTCCCGTTCCTCATGCGTTGAGACCTCGTGAGCATTATGTCAAGAAGAACGGGGTGTGGAAGGCTAAGATGTCCTTCGAGACAGAGGCGAGTGCTAATAATTGGGTGGCCATGCACAGTTCACTAAAGCTTACTTGGAGGGTTTATGAGTGTTCTGTTTGCCACAAGTATCATTTGAGTAGTATCAGAAAAGGAGAAGAAGATGAGTAAGTTGGTTGAAGTATTCGATGAATATACCGCTTATGGTTTTCTGATTAATGTAGACCATATTGTCTGCATCAATAAGGAGACTGGTGATGTACAGCTCACCGGGAACAAGCATATCTGCGTAGACAAGCATTACCTTGAAGTTATCAAGGATTGCTTCAAGGACATTAACGACAAAGAAGAATAGCTTATGACAAACGTAGAAACAATTTTTGAGTTTGTGTCCTACATGAACGAGGTGATGGACGCAGTGGATGCCGGGAAATCGGTTTCAGAAGTGAGTATAGATAAGGAATTGCCTACAAACGTCGCTTTCACCCTTGGCAGGTTTTCCGAATTTATTCATAGATTTAGAGATTTAAAGAGCGCAAAGCACGAAGTACAGAAAGAAACCAGTAGTGATTGACGCTATTCAGTGGACGGGTGACAACTACGCAGAGATATTCGAGTTCACTGAGGGCAAGGCCTATCCATCTGAGCCTCATTCGGACACGCTGATAGTATCTACGTTGGATGGAGATGTGAAGGCAAACAAGGGGTGCTACATCATCAGAGGAATCGGCGGTGAGAACTATCCCTGCCAAGAGGCGATATTCAACAAGACATACGAACAAGTAAAATAAAGAGACATGAAGTATTACAGAAAACAGCCCATTGAGGCTATTCAGTGGAATGGAGATGATCAGATGGAGGTGTCTGATTTCATTCAGAAAGTCACAAGAGCATTTGCCACGAAGGATGATGGATATGGCAATCTCAACGTCTGCTATATGGACAGCAAGAAGCGTAAGCATCAGGCTGTCATTCCAAAGTTCGGTTGGGTTGTCATAGAGGGCAAGACGTTGCAGTTATACAAGAACGAGACGTTCAGAAAGACGTTTAAAGCAGCCAAGGATGAGAGTGCAGAGAGAACCGAATACGAGCGAACATTAGGAAAACTTGCTCAGCAAGAGCACGAAGATGATTACAAAAGCTGGCTTGAAGCTATGTTCGGCAAGAAGTCAAGCAAGGATGTGATGGACGCAATCAAAGAGGCAGCTGAGATGCACAAAGACCCGTTCTTTGTTCCTGCCAACGAGAATGTCTGCAAGGATAACAATAAGGAGTGGATAGATGCTTGGAAAAGTAAAGCAGGTATTGTTTGTGACGATGTACTTAGGATCAAGGTTGAAAACGGAAAACATGTCGAATCAGACACCTTTGAGAAAGTTCTCGACGAGATGAAGGAGTTGCACGCAAAGAAGAGCAAAGACTATGGCGATGCAGCGCATGTGAACTTCCTTAAATACGGTCCTGTTGCTTCTCTATCCCGTCTTAGTGAGAAGATGCAGAGAGCTGAGCATATATTCCTCAGTGGTAAATGCGAGGTAAAAGACGAGCCTCTTACAGCGACTCTTATTGACATGGCAATAACTTCTGCCATGCTTTATATGGAATTAAAGAACAAGGGCAATGAGCAAGATTAATTGGAGGAGCATGGCACTGGCCATTGTTATCACGCTCGTAGTGGTAGGCTTGTTAATAGCTTTTGCCTATTATTTCACAACAGGGCTTGCCGTGTTCCTGATGTTGTCTGTATTGGCGGCTTGTGTTTGGTCTATATATGAAATTCTTGAAGATGGACAGGAGTGACAGGATGTTTGTGGCGTTCATAGTGCTATATGCCATCGCAATGGTGGCCGTAACCGTTTACGCCGTATTGAAATAGAGTGATTATGAAGAAGACTGATAAGGAATTTTTGGCGCACCTTCGCTGCGCAGAGACATGGCTTGCGTTCAGAATACGCGAATTGAAGGAAATCACGGTGAACAGCAGGTATGACATGCTCCTGCTGTTTAAGGATGGTCGTAAGCTGTACACCGACCAAGTGAAGCCCGTCGAGGGTATCGAGGGAGAGGACTATGAAAAGGACGGAAAGAAATAATTCTAAGACTAATAATTCTAAGAAAATGACATTAAACGAGTATCAGAATCATGCTCTGGAGACGGCAATCTATCCAGAGAAGTATAAGTAATGAGGGTCAATTAGTATGTGTATTAAAGGTGAATACAAATCCGCGGCTGGCTACCAATGGAGATACGCTGATAATCTGCATATTGACGAGCTCGACATGACGGATAATCGTGGAGGAGGATTCGGACACACAAACGAGTAGGATATGCTATTCAAGCGCAAGGTTACATACAAGGGAATAGAGTTCGACAGCAAGGACGAGATGATGCGCTACATTGAACTTGTTGATATGCAGCTGAGGGGCATTATCTCCGGCTTGCGTCGGCAATATTCCTTTGTGCTGATACCACGTCAGAGCAAGATGGTCGTCAAGCATCTCAAGACCAAGGACAAGATGGTCGAGAAGTTCCTTGAGAACCCTGCAATCTACACGTGCGACTTCCTCTATAAAGAGGGGAATATATACGTCATAGAGGACACTAAATCTTGGTTCAGCAGGAGTCAGGCAGACGACTATCCATTGCGTCGCAAGCTGATGGTGCAGAAGATACAGATCCATAACGTAAAAGGGCATGGACAGTGGATATTCAGAGAATTTATTGTTGGAACGAAGAAGAAACCTGGTAAAATCATAGACAGATAATCATGACAAGTAGGATCTACAACGGAATAATCCTCAACGGGGTCAAATACGAGGCCGTAGAGGTACTTAACGACGACGACAGTTCATGTGAACACTGCGGGCTGTCAGAGCTTTGTGACGGGCTTAATTTCAGCCCGTGCGAGATGTTTGAGGGTGTGGTAAGGTTTAGGATGAGACGCTGATGGATAAGGAGTACGTAAAGAGTATTATATCCGACATACAGGATAGTCTCAGGAAGGAAAATAAAGTTCCTGACTATGCTCTAATAGAGAGCATCAAGCATTCTGTAATGGAAGATCTGATGAACACTCTTAGAGAGATGTACAAGGATGGCGAGTTGGAGTATCACAAGACGCTAAACTCGTATGGGTTCAGTGTGAAAGGAGGTCGCAATGGGTAAGGATTGGACAGGAAACGGATAGAAGAAGAACTGAGTAATCCAAGAATGTTTTGAATTTACGTTTAACACCAAAATGTTTACGACTATGGCAATAAGAATTGATGCAAACACCATCTTCGAGGATGGCAGAGTGAAGAAAGTCGGTGAGACAAAAGCACCGAAGGTAGAGGACAAGAAATCAGAGGATGCTGACGGCGGAAAAGGAACGAAGGAAGGCCGTGGCGCAAAGGGCGGTAAGGCTGCACCTGTAAAGAAGGCTGAGCAAACACCCGAAGGCGAAGTGGGCTCTGACGGCGGAAAGGAGGAGTGACTATGGAAGTGAAGATGAACACAACCCATGCGCCGCAAGAGCCGAAGATTACCTTTGGCAAGGGCGTGCGTGTGGGTAACTTCCGCCTGTACAAGGTGCGCAAGGCGGTAGGTAATAAAGAAACCATTGAAGCTTTGGTGGTGTCCTCTTTCAGTCAGGCGTGGAGTGTGACCATTCCAAGCACACTTCCCATCTATAGCCTTATAGAGGATTCTTATTCTTCCTATGCGAAGGGCGATGAGAGGATGTTGAGTATGTTGCTTGCAAACTTTCAGAACGCAACGCTTATGCCGAGGGCTGATTACCACTATCTCGTGAACTGTATCGCACAGATTTTCGCTGACCCAGAAGGTAAGGTGGAAAAGGACGGAAGCAAGTTCAAGCTGTACGATGCGGTAGCCAATGATGTCCGTTGGATAGGCGAGCGTATCGCAACCGAATACGAGCAGGACAGAATCGACGAGGAAGAGCATCCCGACGGGGAAGCCTTGAAGCGTGATGAGACCTATCACGAGATGATAGATGAGTTGAAGAACATCGAAGAAAAAGACGCAAAGAATAGTGGAAAGTCAGAATAATTCACTATCTTTGTGGTGCAGAATGATGATGTTTTAATGTAGGCAACTTTTGCGATTTAGTTTTTTAGAGTTTCTTAGGATGGGCTGTGCGTGAGCATGGCCTATTTTCGTCTATAGGTCATCATCGTGCGTCTTTCTCCACTCTTTATACAGAGGGCACTCCACGGTACATCTGATTGGCATGTAGTAGTTCACGTGGTCGTTGCCCGTGTCTACGGTCTCGGAGTTCTTTCGCAGCATCTCTGAGTATTTCACGAACATCTCGCCACGCTCCTTGCTGTTTTCTGGAAGTGATTGCGCCACATGCAGGATTTCTAACGCCGCCTGTTGGCTGTCAATGAGTGTTCCGTCAACGGAAGCCGACGTAGGTGCTACGTGTCTGCGTGATCTGTCCTTGACGATAGCTTTGAAGTTATCCTCCGTGGCAATGGAGTTCATAATGTTGTTAGCCTCCAATGTGGACTTGGAAGCATACTCAGGAAACGCAATGTAGAAAGCGTCCTGCTTTTGGTAGCCGATACTCATCAAGTCAGCCATAATAAGTTCCTTGATGCCAATGCTGTAGCTGTCAGCCTCAGCCTTGAGCTTTTTTGTATAAATTGAATTTGCCATAGTCAAACAAAATTAAGTGGTCTGTAATTGTCTATTTCTCCTTGGTTGAACTTGACGAATACTGCGAAACAGTAGCAGTTCGCATGTAGAGGCAGTACCATACCCTTGCTCATGGGATGGAACCATCCGCATTCCAAGTCGCAGATATGCGAGCATGGATATGAGCTGCCACGGAACACATAGTAGCCTCCCATGCCTTCATCCTCTGCCTCCATGAACTCGCTTTTCATCCATGTCTTTGCAAGTGTTGAGCGTGCCATTGTAACGAGGTTCGTAGCGCCGTATTTTGAAAGTCCCACGGTGGGCTTGTGCGTAAACGGATCGTATTTCGTTCCGCCCGTCCTTATCCCGTCCGCACTGAATGGCTTTCCCGACTTCATAGCCGCCATGACCTCCGGGGAGACGTACAACGTATGAAGCATAGGCAGCGCACGAAGGACAACCTTGTTCACGTCGTACTTGGCGTATCTCATAGCGGCCACGAGAGCCTCAACATCCTTTGAAAACCTTGATATGTAATACGAGGTAGTCCATCTGAGGTCTTTGTTGTGCGTTCCGAGCGTCACCATCCAGTCAATCAATGCCCCGTAGTGCTTGTTTTTCTTCTTCTGAGGCACTGATTCTTCTTCTATGAGCAATAACAGCTCTTCGAGCAAATCGTCCAACAGAGCGTAAATCTCACGCCTCATGTTGTCGTTTGCTCCGAAAGAGAAGTTCTGCGGGTCTATGTTGTACTTATAGCACACACGTATCATCTGTTCGGCATACTCTTTCAGTATGTCGTCCACCTTGGAGGCAAGGGCTATCTCTGCCCTCGCCCTCTCCAAGACGTATTCCTTTGCGGCGTTCACGTCATCCATTGTTGGTGCGTTGACACCGCTTGGGAGTTTCAATGTAATGTTCTGTGACATAGGTTATCTTCCATATGTGTCATATTTGGACCAGTTTGAGCGACCGAGCCAATTGCGACTGTCATCATAAACCCTTCCCGTCTTTGAAGGCCTTCCTCCGCGTCCGCCAGTAGCAACCGAGCCTTTCTTCACAGTGACCTTTTTGGCTTTTTTCTTGTCATCAGAAGAATCGTCGCCCGCGTTACTACTGCCACTTGTAGCATTGGTTTGAGTATTATTGTTGATGTCAGCCTGCGCCTCAGCCGCCTTGATGTTCGCATCAGTCTGCATATCAATGAGTTGTCCTTGCATGTCAACATTGGCTGTATTCTGTACGTCAAGTTTCTGTTCTTGCAACAATAGATCCATTTGGGCCTGTTCTTTTTTCTCTTTCTGAATGCGTGCCCACTCGCTCGGTATGCTGTATGGGTTCTTCTCCGCCGCGGTCTGCTTTGAGATAAATCCGTTTTGCACAGCCATTGCAAGGTTGGAAATTAGATTCTCATCGTTTTGATGGACATATGGTTTGATGTAATGGCTGATATTCACGTTTTGGAAGTCAAGGAGTATACCGCTCTCCACACCATATCCATATTGGAAAATGTTAACCATGTTGTCAACAAAGTCATCATACTCCTGCGAGTCAATCATGGCCTTCTCATAAGCGTCCGAGTACATCAGCTTGATAGCCACACCCGGTGTGTCACCCGATTTCAGCTCAGGAGCCTTGACGGTGAAGCTCTGCTTGTAAATCTGCTCCTCCAACTTCTCCAACTCAGCGTTGTATGCGTTTGAAGCATCCTGTCTGTTGAGGAATCCAATCTCACCATCAGAAGGCAGGAAGAATATCTTGGAGGCATGGGTAAGGTCGGCGTTGGAAAGCTCAGTAGAGCCCTCGCCCTTGACATACATGATAGGAAGTCCGAAGTCATGGTTGGACTGCGCAAGACGGGAGAAAGCCATCTCATAGTTCTCAATCGTCTCCTCAGAGAACGTCCAACACGGGCCGTTGTCGTCCCTCATATAGGAGACGGGGATGAACGGGAAGTTGTGCGGCTGCATGGCCTCGCATACGTAGCCGTCCGTGCCAAAGAGAGCCTTTACCTTTGTGACGATAGAGCCCCATAGCGTTGTGGGCTTCTCTGCGCTTGTGGAGAAACGATAATAATACTTATCGTCCCAAACCTCCATATAGTCCGTCGTTGCGGCACCGCTCTCGTCATAGTCGGTGAACTCACGCACGAAGCACATCAGCTTGCCCGTCTGCATGTCATAGTGCGGATAGAGCCTGTCCCCGTTGAGGAACGACACCACCTTCCATCCGAACTTGCCGTGATCCATATAGCCGATGAAAGCACCGTCACCCGTAGACTTTACGGATTTGGCCACCTTGTACCAAGCAACCTCCATGTTTTTCTTCGCCCAAGCGCGCTTGAACTCGTTGAACGTTTGGTTGCTTTTCTCGTTGTCCTCCTTGTCTGCAAGCTCAAACTGAATGTCATTGCCGCACAAGTGCGTGAGCTGCTTGTCACGTATCACCTGCTGAAAAGAAAACGCATACCTTGGAACCTCCTGTATGAACCACTTTCCGAAGTTTTGCTTGTCGCTCTCGTCAGTGTTCTGTCTCCAAATGTCGGGATAATACTCTCTGTCATTGATGATATGCCCAGACGGGTCAAGCTCCCGCAGGAAGTCCTCTTGTGTGACACGCTTGCGTCGCATCTGTTCCTTTACGGGCTCTTCCTCCCTTACCTCGCCGGTGATTGTTCCATGCTCATAATGACCGTATGGGAGAATCCTCGTGAACGGCTTCTTTGTGCGCAGCGAGCGCAACTGCGGTTTGCTTATCTTGTCCTCTACCGCAACGGACTGAATGTACTCTGCCATAATCTTGAATTATTAGAAGTTATGAGCCCATCGTGGTATCTCCATTTTTGGGTGTTTGATGTCAAAAATCTTTCTCATCAGCAAACTCTCGAAGAAGTCAGGAGAGTGTCCTACGAGTGTCTTCATCTGAGCCTTCTTGATGAGGCACCATCCTTTGTCCTGCTTGTCCATATCCTGCCTGATACATTTTCTCTCTATCATCAGAATATCCGCCAGTGTCCTGTTCTTGAAGTGCTTGCCGCTGAATTTCCTTGTAAGGATGGATTTGTTGAAGCTGATGCGCCTTTCAAGGACATCCTCGGCAAACGTATAGGCACACTGGCTCTTTACGTTGTCATATATGTTCTTGAACTTTGGCTTCACTGCTTCAAGGTTGTTGAACGGAACGGCGTGCGGGAAGAATCCCTTGAATGTCTGTCCGAGTCCGTTAAGGTCGTATGTAAAATGGTTCTCTGTCACGCCCCATTCTTCAAGCTTCGCCTTGATGACCGAGCAAGTGTCCTTTGAGTTGAGCTTGCACACAAACACATCCTGCACATGGTGTCCTATCCAAAGCCACGTCACGCAGTTGTCGCCTCCAGTAAATGCCACGTCACAAGAGGTATATCTGATATTGTCGTCTGTCTGTTGGGCATTGTCAAAGCACGCCTGCAAGTCAGCCATCTTGATGATGTCGTCACCGAGCGACATGAAGTTCCAGTTGCCCATGAGGTCACGTGCCTTCTGCTCGTCGGACTGCTGCGCAAGGTTGGCGAAATACGAAGGATCACTCTTGACGAGTATCTTGTTGTATTTCAGCTCGGCACGTATGAATGTCACGGATTTGGTGAACATCCTTTCTGGCGTGTATCCTGCGGGAACGTCATCCCCGTTTCCCCATGTGTGTTCCCAAAGCCTGTCTATCTCGTCCTTACACTGCTCGTACACCTCATGACGTGTGTCTCCCCATACGCACTCGTTGACGTCTTCACCCTTCATGTAGACATACCTCACTTTCCCGTCACGCTCAGGAATGGGGTATCCGTCTGGGCCTATCCACCAGTCGATGAATGTCCTCACCCAAGAGGTAGGGTCGGGGTTGCATGTGCCTATGATTCTGTTCTTGATGCCACATGCGTTTCGGTTGATGGATTGCAGGTACTTGAACTTTGGATAGTCAATCTGAGTAATCTCGTCGATGCCGAGGTAGGAATACTGACGGCCTTGGAATCTGTCGAGGAAGTCCTTGTAAGCTCCTGCGTAATACGTAAGAGAGAGCGTTGCTCCGCTGTTGAAGTACCATGTCATATCGTCCTTTGAGCGGTTGTATGCGCCTTCCCCCTTGAACAGCGTCTGCGAGTCACGGATGATATTCGTAAGGTCGTCTTTCTCCTTACGGAAGATGATTGCGTTGAAGCGGCTCTTGTCTATGTCGTAGAGGGTGCCCATGAGTAGCTGGAACGTGTTGTGGTTGATGGTATATCCGTCCGTCATGTACAGATGGTCATCGCCACTGACGGTAATACATCTGCATTTGAGGTTTTCTGACGCTGCATTGATGCGGATAATCTTCTTTCTAAGGCCATGTATGTCGTTCTTTGATTGCGGAACGGATGCGTGTACCTTGAATCGCGTACTAACGGCTTTCGTACAACACCTGCCGGGTATTTTCTCGTCCGTGGCCTTCAATATCATTTTCCAATAGCACAGTCCGTCCACGTCGTCCCTTACCTCTGTCACATTTGCCCACCATCCGAGGCTTCTGCACATCTGTGCGAGCTGATTGATATATTTCTTGTTTGGGAGCTTGATGTAAAGGATAGAACCATTATCAGAGTAGATGGTATGTGAGTTCATGTAGAACACGCCTTGTACGAATGCTATGCGGCTCTCAACGTCTGCGTACATGTACTCGTCGGGAATGAATGCAGGGATACGGGCTCTTCTGGCCGTAATCTTCTTCCTTGCATCGTCAGGGATGCCTGCGACATATCCCTGCTTGCCATCCCTCTTGAAAGTAAGCCCCATGGCATACAGGTGCTTGTACATTGACGGGTCAAACCTTTGCAGCCTTGCTCCGTATTTGGCGAACTCGAAATAGCCGAATGCCGAAATCATGCCCATTACGTGTGGATGAATAGGCAGATCTTCAATAGTAATCCCGTTCTCGAAGTTGACGGGCGGCGGAAGTGGTATCTCGTAGAATTCCGTTTCCCCCTCCCGAAGAGCATACATACCCTGTCCTCCGAGCTTGTAGTGTTTGAGAATGTCCTTGGCAGTCATAACAGTGTATTTCTCACAGCCGGGTTTTCCGACGAGAAAGCGATGTTCGGGCATAACCGTTGTGGTGGTGCCGTCATCGAAGTGAAAGACATAGCATCTCTGCACTCCCTGCTCGTATATGTTAGTCACTTGTTGTACTCCTTCCCATGGGGTCACAACCTTGTCGCCCACTTCCAAGTCTCCCATCAGCTTGAATCCGTTTGGTGTCACTACCGGCGTGGTGTTGCTGTTTGCCTTGCCTCCGCCTCGGCTTCCACCTGTTATAAGGATGTCAACATTCGATGAGAGCCCGTGTTCCTGTGGGCCCTCTTGTGCAATGAAATTTACAATGTTTCCATTACCCGAAGAACTTTCTCGCAGTTTCTCTGCGGCCTTGCACGCCATTATGGGTTTTCCGCTTGGCGTGATTAATCCTGTTAAATTTGTCATAGATACATTATATAAACAACCGCAAATATACTAACAACCAACCCGATAAAGAAAAAATTTACAGAAAACTGATTGTTTTTGTGTAAATAGTTTTTGGATATTTACAATCATGTGTATATTTGCGATTGAATATGCAGGAAAGACTTGCATTAAACAATCTAATATTTACAACAATGGAGAAAGAATCTCTTATCGAGGGTTTACGGAGCAGACTGGGCGATAATGCGTCTGCCGTATCGGACAGAAGTTATGACGAAATCGCTACTGTGGCGCTACCGATGTTCGCTGATGACGCAAATGTCACAGACGACACTTGGAAGATGCCAGTACAGATGCTCAACTCGCTTGTAGGACAGTACCGTCACGATGTGGCTGACGGAATTGCGAAGGGCAAGGAGACATGGACGACAGAGCAGGCAGAGGTACAGAAGAACGCCATTGCCGAGGCTGTCAAGAACGCAAAGGCCGAGTGGGAAGCCGCACAAAAGAAAAACAATCCTGAGCCTGCGAAAGGCAATGGGAACAGCGGCAAGACCAACGACGACATCTTGGAGCAGGTAAAGAACCTGTTGGCTGAGAATAACAAGCAGCTTTTAGCAGATGACGGCGCAATCGGCAAGCTGAGCAAGTCCATGAACGGATTTGTCGAGACTTACAACAAGCAACAGCGCGAGGCTTTGGAGAAAGGAATCCGAACACAGATTGCCGAGTATCTGAAAGGCAAGAACGCTACGTATGAGGCCGCATTAAGCCACACTGTGAGAAACTTGCAGATTGGCGACAACCCCGATATTGACGTGCTGAAGATGCAGGCTGAGAAGGATTACATGAGCATGGTCAAGGACTTCTACGGAGACGGTGGCAAGCCGTTTGGCGGAAATGGTTCCGGCGGAACCGGCAAGAGCTTGGTCGATGACTATATCAAGCAGCGTGCAGAAGAGGCAAAGAAAGAAGCTAACGACGCAGAGGCCCTGCGGAAGAGTTTTAAATAGTTCACAATTTTAATTCAACAGAAGTATGATTCAAGGTACAGAATTTAACCAGACCGTCAAGTACTCCAAGAAGTACGGCGGTGTGCGTAGGGTTTTCGAGGGAAAGCCTTACATGCTGGTTGGCGGATTCAGCTTCAATCTCGAAGATCTTCCGCTTCCCGGCAACGTACTTCCCGCAGGCGCGCCCGTCAGCGTGGACGAGAACAAGCGTACCATCACTCCTATCTATACCATTAAGGTGAAGAGTGTCGATACTGCTACCGTTACCGTTGCAAAGGACGAGTGGGGAGTTCCCGTTAAGGTTGGCATGGTTGCTCCTACCGGTGAGACCGTCACCGCAGTAGAAGATGGCGACGATGCCTATAAGGTAACATTCAGCGCAGCTCCTGCCGCAGCCAAGGCTGCCGCAGTGCTTACCCTCTATCCAAAGAGTGTGGGTAAGACAGGTGTCAAGGCTAACGCATTGCTGTATTGTGACATCTGTCTTGACCCGTATGCTACGGCATGTCTCGGCGATGCAGTATGGTTCTCAGAGTACCCCGTGCTCGCACGCAGAACATTCCCTGTCACCGACGACATCAAGACGCAGCTCCGTGAGGCAGGATGCGCATTTTATTTTTCAAACCGCAAGTAAAGAAGGAGAACTGAATTATGAGAAGTAACGAACTTTATTCTTATGATATTGGCCAGTTCCTTGGTGCCGATTCCTTCGGTACGCTCTTGAACACGGCCAACGCAAAATACAACGAGGCCATCTGGCGCCGCTATGCCGATTGGGGCCAGCCGACCGACGATACAGAGTGGGTGCAGGGCATGAAGGAGACTCCTATCCTTGTGCGTGCCTCTATCCTTGGTCCTGACGGCAACAAGCCTCAGAGAAGCACCGAGGGATGGAACGCCTATAAGGGTTCTATTCCTGAGTTTGGTCACTCTTTCAGCATCGGGCAGGATGACTTCAAGATACTGCGCAAGCGTTCCAAGCTTGAGGGCACTCCTTTTGAGAACCTGATGGTTGACAGCCTTATTCAGAACTCTGCCAATATGCTTGGTGGCATTCATAACGAGCTGTCACACATGGTGTTGGAGGCTCTGTCCACCGCAGAGATTCATGACGCATCCGTTGACGGCGGCAAGTATGACTTCCAGTTCCCGTTGGAGGATGGCCACAAGCTCAATGTGACTACCATGTGGTTCAAAGCCAACGGTACGCCCGATACTACTGCCGACCCCGTTAAGGACATCGTAGACATGCAGAAGTTTCTGACCGACCACATGCAGTTGGCCGTTGACCACTGGAAGATTAGCAAGGAGTTACTTGACAAGTTGCTTGCCCACCCGAAGGTGATTTCTTCTTGTATGGCTCGTGCAGAGTTCCGCAACGTGAACACCTCACTGCAAGGCAGTCTGTTGCTCACTCAGGCAGAGGAGCTCGCTATCATCCATGGCCTCAACATTTGGCCTTTTGATGTCATCGACTTCAAGACCCGTCACGAAGAGGACGGCAAGCCTGTTGCTGATACTCCCGCCTTCGACCCGAAGGTTATGGTCGCAGCCAACAGCCAGTTCAAGCCGTTCACTATCAAGTGCACCAACAGCATTTATCGTGACCGTGTTAAGGCTGGTCCTACCGCAAGCACAGCAATGTACTCTTTCGTAGAGGACCGTATCGCCGTGCTTTCCACATGGCAGGAGCGTCCTATCAAGAACATCGTGGACTTCGGCTTGCAGGCAGGTCCTGTGTTCCGCAACACCCACGACCTCGCAATCTTGAAGGTGCAGGCAGACGAGTAAGTAACAACGAACACTGATAGTTATGGCAGAGCAAGAGCAGACATTCACCATTGAATCCTACCTCAGAGGCAAGGTCAGAAACATCGAGATAACAGACGATGCTATGATGTCGGCACTCGTTGACGCACGTGTTGAACCCAATACAGCGGCAATGGAGGCTACCGACAAGCAGAAAGACCTCGCCCTTGCGTCCATCTTCATTTGGATTGCAGGGTCTCCCACACGCTCGCAGACCATCGAGGAAGCGGACGGCAGGTGGAGCCATAAGGAGGGAGGAGAGCAGATGTCTGCCCTTGCATCCAACCGTTATCTCGCCATGGCCAACGAGCTCCGCAAGAAATGGGGCTTGACGGCGGTGGCAAACTCCCAATGGGGCTTCAAGGGCGGCGGTTTCCATGACGTAAGGAATTACGGAGGACTTCACGGATAGCGACTATGGCAAAAATCAAGAATCCAAGGTTTCCGCATACATGCAAGATATACCGTGTGGTGACAACCAAGGCGAGGGTGTCCGACGACCCGAATGTGGACGAGGACGATACCGAGCAGACAACGGAAAAGGTGCTGTATGAGGGAAAGTGCAGGAGCTACGACCACGATACTACGTCGGACAAGGGAGAAGTAATCACGCAGGTTCGTGACCTCGCCTTGCCTGTGAGACAGGACGAGTGGACCGAGGACAATGTTCCCAAGAAAGGAGACTTGGTGGAGGTCAACAAAGGAGCATTCAAGGAGTGGGGAACCGTGATAGACCCAAGACCAAACAATCTCGGAACGGACATACTCTTTAGATACAATAGCTGATGGGACAGGTAGAGGACATCATGAACGCTTGGAAGAAGCAGCTTGACGCAGAGATGGACAGCAAATGCGTCACCCTTGCACGGCAGGTGTTGCAGCGTGCCCTGTACTACCGTGAACAGCTTACCGCCAATGATATTGGCCACAACTACACGGGAAACTTCATCAACTCCATTGTGTGCGGAGTGTGGAAAAACGGAGTCAACATATCCATTTTGCTTGGGAGTAAGTTAGTAGGCAAGCCGCCTATTATGAACAAGATGACAGGCAAGAAGGACGGCTCTTACAGACGGTACGTATTCGGTGAGAAGTTCAGGGACAGGATGAACACCACGGACGGCTATCCGAAAGGCGTGAACGGACCTGATTGGAGCGACGCTTCATCAACATTCTTGGCAGGCATCAGGACAAACACCTCCAAGCAAGGTATGCAGGATGCAATGGATTTCATATCCAACTTCAAGCCTCATATACGGAAAGGGTATGTAATAGCATTGGGCTATCCTGTAGAGTATGCTGAGGAGATGGAGAAATACAGAGCCTCAACGGGCCTTGCGCTTGTAGAAGACGAGTATAATTCCAAAGTCGAGCAGATAAGAAAGTTCTTCATGTTCGATAGTGAAATCAAATCGGTAAACTCTGGGTTAAGCACGGATATTTGGGATGATATATTCGCCAAGAATACGGCATATAAAGAAGGTGTCGGGCTGAGTACGGAAGAAATTCAGCATAACAGGGATTTTATCCTTGATCAGATGGGACGTGAAGGATTCCGTGTACAGCTAGGCTTGGGCACAAATATCACCTTTGTCCCCTCTGACACTCCTACACAACCTTCGAGTCCGCAGGACGATCCATTCGGAGGCTCACAAACAGATGATGCACTATTCTAAATTTGATACGCTATGGCAGATATGACACTGACACAGAAGATACTCTTCAAGATAGGCGAGACCATAAAGCCCGTCACGGAGAAATATTTTTACCTCACGAGGCCCAACAGCTTCACGGAAGAGGTGAAACACTTCGCCGTCATTGACCTGCCCACGGCTTTCAGACGACAGCTCATTGGCTACTCAGACGAGCAGACGAGCACGACGGGAATCATCTATGTGTTCTCCAAGGCAAAGAGCAACAACACCCCAAACATAGGCGACCTCACTGCATTGTCAGAGCAGGTGCGCAGGCTGTTTCCTATTGACGGAGACGGTTTCTCCTGCACGTATCCTGACTTGCAGTACATGGGCGCAGACCAATACGGTTATCAGTGTTCAAGGATTAGTTTCAGGATATTTATAAAAAGTGTTTAACATTTAATTCTATAGAGTTATGGCAGCAACAATAGTAAAGAGAGCAGATGCCGCAAGCAAGGTGCACATGGGCATCTCTGAAATCTACGCAGTGGTAGGCGGTTTCGACGTCACCGCAGGAGCCGTGGACCTCAGTAAGGTAGCCAAGATACTCAACTATCCCGTTGAGCATGGCAGTTTTAACTACAATGGCGGTACTCCGTCCATCAACCACTTCCACGTGTATGGTCAGACCTCAGACTGGGCTTCGAGCATGACCCCTGGTGACAGCACCATCGAGTTCAACGTTCCCACATATCAGACTGACGTACTGGAGAGCCTCGGCTTCAAGCAGAACGACTTGGAGGTAAAGGGTGCAGGCGACATCACTGGCGACACTGCCAAGACCTCTCTGAAAGGCAAGAGCTTCGCACAGACACAGAAGGCTATCCACCTTGGCCTTATCGGTGTTTCTGAGGATGGTACGAGCGCTGTGTTCATCAAGAATACAAAGGTTTACGCCACCGTCATGAACGACGATGCCAACAAGCCTCTGTACGTCAAGGTGAGCGGTTCTATGGCCGATGGCGGCGACCCCGCAAGCATGGCCATCTTGGAGCCCGCAACAGCATCTGCATAAGGAAGAACAAGGTAAGAAGATTTATTCAGGCATATCACTCATGGAGAGGGCGGAGGTTTTTAATAGCCCCACGCCCTCTTTTCTTTGAGAGACGCTCCTGCAAAATATGAGAAAAACTCGAAATAATTGAAGAGGATTTGAAAAATGAGATTAGTCTATAAGTTTTACATACGGCACACGGAAGAACTTGACAGATTGTTTAGAATTTCAAACAACCTGTATAATCAGGCTTTGTATCTGTTCCGTCAGCAGCTTGATACTGATGGTACATGGCTGTGGTATAACGACATGGACAAACTCATGAAAAAGACCACTAACCTCGAAGGCGAGTGTAACTACAAGTTGCTGAAGTCTCAATGCTCTCAGCAGATACTTCGTGTTCTCGATAAGAACATCAAGGCTTATTGCAAGAGCATAAAGGATTGGAAGAAACATTCTGAGGAATGCCTAAGATGCCTAATTACCGAAAGCGAGGCGGCATGTTTAACTTGTATTATACCAATCAGTCGTGCAGTATTAAAGATGGAAGCATTCGGCTTGCTAAGGATTTGTTTGTTTCTATCCCGCAATGGGAGAAATATGGCGAAAATCTAAAGACGATGCACCAGATACGCTTAATACCCAACTTCCGTAACATCAAGGTTGAGATTGTCTATGAAAAAGAGACAGAGCAAGTTGATGTGGATAAGGCAAAATACGCTTCTATTGACTTTGGAATTGATAATCTCGCTACGATGGTTACTTCTGAAGGCTGCACGATTTATAGCGGCAAATATCTCAAATCTTACAATAATCACTTTAACAAAACACTCTCTCTCTTGCAGTCTATCAAGAGTCTGCAAGGCATAAAGCGAACGACAAGAAGAATCACTCGTATGTACGACAAGCGAGACCGCTATTTTGAGGACGCCTTTCAGAAGGTTAGCCGTCAGATTGTCGATACATTTGTGCGGAACCGTATAGGAACGCTGGTTGTAGGCTACAATGCCGGATGGAAACAAAACTCCGACATGGGCAAGAAGAACAATCAAAAGTTTGTTCAGATGCCTTTTGCGAGACTGGCAGGCTATCTCCGCTATAAGTGCGAGATGATTGGAATTAAGTTCATTATGCACGAGGAAAGTTACACAAGCAAGTGTGATGCTCTTGCTCTTGAACCTATAGGGAAGCATGAAACATATCTTGGGCGCAGGGTAAAGCGCGGGCTATTCCGTTCCTCGACCGGGAAGATGATTAATGCTGACCAAAACGGAGCTCTGAACATCCTTAGAAAAGTAGTCGGCGATTCTAAGTTTTCTCAGATAGTCGGTAGCGGGCACTCGTTATGTCCGATACGATACCGCAATCCGTTCCAAACGGTTGCAGGAAGTATGTAAAAAGTAGAATAATTATTAACACATTTAAAACTTTTAATAACGTGTCAGAATTTGGAAAAGAGCCCGAAATAAAACAACCCACCGAGCAACAGCAGAGGGAATATATCTCCGTGAGGGACAACGATGCTACCGAGGTGAGCATTTTGGGCACAAAGAAGAAATACAAGATACGCTGGCTCAGAAACAGTCAGCTCTTGAAATTATCGAGGCTCCTGCTTCACAAAGCGGACACCGATGACAAAGACCCGAAAGAGGCTGATGAGAATGATGTGTTCAAGATGGTGGCTTCGGACAGCAAGCTCGCATGTAAGGCGTCCGCCATATTCATCCTTGACGGATTCGTGAAGCTCAAGCTGTTCTACGGGATATTGTGGAGGTGGTTCTACTATGTCAAGGAATACAGCGACTTGCAGTTGCAGGACTTGCTCAATGAGGGCAAAAAAAAAGTTCCTGTGGTGCCGTTCTTGGGTACTATCATGTGCTTGACAGAGGCAAAGGGTACGCTGATGAACATGACGATGAGGGAAGCCGAACATATCCTTCAAGGACTCCGTTCGGAGCAAGGTTCTCAGACCGAAAGCGGCTCCAATGGCTCCACACAAGCAGATACTTCCTCTTCGGACTCATAGAGGTCAAGGAGTGGCCGTATATGTGGGGCTACACGGCGGCGCAGATACAGCTTATGATGATTGACGAGCCCCTCACGGTGTACAAAAAGAGCGAGGATAAGATAGAGGCTGAGAAGAAGACCCCCGAACACATGAAGGAGGTTGTGGAACGATGGAAAGAGAAGAAGCGCAAGGGCAAGGGCGTGAAGCTGTCCGAATTCTTGGGAAAAGGGGCTGATGCACTTGTTGACGACCATATAATAGATAACGATAAAAAAGATTAGATATGAATCCACTGACATTTCAGATGCAGATTAGCAACAGTTTGGAGACTCAGATTAAGCACTATACCGAGGAGCTGAACAAGTTGCTTAGTATCGCCAACGGCAAGGAGATAAAGATAGGCGTAAGTGACAGCCTCACGCAGCTTGTGGCGGAGTTGCAGAAGGGCATGCTGAACATCACCAAGGCGCAGAACGAGTCGGTGGAGGCAGGGAAGAAGGCCGAAGCCCAAACCAAGGCACAGGTTGACGCCAACGAAAAGCTTGCAGCCTCGCAAAAGAAAGTACAAGAGTTCCAGCCCAAGCAGAAGGAATTTGACTTCACGGCTCAGACCACCAAGCTCACCGAGTTTGCAGAGAACGTGGAAAGGTGCATCGGACGTATCAAGACATCCATCAGCGAGCTCACGGCCAGTATGGGCAAAGGCGTGGACAACACCGCCTTTGTTCAGTCGTTGTCTGCCTTTACGCAAGCCATGCAGCCATTTGTTGACATGGTGGAGAAACTGGCGGCTTCGAGCGGCAAGTACCAAGAGGTGATGAACCAACTCGCCAAGAGTTCCAATGACCTCTTGACTTCTGTCAAGCAGGTGAAGGACGTAGAGAGCAATGTCAACTCCACCGCCACGGGCAATGCGCAGAAGGACGCAAGCGAGGGCATGAGGCAGTACATCAACAATGTCAACAAGTTGGAGTCTGCCCTCATCAAGCTCGACAATGCCTTGGCACAGGCTGAGACAGACAAGAAAAAGATTGCTGCCAACAAAGGCGACATGGATGAAATCAACGCTTATATCGCTAACCTCAACAATTTGAGAGATGCCATTTTGAGAGCGCAGCGGAACCCCGAAATGCTTTCTCAAAAGGGTACTATGTTCAATGGAACCTCTGACGAGCTGGACAGCCTCATAGAGAAGTTCAAAACAGCCACAGCCGCAAGCAAAGGTACAAAAGAGGATATTGCGAACCTTCTTGGCATCGCAAGAGAGATTGGCAATAAGTCACCTTTTGGCGTGGACTTCCTGCGTGGTCTGAGAGGAAACAAGGACTTCACCGAGATAGCCAACAAGATGGAAGCCGCAGCTCCGAAGATACAGGTTGCAAAGGAGAAGATGACCGAGGCTTTTACACGCCTTGACTCTGTAATTAACAGAAGCAATGGTCAGGGTAAGGTGAAAGAGTTGGAGGAGCTGAGGCAGAGACTGCAAGCTTTCAAAGACTCGCTCAAGGGGCTGAGCAGCATAGAGACGGCAGCAAAATTAGACAGCTCGTTCACCAAGCTCATACAGGACATCAGAACTGCCGCCAATGCTCAGGAGCAGATGCTGAGTAATATGGATAAGCTAAGGCTCTATATTGCCGATATTCAAAGAATGGGCGGCGGTACTGATTATAATAACCGACTCAAAAATATGATGGAGCGGTATAAGACTGTGACATCAGACCAAGCCACTGACTATCTTTTCAGTAGCGGCTTATTGGGCGGAGAAGATGCCATACTCGCTCGGTTACAGAAGCTTCGCGACGAGATGGATAAGGCAATCAGCAATCCCGACATACTCAATCAGAAGGGTAAGGTTACAGAACTCACCAAGGAATACAACATGCTCGCCTATGCCTATCATTCTTGTTGGAGTCAAGCCGAGAAGCTTGCCTCCGCGCAGGAGCGTGCAAACAAGAAGAGTGGCGGAATGACGGAGGAGCAAATAAAAGCTAAAGAGGCCAATGAGCTCTATTCGTCTCTCATCAATAAGCTGACTGAGTATAACAAGCTCATCGGGAAAGCAGGTAAGTTCAACCTCGACACGACCGATCTTGAAAAAGCTATCGCTGAGTTGGAAAAGTTCCGTGCGAGAGCAAGGGCTATATCGGACGGAAATGGTATTGGGGCTAACGGAGAAACTGCAAGGCAACTCCGTTTCAGTCAGGGGTATGTGGATGCTTTCAGCAAAGCGGAAATAGCTGCGTCGTCATTAAAGTTACAGGTTGCGAGCGCTAAGGAGGCAGAAGCCGCATCGCACAATCTCACCGCCGAGCAGGAACGTCTTGCGTCCGCTTTTCAGAAGGCTACTGGAGCTGCCCAAGGTCAGTCACAGGCATTCTCGGACTTGAAATCGCTGATGTATCAATACTTCTCTGTTTATGGTGCGCAGCAGTTTCTGACAGAGATGGCTAATATAACGGGAGAGCTGGAGCTTCAAAAGAAGTCCCTTGAGGTTATTCTTGACAGTGGTTCAGCGGCTTCTACTATGTATTCGCAGATACGAGACATGTCCCAACAGTCTCCGTATACATTTGAGGACTTGTTAAAGTCACACAAGCAGTTAGCTGCATTCGGTGTTGAGGGCAAGGACTTATACGGCACTATAAAAGCGCTGTCTGACATTGGCGCAGGTCTTGATGTAGACGTGAATCGGTTGATACTCGCTTATGGTCATACTAAGTCGTATGGCTATCTGTCGGGTATTCAGAACAGACAATTTGAGACCGCCGGTATCGACCTTGTGGGTGGATTAACCGATTATTATAACAAGAGAGCCAAGGAAGACCAAGCCAATGGCATTAGTGCCAACTTCGTAACTCGTAAGAACATCTTCAAGAAGATGCGTGACCGTTCGATCCCGTTCGAGGATGTTCAGTCCGTAATCCTCGGCCTTGATAAGCCGGGAGGTAAGTTCTACAACATGCAGGAGCGCCAGTTCGACACATTGGGAGGTAAGTTGCGAAACTTAAAGAACAACTACCGCATCATGATGAGCGAGATAGGCGAATCGAACAAGGGACTCCTCATGGGATTCGTGAACATGATAAACGACGCCACGGAGAATTGGGCGAAATATGCTAACGCTATCAAAGGTGTTGCTTTTGCCTATGGCATTCTCAAAGCCCGTCAGATGGCGTTGGGTAAGTTCATGCTACCGCAGGGCGTGGCTGTAAGCAAGACTATCGCACAAATTAAGCGCGAGGCAAGGATAACTGATTTTCTTAATGGGTATAATGTCTCTAAATACGGTTCTTTCAGAGGCGGTATGCCTGGTTATACGGCCACCAAGGTGAATACCTCTGCACAAATAACGAGGGCACAGGAAGCTGCCAAGAAAGAGATAATAAACAACAAGGAGCTCACCAACTCCATGAAGCAGCGCATTGCGCTCACTTCAAAGCTTACGGACGCTCAAAAGATCGAAATACTCACACAGACTGGCGTTGCTGAGGCTCAGGCAAAATATCTTGTAGGCTTGAAGGGCATAAGGCGGCAATTGCTGTTGGCAAGGCTTGCTGTGAGGGGCTTTGTGGCAAGCATTGCGGCTATGTTGCCTCAGGTGGGTATCTTTGCGGCCATTGCCGCTATTACTGCATTGCATGAAAAGACAAAGCAGATGGAGGCCGATGCTTCTGATTTTGCGAATACAATCAGAGACAATGCAAAAACGGACGCTGCGGGTATCAAGGAATCTGTAGAGCAGTACGATGACTTGTATAGACTTGCAACATCGAATAAGGCTTCTGATACAGCGTTGTTCAGGGCAAAAGCTGATGCTCAGGGAGTCTCTGATGTCTTTGATGGTTTGAGAAAGAAGCTCGAAAATCAGTCGCCTATGTATGAGGGAGACTATTTCGACGTGATGAAAGCTAATTCTCAGATGAATCAGCTACAAGAAATGTTTGAAAAATTCAAGACTCTGCAAAAGGTAAAGGATGTTGAACAGAATACGGCGGGTGTGTTCGAGGATGCCATGAACGAGGGAAGCGGATGGTTTACTCGTGGAAGCGTATATGCAGAGGACTTAAAAAAGAACTTGGAAGAGTACGCCAATGAACGTAAGGATTTCGTGAACAGCTTCTACGCAGGTAGCATGTGGAAGAGACTGTCTACCAAGGAAAAACGCGATATTTATGCTTACGCAAATGAAATTGGCGAGGCTATGAAAGATGCCGAATCCCAGAAGCGTGTTTTGGCGAACTACACGTTAAGAGGTGGCAACGCTATAAACAAGATGACGCTCTATTCTGTTACCAAAAACTACAAAGATGTAGAGGAGGGAATGAAGCCGTTTGCCGACCATCTTGCATCTATCTTCATAAATTCTTATGGGGATAATGTTGATGCTATGTCCATTCATTTTTCGGATATAATGAATCAGATGATAGCTGGCTCAAAGATTGCGGATAAGGCTACTATCGACCAAATAACAGATCAGTTCCTTACCGAGCTTATTGAGTCCATGCAGGCAGCAGGTGAGAGCAGAAAGAATATTCAAGGCTTTATAAAGCAAGTCATTACTAAATCCGTTGGTGGTGATGTCGCAAAAATTCTTGAAGGACAAATCAATGACACGATGTCCCAATCGGAAGTGAATAAAGCCGTGAAAGCTGCTATAAGCAAAGTAAAGAATTCATTTTCTTCCTCTCATATCGGTCTTGAAACCAAAGCCAGACTATACGGACTTTCCAATGATGAGATAATTAGAATTGTCACAGAGGCAGCCAACAACTTGGGGCGGGCTATGGCTGCTACAGAGCCGTGGCAACGCCGTGCCTTAAAATTCAAGCTTGGTATTATGTGGGACCAAGGGGAAGACTGGTCTGCATATATTGATAAGGTACGCAAGGACTTGCATGACAGAGCGGCTAAGGCTTTCAATTATGTACAGCACTTCAAGACCAAATTTAAAGTGGATGTTTCAGTTGACGTGGATGCCAAAGACGCACGTAAGCAAATAGCGTATGCCATCAACCATGTGATCAACCCTCTTTTGACGTCTTTGTGGAAGATGAACCCCGGGAAAAACAAAAATGTCATGGAAGAGATAAATAGGTTGCGTGGCCTCAGAAGCAGTTATATGGCGATGCTGTCAGAAAAGGATTACTTGGACGACCAGGGGGTAAGTACAACTGACAAGAAGGGGCTTGACAAAGAGCAAAAAGAGAATGACGCTGCCAAGCGTAAGGCAGAGGAAGCCAAGCGTAAGGCAGAAGCCGCTGCCGAGAAAGCTGACAGAAACGACATCAAGCAGTTCAACGACCGTATCAACGCCCTCGGCAAGGCCCGTCAGATGTACGAGGATTGGTACAACAGGTATAAGGACAAGGAGTATGCCATTGCCCAAGTCCGCGATCGTATGGAAAGTGCTTTGAATAAGGGTGAGTACGTTAAGGGCAGTATCAATGCAGAGGACTTCAAGAAGTTGGATTCGCTGCCCGCTTTGAGGGACATCCTTGTAAAGGAGCAGGACATCATAGGGAAATGGAAGCCACGGACACAGAATGGCAGGGAGCAGAAGAACTCCATGCTTGCCAATGTGGAGAGTCAAATCAATCAGATAGACACCAAGGAGGCCGACAAGCAGCTTAAAGAGTTTGCAGACGGCATCAAGAGGCTTACCGAGCTCGTGTCAAATGCCTACGACACATTCAAGAGCGTTAGGGATAAGACGGGAGATACAGACTTTGCATTGCAGATTTCAAGGTTCAGATACAAGGTTGACGAGCAAGCCAAAGGCTTTGACTGGACGGAGAACGTAAATAATCTGTTCAGTATCGTGAGAGGTAAGCTGTCTGAAATTGGTGCACAGTTGTTCTCTGCGCAAGATATGGGTGAGTTGTACAACCTCAGTGGAGATAACCTTAAATCAAGGGTATCTGGTATGCTACAACGCAACCTTTCTAAGAGAGACGGCGAGAGCGACAAGGACTTCGAGAAGCGCAGGGACAATATGCTCAACCATGTGGATGCCATCGTGACCATCGTCGAGCAGTTCAACTCAGCCATGAAGAACATGGTGAGAGCCGCAAATGACACGGCTGCGGAGCTGTATGCCTCATCGAACTCTTTCAAGCAGCGCAGACAGAAAGCGAACACTCAGTTTGAGCAGAACGAGAAAGACATTGACAGACAGGCGTATGACGAGAAAGGCAATCTTTACTACGTGAACGGCAGCGAGGAGAATAGGGCCAAGCTTCACCGCAAGAACTCTATCCTCAACAACCCATACAACAAGAACGGTATCGCTTGGCTTCAATACGACGGGGAGATGCAGCGTATGCTCAACGCTCCGACATCAATGCCGAGTTCAAAGGTAAGACAGCTCGCACATACTTATATCACCCGCTTCAATGAGGCTTTCATGGAGGACCTCATCGACGAGACAAAGAGGAACACCGAGGTTGACAAAGCGCAGAAAGCCATGCGTGAATCCTTAAAGTCTTCGGGTAACAGCCTCGTGGGGCAGATGTCGTTCATGGGCGGATTGTTCTTCGACCCGACAAAACACACGCAGGACTTGCAAGGCATGAGAAATGCCGCAGTGACGCAGCTTGCAGAGCAGCAGTCGTTGGATAAGGGAGAGCAGGATGCCAACCTTATATCAGTCCTACAGAGGCTTGTGCAGGCTCTTGACAATGTGCTTGCAGGAGTTGGCGGCAAGTCTGAGATAGCCGCTGCCGCAAGAGCGCAGAGAAATGTGAATAATTGGTCTGAAATGAAGCCGGGCCAGCGGGAAAAAGCAGGAAAGGAAGCCTCTTCGGAATTTTCCAAGAATGTGAACGACCCATTCGGATTTTGGGAGAAGTCAAGCGAGTCTCTGCAAAACGCTATGGGCAAGTTCATCGGTGCGCTCACGGCGGGTTCACAAGCTGTAAACCTATTGTCCGACACATTCGACAAGCTTGGTCTTGGTGATACGGGCGCAGGGCAAGCCCTTTCTGATGCGGGTGGCATAATGAGCGGTATGCTCAGTGGAGCATCTTCGCTGTCTGCCTTTGGCCCTTACGGAATGGCGGCAGGTGCGGCTTTGGGTCTTATGGGTGGTATCGCCCAAACACACGACAAGCGTCTGCAACGCAAGATTGAGAAGATGCAGGAGGACGTGTCTAAGATTGAGAGCTATACCCAGACCATCTCCAAGGCGCAGGAAAGGACGCTTGGCTACGACTACGGAGATGTTATCCGCTCCTATCAGAAGATGTACAATACGGGCAATACAAATATCAGTGGTTCTGCAAAGAACGCTATGGCAAGCTACTACAATGCTGCGGGTGGTGGCGACATCACGGGTTATCAGCAGCAGTATAACTTGTTGGTACAGAAGCGCAAGGACTACTCAGACATGTATAATGCAGAGAACAAGAAGAAGAAAAAATCCAATTCCTCTCTTGAAGAGTACAAGTCTAAGATAGCCGAGCTTGATGACCAAATCAGATACTTCTCCGAGGACATCGCCAAGAATCTGTATAGCATTGATTTGAAGTCTTGGGCTGATCAGCTCAGCGACGCATTGATGACCGCCTTTGAAAATGGTGACAATGCTGCCGAAGCCTTCAAGAACAGCGTGACATCCATCCTGCAAAGCCTTACAAAGCAGATGGTTAGCCTCGGAGTTATGCAGCCTCTGTTTAACAGACTGCAAAATCAACTGTTTGGCTATACGGACTCGAAAGGTGTTGTACACAAGGGTAGCTTTGACGCTTCGCACCCAGACAGCAACAGGGAGCAGTGGATGTCAGACATCAGCTCGGCTCTCGGAAAGGATGGGTACATTTATCAAGGAATGGATGCTTCCAAGGAGCTCTTCGACAAGATGCAGGAGATTGCCGAGAAGTCTGGGAATACTCTGTATAACTCAAACTCTTCAAGCACGAGCTCTTCCATCAAGGGAATGACAGAGCAGACTGCCGACTTGCTTGCAAGCAATCTCAACGCCATACGTGCGGATGTCAGTGTCATCAGACAGTTGCAGGCAGGAAAGATGGGTGATTACATGGACAGCATGAGCCTTATGGCCAAGTCTCAGGTGCAGTATCAGTCACAGATTGCTGCCAACACGCTTAGGAACGCTGAGGCGGCTGAGAAGATTGTTACGAGCTGTGATGAGATACTCTATCTGTTCAAAGCGGTGACTAACGACACAAAGGCTGTAAGCACGAAAGTACGATAACAGATGTGGGTGGTGCTAAAATGAGCATCACCCACATTTTTTTCTCTTATTTATTTGCTTGTTTATTGCAAATTACTTATCTTTGCAGTGAACTCTAAAAACGAATATTATGAAGAAAATTGTATCATTGGATGAATCGGTTTTATTCTGCATGTTAGCATCGGCATTGGCGGCAGTACCAAAGTGGTCAATGTGGCTACAAATAACATCTGCCATTCTTTCTTTTATTATCCTTGTTAAGAAAAAAGGATTGCTATACAAATGTATATCCATAGCTGTTCTCTTGGATGCTTTATATGAAATTGCATCCTATTCAATCTTGAGGTTTTCATTTGGAGAACAAACGTTCTTTCCGGGAATCGTGAACCCAAATTTGGTATATGGCATCGGTGTGTTTGCCGTTATTTTACTCCCTATACTGTTTTTGGCATGGTCGGCTTTCAAGGGGAGTAGAAATATAGTGTCTGCGCTATTTTTAACTTCACCCGTCATAATTGCCCTATCAAAAGATGGTGCTTTTTTAGTCTTTGTCTCATTATTATGTACGGCTTTTATTTATGATACGGAAGATAGAGTATTAAAGAAAATGTCTTTTGTTTTGGTTCCACTTTCCTTGTTATCAAGCATCAACCTAATACTTACTGAGAACGATTTCAGTTACGAATATATGTATTCAATATTTGGACGAATAGGAATATTTCTTACATTATCATGTTATGCTATTATTATAGCGTTATTTGCTGTATTATTACGAAAGGCAAATAATTCATTGAAGAATATTTGCATACCAGCCATTATAGGAGGAGTATGTCTATTATCTTCAATGATAAATGACGGGACGTATAGAGATATTGTTTCTATAGTCCATTTCTTTGGTTACATATCATTTACGTATGCTTTTTATAGTTTTCATAACATTTTAAATTCAAAATTATGGGAGAAATAGATGATATTATTAAGCGTAGCTCAAATAAACAAGATGCAACAGCATCATGTTGCGGAAAAGATAAGCATGAAAATATGGGCGAAAGCAAATTGTTGCATTATTGCTCAATATGCAAAACCGCTGTGAACGTAGAGCTTGTTATATATGCTATTGCAGCAATAATTGGCGCAATCCCTTCATTCGGACTATCAATTTTGGCATTCGGTCTATTATATGTGTTGACTATTGTTCCTCAGTATCTCATTATAGAGATGGGTTACAGCATCAGCAAGATTATGGAAAATCAAAAGATAGCGAATGATGTTGGAATGGCTGAACAAGAGATGCTAAAGGACAAAATCAATAGCATTTCATCTAAATTAGACGATAAGCAAGAATATTAAACACAAACAATCCCCTACCAATTCGCTTGGCGGGGGATTATCTTGGTGAGCTACTTAGATCCGTCCTTTGTCGTACAGCTCATGGATGAACCTGCGTCCTTTCTCAGTCCACTCAGTCTGTATGCGTGTTCCAATTGTGCCATCTGACTTTGGGTAGTTGTAGGTGTTGGTCTTGGTCTTGGTGTATCCCTCATTCTGATACTTGTGTGTGAGCACCCATACGCCATGCTCCTTGTACTGGACGCCGAGACCTTGTAGACGTTTGTTGAGCGTCACGGTAGAGAGTCCAATCTCCTTGGCGATGACGTTGGTGTTCCATGATGTCGTAGAGGTTAGGGTCTTGCGAGTGTACTCTGCGTCGGGAGTCAGCTTCTTCACCTCCTCGATGTTGTACTTTAGGTGTCCCTCCAAAGTTCCGATGCGGTCTTGCTGTCGTGCAATTTGATTGTTGGCCTCGGCAAGCTCTTTGTTTATTTTCTTGAGGGTGTTCTGGGCAATCAGAACCGCACGAGCCATTATGGCCTCAGGAGTGTCATCCTGCTTGGCGACCATGTAGCCGCCCGTCTTACGGATGGAGGGAAGAACCTCATTGAATACCCAGTCTTGGAACTCTTTGGCTTTCTCCTTGTCGCTACGAAAGATGCAGCGATACAAATTTGGCTCGTTTACAAAGAACATCTGTTGGTAGCCGCCGTTGGTAAGGACTTTAATCTGATTAAACCCCTTTTCATCAAGTCTTGATTTTAAGGCGGTTACGTTACCAAGCTCCAATGACTTACAGACATCACTGAGGCAGAACATTGGATTTTCTGCCGTTCCAGTTACACGAAGCTCGCCGAATTTGTCGTGCTTAAAAATCTCAATTTCGTTCATTGTACATCTGATTAAGAACGTAATAACTTGTTGAGTTGGCACACAAAGAAAGCGTGCCGCTACTCGTTGTTCTATCCTCAGATGTGAAAGGACGACTACGCATTTCTACGAAGTCACGGGGCGGCACGCAATATTTAATACTCACGTACTTCTTAACCTATAAGATAGACGGACACAAAAAATGCCCTTCCGTTTCGTGGAAGAGCCTCGTCGTCTCGTCCACATCTGTAATTAGAACGCTGCAAAGATATGGAATATCTCCCATACTTCCAAAAAATGCGGAGAGATTTAACTATAATTAGTAGTATCCTCTCTCCGCATCATAACGTTCAATAATCACACTGCAAAGATACTCATTATTATGTAAACAAGCAAATAAACAAGCATTAATCTTTGCTTGCTTTGCTAACTTTAACACATCACCCCAAGATGTCTTTGAGATACGTGAGCTCCTCATTCTCGGTGATATACCCTTTTTTCACGTGAACACCACAAGTTTTGCTATGTTTGATGGCAAGCACAGTGGCATCGTCCTCCTGCTCTATCTCTACCTGCGCATCACCAAGAATATGAAGCACCACGTGGCAATGGTTCTTGGCGTACATCCTTAGCTTGGACTCATCCGTGATATATACCTCTGCAACGGTGTTACCATTGTAGCGTGCTGTTATATCAGAGCTACCCCTTACCACAATCATTTTCTCGTTGAGTACAGAGCGTTTGTCATCCATAAACAATCCGCCCTTGCGCAAGTCCTCCTTGGAAAAATGAGACTTGATATAATCTACACTTGGGAAGTCGTTGGCAAGACAGAAGTCGATACCCTCCTTGTATCTTTCTATCATTTTCCTGTCATCCCAATCCTTTGACCAAAGCCCCTGCCATTGATCACACAGTCCAAGGCTTATAGCCTTGGCTCTTAATTCTTCGTTTTTTGTTGCGTCGACCATATCAATATATTTTTAACAACTGCAAATATAATATATTTTTACATGAAAACAATCGTTTTGTACCACAAGATTGTTGTTTGATTGTTTATTTTATTTATATTTGCAGATATAATTCAGACAAATGGACAAGGTATACTTACAAAAGCTGATATATTCGGGTACATCCTTTACTAAAGACGCTGTAATGGAAACAACCAAGGACTTCTCTGTGTATATAGAGGATGTGCCGTTTATTCTTTTGTCTGATATGAAAGACGACCCTAAGCGCGATTGGCACGACCAAGACGGGATAGACGTGTTCTATGACAACAAGAAGCCGCCAATCAAAGACTATGACATGGATATAGTCTGCGAGGCAAAAAGTGACAGCATTGATGACTTAAGAGACAAGGTTGACAAATTCTTGAAGTATATGTCGGGCGACGACGGGAAAGGGAAGGTATTTTCAATCTACGACACGCATTGCAAGGCTGGCAGGACAAATGTAAGGTTTGTCAAACAATCACAGAAGACGTGGTTCAATATGGATTCGGACGATACGAAGATTCTTGTATTCCAAATAACCATGCATGTAGACGATCCGAGAACAGCAGTGTCGTTGGTTACGGATGAGAAAGGAAATGTGACAGAATTAAAGGCATAGGCAATGAGCAGGTGGAAGATATACAGCAAGGATGGCAGTGTGCTTCACGAGAGCATCGAGAAGTATGACGGCAAGGGAAGAGTGGTCGAGCAGGACACCCTTGAATACAGCGGCAAGTGGATGGGCGACTGCTTCATCACCGTGTCGTTCAAGTCGGCGTACCCCATCGACTTCCAGATTGGCGACTACATCATCTACCGAGGCGAGAAGTTCACCATCAACTATGATCCGACCGTCGTCAAGAAGTCGTCGCGTGGTACGTATGGCGAGGGTTTTGTCTATGACAGCGTGAAGTTCAATGCCCTATCCAACGAGCTCACCGATGTGAAGTTCCATGACTGGGTGCTGTCAGACAACCATGTTCACTATTCCTCACTGCCGAATTTCTCATTCTACGCAAAGGACATGAACGACCTCGCAGACAGGTTGCAGGCGTGCATGGACAGATGGTGCAAGGACAACGGTTTCGCAAAGGAAGACTATTGGATATTCTATACGCCGGGCAGTGACGGAGACACTAACCCTTATGACAGGACAATCACGCGAGCCAAGGACATATCGACGGACGAGACATTCCTTGACAAAATACTTGCACGTTGGAAGAGCATCTATGGAGACGGCGGAACCCTTGTTGAGAGGGCAGATGAGCTTATTGACAAAAATGTACAGATCAACAATCAGACTGTATGGCAGGGCATGGCTCTGTTCAAGAGTGACTTTGGGCTCAACTTCATCATCAGGGGAAGGGAAGTCATCGTCGGTGCCGCAGGTACTATTGCAAGCCATATCTTCAAATACGGAAAGGGCAATGGCCTGTATGAGGTAGACAGACAGGCCGACAACGATCAGAAGGTGGTCACAAGGCTTCACGCATACGGAAGCTCGGACAACCTGCCTACGAGATACTATGCCGAGCTTGACATGAAGGTGTTTGCGAATGTAACATCAGTTGATAAAGGAAAAGACTTTTTCCGTATTGGACTCGACATGGATTACAAGCCGGGCATGTTTACTCAGAAGATGAGTAAGTATGGTGATGATATATTCGCGATAAAAGTCATGCTTGGAGAAACTGAGATAAATGCGAGGATTGAAGGACATGATGACAAGAACAAAGCGAGAATATATTCTGAATATCTTTCAACTTCCACAGACCCTGATGACAACACTGACAAGGAAGTTTACGACGCATTCTACAATGCGTTAGCAGATGGAAGTAAAATATATATTACAGGCGGGGTTAACAAAGACCTCGCTCCTGCCGGGCATATTGACTATTCTGCCAATATGCTTCCAGACAATATGGCCATCAATAACCTCATGTTGCCCGGCTTCCCTAAATACGCATTGTCGGACTTGTGCAAGTCTGAGTATGATGAGAAAGGTGACTCTACTCATTATTATATACGCAAGAACAAGGAATCCTCTGATTGGGTTCTGTTCCATTCCGAGGCAGGAAACCACGTTGTCAGGTTCTCGTCAGAGCAATACGACCCATACATTGTCAGTGCCAACGCCGACAAGCTCGGCTACAAGGATGACGACATCTTCTGCACGGAGGAAAACGATGACAACGGACTGAAAAAGGTCTATCCTTCCGTAGAGGAGATTACCGAGGCCGAGGCAGGCGTGTCCTCTGATGACAAGACATACATCAATACGATCGTCTCAGCGGACATTATCAAGGACAATGGAGTCTACCCGAAGAAGACGGGGACGAGCGTTCCTGGGTTCCATGTTGTTATTAAGAACCTTGGCTTTGATTTGCAGGACGCAATTGCCGCAGCAGGTGGTGAGTCGTGCAAGCTGAGCATGAAGGATGGACACTGTGGAGGCCGAGACTTTGATGTACCGAGCGTTGCGCCGAACAGCGACGGAACATGGACACTGAACTGCAAGCGAAGCCCGGACAGCAGTCTCGACTTGTACTACCCGTACAGCTACAACATGAGCATAGGCGGCTCGGCAAACTCAACTGAACCATATCAGATATGCGCAGGAGACCATTTCGTACTGACCGGTATCGCAATGGAGGCTACCAATTATGTTTGGGCAGCAAGCGTCAAGTTGCTCAGAAAGGCTATTCATTGGCTGTGCAAGAATGACTACTCTCGTTATACCTACTCGCCGAAGATTGACGAGATATACATGGCCCGTCAAGATCAGGAGGCACAGAAGAGTGAAGGTAAAGTCAAAAGTCTGCACGATACTATCAAAGAGGGTGATTTGCTATGGTTTCAAGATGAAGACCTTCTCCTTGACGGCAAGGTATACATAGACCAACTCGTCATTAAAGAGAACGGCAACAACGGTATACCGACATACGATGTCACTCTGAGAAACGAGGTGCAGGTTGGCACTATACAGCGCATTCAAAACAAGGTGGACAGCATTGCCAATGATGTTAAGTCGGGAAATGTCGGAGGGGCCATGTCCGCATCCAGTGTGGAGAACATCGTCAATGCTGTTGGTGACGACAAATACCTGCGCAAGGACCAGGACGACACCACGGGTCACAAGCTCACCATGGGGGAGGCCGAGGTGAAGGGCAATGCCGCCGTGAAGGGCAACTTTACCATTGGCCCAAATGGCACCTACAGCATCAGCAAGGAGGGCGTGGGTCGTCTTGCGGGTCTTGTGGCGGAAT
>ERZ833963.844-NODE-844-length-42764-cov-43.791707_pt1 | contig 42764 bp, 39 predicted proteins | sample MGYA00519693_ERZ833963 | MGnify/ENA primary metagenome ERZ833963 (study PRJEB31850, sample SAMEA3708748) | human gut metagenome | biome: human gut; feature: human-associated habitat; material: faeces | place: China | collected 2014 ...
TCGAGCGCATGATCATGTACCTCACGGGCATCCAGAACATCCGTGACGTGCTGCCGTTCCCCCGCACCGCTTACGGTTTCTGATTCTGAGAACGATTGGGAATTGCCTCCGCGTTGCTCTGGCAATGACAGCGGAAGAATTATTTTAAATAGCGCAATCCCGGAAAGTCTGCGGACTTTCCGGGATTGCATTTTCACGGGAAAGGTCGGTGCGGCTAGCGGCAGGTTTTGCGATAGCGCAGTTGCTGCCGGTTGGGACTCCATCTGTGAAAAGGTGTTTGGAGCGGCCCGCAGGCCGCGACAAACACGACTATAAAATATAGTTCCGCTATTTATGCCCAGAGCATCGCGGAGAGCATTATAAATAGTGACCCGCCCTTAACTTTCAACAAGGAGACAAAAACAAGTGGAAAACATTGCACCGGCCCTGCTGGACTGGTTTTACAAAAACCGCCGCATCCTGCCCTTCCGGGAGGACCCCACGCCCTACCACGTCTGGCTCAGCGAAGTGATGCTGCAGCAGACACGGGTGTCGGCGGTGCTGCCGTATTACGAGCGCTTTCTGGCGGCGCTGCCGGATATCCCGGCGCTGGCCGCCTGCGATGAGGAAAAGCTGCACAAGCTGTGGGAGGGTCTTGGCTACTACAGCCGGGTGCGCAACCTGCAGAAGGCCGCAAAGATCGTCTGCGAACAGTACGGCGGCCAGCTGCCTGCCGACTATGCCGCCCTGCGGGCCCTGCCCGGCATCGGGGACTACACCGCCGGGGCCATTGCATCCATCAGCTTTGGCATCCCGGTACCGGCGGTGGACGGCAATGTGCTGCGGGTGTTTTCCCGCCTGTATAATGACCCCGGTGTCATTACAGATCCGAAGGTGAAAAAAGCCTTTACTGCCCGGGTGATGGAACATCAGCCGCCGGAAAAGGCCGGGGATTACAATCAGGCCCTGATGGAGCTGGGGGCGCTGGTCTGTGTGCCCAACGGTGCACCCCTGTGCGATGTCTGCCCGCTGGCCGGGCTGTGTCAGGCCCGCGCGGCGGGCACCACCGCCGTGCTGCCCCAGAAGGCAAAGCCGAAGCCCCGCAAGGTGCTGCCGGTGACGGTGGCGCTGGTGGAAAGCCCGGCGGGCTTTCTGGTACAGCAGCGGCCCGCAAAGGGGCTGCTGGCCGGGCTGTGGCAGCCGCTGTTGTGGGAGAGCGAACACCTTTTGCAGGCCGAAGTGCTGGCAAGGCTGGCAGCCCTTGGAGTGGATACCGGCACCGCAGTGCCGGAAGCCCTGCCGGCGGCCAAGCACATCTTCAGCCACATCGAATGGCTGCTGTCCGGTGTGGCCCTCACGGTGCCGGAGCAGGCGGCCCCGGCGGGCTGCGTCTGGGCCAGCCGCGAGGAGCTGCGCACCACCTACACCCTGCCCGGTGCCTTTGCCGCCTACAAGGACCGGATGCTGGGATGATTTGGAAATTCTGGCAATCTGCCCAAAGCTTTTTGTACAGAATGGACAGGAAGCGAAAAAGTTGCCCGCAACGGTTGTAATTTTTGACAGGAACGGGTATAATAACCACAAGATAGCGGGGAAGCGGGCCGTGCCCGAAGCCCCCTGAATGGAGTGGATGCGGATGTTCTTTCTGGTAAAATGCTCCCTTCACATGCTGTCGTTTCTCTGGAAGGCGGCGGACGTGCTGCTGCGGGTCTCCCGCTGGAAAAATAAGCTGAAACACCATCGTTTCGACCGAAAAAAGGAGTGTACTGAACCTATGAAGAAATCTTGCCTGATCGCTGTGATCACTGCCCTGGCCGCTGTTGCCGGAGCACTGGCTGCTGTGGCTGTTTACCTGCACCGCCGCGAAAAGGAACTGGACGAGTACGAGCGTCTGCTCTTTGGCGAGGACGATGCAGAAACGGTCGAGCCGGAAGCTGCCGAAGAGGCACCTGCCGAGGATGCTGCAGAATAAACCAAACACCGGACACAAAGGAGGCGCACCGGCAGTCTGACCACAGGCTGCGCGGGTGCGCCTTTTTGCTACATAAAAGGAGAAGGACATGAAGCGTTTTCTGCTGTGGATCATCAGCGTTGCACTGGGCGTGGCCCTGCTGCTGGCGGCTGTGATGGGGGTGAGCTATGCCTTTACCACGCAGGGCGGCTGCCCGGATGCTGCCGCGCAGTTCGGCGGCCAGGAGCTGGAGACCAACGGCTTCTGCTGGCAGGTGCCGCTGCTGGGCGGCAAGCTGGACAAGGTGTTTGCCAGCCCTGCCACCCTCACGGTGCAGAAGCTGGGCACCCTGTACACGGCGCACCCGGACATTACTCTGCCGGACTGGGCCAGCTACACCACTCTGACCATCCAGACCGCGGTCGGCAGTGTGGTGTTTGCCGGCAGCGTGAGCGAATACCAGAGCTTCCTCTTCCCGGCCAACGGCGAATACAAGGCCGCAATGACCCTCTGGCGCGTGCCCAAGGGCGGCATGGCCACCCAGTTCGAGGGCGGCAGCACCGGTGCCCTGCGCAAAAATCTGGGGCTGGAGCGCCCCGCAAAGCCCACGGGGTGGTACCGGTATTCCTTCCGGTTCACCCTGCAGGCCAGCGCGGACATCGCGTTCTCCGCCGAGCGGGTGGAGCAGGGCGGCATCGTGGGTGTGCGCATCTCCGGCATGACCGGAGACACCGCCCCCACCGTGGAGACCGACCTTGGCAATGTGCAGTGCGTGCGCGCCGCCGACGGCTGGCGCGCCTACATCCCGGCGGCCTACAATGCGTCCTCCGGCGGGCATGCGGTGAACGTTACCGTGAACGGCGAGACGCTCACCCACACCCTCGTCGTGCTGCCCAAGGACTTTGGCACCGTGGAGGTGGACCCGGAACCGGCAGCCACCGATGCCGCCAATGCCGAGTTTCGCAATGCGGTCTGGGGCCTGTACGAGGCCCCCGCGCGGGAAAAGCTGTGGTCCGGCGGTTTCGTGAACCCGGCGGAAAACTCCATGACACTGGTGGACTACGGACAGGTAAAGGTGACAAACGGCCAGCAGGGCAGCCGCTCCAACTCCACCAAACTCTACACCATCCCCGGCGAGCCCTGCCGCGCCCCGGCCAACGGCGTGGTGGTGCTGGCCCGGAACCTTGCCCTCACCGGCAACACGGTGGTCATCGACCACGGAGCCGGGATGCGCAGCTACCTGTATGGCCTGCAGGCGCTCGCGGTGTCCGAGGGACAGACGGTGGAAAAAGGCCAGGCCGTGGGTGCTCTGGGCGAAGAGCTGACCATGGACTTCAAGCTGGGCAGCAAGAGTGTGAACCCCTGGCTGCTGTTCCAGACCTCCGGCGGATTGTTCTGGAAGGGAAACGGGTAAAGATAAATCGGAATTCAAGGAGGTTCTGTTATGCGCACGGAGAAGAAATCTCACCAATCTAGGATGGATCCTATTGTTGCTTTAGTTTTGATTTTCGCTGTACTAAAAGGAACAGGATTGATTTCGTGGTCATGGCTATGGGTACTCAGCCCGATTTGGATTACCCTTTTGATTTTCGCTGCTATTTTTTCTTCCATTTTGGTCGGTGGACGAATCGTTAAAGGAAAATGGTAACTTCCAGTTTGCCGGATCGTTGAAAAAATCAAAAACCCTGTAACGTTTTCTCCTTTTGTGCGTTATTGTGGTGAAACAGCCCGAAAAGGAGGAAAAGACGATGAAACTGGATTGTGAAGTCATCCGCGATTTACTGCCGCTGTATGCGGAGCACATGGCAAGCCCGGCCAGTACGGCACTGGTGGAAGAGCATTTGCAGGAATGCGAAGCCTGCCGCGCCGAGCTGGAGCAGATGCAGCTGCCGGTGCCGGTGCAGCCGGAACCCCAGCCGGATGCCCCGCTGAAAGGCATCCGCACGGCTTTGCGGAAAAAGCGCATCCTTACGGCCGCAGCCGCCGTGCTGGCGGTGCTGTGCGCCGTGGTGCTGGTGTTCTGGATGGGCAACCTCAGCACGCCGGTGACGGCGGAGGAAGCCGGGATCTGGCTCTACAACAAAAAGGAGGAAGGCGCAAACCTCTGCGTGCTGGAAGTGCAGGGCGAGAATGTCCGGCTGGAGACTGAGGGCGGGTTCAGCTGGGGCAAGGAATACATCACCGTCCGGGCCATGCGGTATACCTTCCCCGGCCTCCATGCCGCGCTGACAAAGCTGACCGGCTCCGAGACCGTGTCCACAGAGATCGCCGTCTCCCGCACCCAGGTGCTGGCCGTGGAGTGCGCGGACGGAACGCGCTATTACAGCGACGGCCAGCAGGTGGAACGATTCATTGCGGGGGAGAATCCGGACGGCACCGTGCGGTACGGGTACGGCACCGAGGAACAATATGGGCACGACTTTAAGAAGGGCTGATTATGGACATGGAAACCATTTACCGGCTCTATTTCCGGGACGTGTACCTGTTTCTGCAGGGCCTGACCCGCTCGGAGACACTGGCCGAAGAGCTGACCCAGGAGACCTTCTTCAAGGCGCTGGACGGCCTGAAGAACTTTGACGGAAAACAGGATGTGCGGGCGTGGCTGTTCACGGTGGCCCGCAACTGCTGGTATGACCGCTGCCGCAAGGCAAAGCATACCGCCCCGCTGGAAGCGGCTGAGACGCGGGCCGCCGACACGCCGGACATTGCCCAGCTGCTGGTGGACAAGGATGCCGCCTTTACGGTGCACCAGTGCCTGCACACGCTGGAAGAACCCTATAAAGAGGTGTTCAGCCTGCGGGTGTTCGGCGAGCTGTCCTTTGAGGACATCGGAGCCATTTTTGGCCACAATGCCGCCTGGGCACGGGTGACCTACTACCGCGCCAAAACAAAATTGCAGGCGATGCTGCAAACTACCTGAAGCGATCCCGTATCACAGCAAAAGCCCCCTCGGAGCTGCGGCTCTGAGGGGGCTTGGTGTTTGCGGGGAAAACTCAGGAAATGGAATCCACATCCCACTTCATGCGCACGGCGTCGGCACCGTCCAGCTGGATGTGCATCGCACCGGCGTTGTCGGCAGCCTGCTGCGGGGTGCGGGCACCGCACAGCACAAACAGGCCGGGCACCATGCGGGCGGTCAGGGCGATCACCAGCTGGGCCATGGTGCAGTGGTACTTCTCGGTCAGGTCCTGCCAGTTGTTCAGCATGGCAAGGGCCTGTGCCCGGCGTGCGGGCTGGAAGTTGGGATTGCTGTTGCGGGTGCTGCCCTCCGGGTAGGTGGTGTCCATGGTCACCTTGCCGGTCAGCAGGCCCTGCTCCAGCGGGGAGTAGGCCTGCACCGACACGCCCAGCTCCTTGCAGGTGGGCAGCAGCTGCTTTTCAATGCGGCGGGTCAGCAGGCTGTACTTTTCCTGAATGACGTCCAGCTGACCGTACTTGCAGTAGCCCCGGACGATATCAGAGGTCACGTTGGAAGCACCGATGGCGCGGATCTTGCCCTGGTCCTTCAGCTTCATCATGGCTTCCACCGTGGCCTCCAGCGGGTACAGGCCGAAGTCGGGCGACTGCCAGTGGGTGTACAGCACGTCCAGATGGTCGGTGTGCAGGCGGCGCAGGCTGTCCTCCACATCCTCGATGATGCTCTGGGCCGACAGGTCACGGTACACGGTCACGCCGTCCACCACCTTGTGCAGTACGGGAGTCTCGTGCCGCCACTCCAGGCCGCACTTGGTGGACAGCACCACCTTGTCGCGGTCGATGTGCTTCATGGCTTCGCCCACCACTTCTTCGCTGTGGTACAGGCCGTAGATGGGCGCGGTGTCGATCCACCGGATGCCCTGTTCCACGGCGGTCTGGATGGCCTTGACCGACAGACTGTCGTCGTTGTCGCCCCACCAGGCACCGCCGCCGATGGCCCAGGTGCCCATGCCGAGGAACGGCACCTCGATGCCACTCTTGCCGATTTGGAAATTCTTCATATACTTACCCTCCTGCCAGCAGTGTTCCCCGCAATGGGAACCCTTCATTCCAATGCTGGCATCCTTTGATGTATTTTTTGGTTTATTCAAAAAAAGCCGCAGCGCAGGGGGTTGCCCCACACAGCAGCTCTCTTGAAACAGATTCGCGTTTGCGTAACGAAGCGGAGCAATGAAAGCCCCGGTGGGGCTTTTAAGCGACCGAACGGTCTCGCGCAGGCGAGATGGAGGGGCCTTGCCCCGACAAGTTAAATGTTGCCGAACTCGCTCAGTTCCAGCGTTTCGTTGTGGGTCTCGGCCCAGCGCACGGCCCAGTCGGAGGTGAACAGCAGCAGGCGGTTGCCCTTCATGTCCTCCACAGCCTTGGTGTCGCTGGTCAGGTCCAGGTCCCGCAGGTTGTAGGTGTCGGGGTCGTTCTTCACCCAGCGCAGCTGCTCAAAGGGCAGCTGCTGCATGCGGATCTCCACATTGTACTCGGTGTTCAGGCGGTACTCCAGAACTTCCAGCTGCAGCACGCCGACCACGCCGACCACCACTTCTTCCATGCCGCCGCCCACTTCGCGGAAGATCTGGATGGCGCCCTCCTGGGCGATCTGCTCCATGCCCTTCACGAACTGCTTGCGCTTCATGGTGTCCTTCTGCTCGATGCGGGCAAAGTGCTCCGGCGAGAAGGTGGGGATGCCCGCAAACTGCACCTTCTTCTTGCCGGTGCACAGGGTGTCGCCGATGGAGAAGATGCCCGGATCGAACAGGCCGATGATATCGCCGGCATAGGCCTCGTCCACGATGGCGCGGTCCTGCGCCATCAGCTGGGTGCCGGTGGCCAGCTTGATGTTCTTGCCCTCCTGCACATGGTAGGCTTCCATGCCGCGCTCGAACTTGCCGGAGCAGATGCGCATGAAAGCGATGCGGTCGCGGTGGGCCTTGTTCATGTTGGCCTGGATCTTGAAGATGAAAGCCGAGAACTCGTCACGGCAGGGATCCACGGACTCGCCGGTCAGGCTGTCCACGCGGGCCAGCGGGGTGGGGGTGAGCCGCAGGAAGTTCTCCAGGAAGGGCTCCACGCCGAAGTTGGTCAGGGCCGAACCGAAGAACACGGGGCTCAGCTCGCCGCGCAGCACCTTGTCCAGGTCGAACTCCTCGGCGGCACCGTCCAGCAGCTCGATCTCGTCCGCCAGCTGCTGGTGCAGGTAGGGGGTGAGCAGCTCATCCAGTGCGGGATCACCCAGTTCGGCCTCGGTCTCATTGACCTTTTTCACGCCGTTGGCGCGGCCGTCGCTGGAGAAGGCCAGCACCTTGCGGGTGTTGCGGTCGAACACGCCCTTGAACTCCTTGCCGCAGCCGATGGGCCAGTTCATGGGGTAGGTCTTGATGCCCAGAATCTCCTCGATGTTCTCCATCAGCTCAAAGGGGTCGCGGGCTTCGCGGTCCATCTTGTTGATGAAGGTAAAGATGGGGATGTGGCGCAGGGTGCACACCTTGAACAGCTTGATGGTCTGGGCCTCGACGCCCTTTGCGGCGTCGATGACCATGACGGCAGAGTCCGCCGCCATCAGGGTGCGGTAGGTATCCTCCGAAAAGTCCTGATGGCCCGGGGTGTCCAGAATGTTCACGCACTTGCCGGCGTAGTTGAACTGCAGCACCGAGGAGGTGACGGAAATACCGCGCTGCTTCTCGATGTCCATCCAGTCGGAAACAGCGTGCTTGGCACTCTGCTTGCCCTTGACGGAACCGGCCTGGTTGATGGCTCCGCCGTACAGCAGCAGCTTTTCGGTCAGCGTGGTCTTGCCGGCGTCGGGATGGCTGATGATCGCAAACGTCCGGCGGCGCTCGATTTCTTCACGATTTGTCATAGATCTGAAATTCTCCTAGAAGGGGGTGAAGTTTTCTCCGCTCCCGCTGCGCGGGAGCGGAGAAAACATATTTTTACACATACGCACTTTATTCTATACGAAAACGCGCGATAATGCAAGGGCTTTCGTTATTTTTTCAGGATGAAGCAGGGCAGAGGGGCGGTTTCGGCCCAATTGGCAAAATCGCACACCAGAACGGTGAAATCTTTCAGCGGAAGTGCCCGCAGCCAGGCCAGCACCGCCTGCTTTTCGTCTGTGCCGATGACCGCCCCGCTGTACAGGATGGCGCTGACCACCCCGCCGGGGCGCACCACCTGCAGGGCGGCTTCCAGCGCGGGGATGCTGCTGTCGGCGGTGGAGAACACCGCGTGGTCGGCACCGGGCAGCCAGCCGAAGTTGAACATCACGGCATCCGCTGTGCCGGGCTGCACATACTGTAACAGATGGGCGTGGCTGTCGCAGTGCAGGGCATATTGCCCAGCGGGCACCCCGGCCTGTTCCAGCCGGGCGCGGGTGGAGGCGATGGCTTCCGGCTGGATGTCAAAGCCCAGCACACGGCCCTCCGGTGCGGTAAGACGGCACAGGAAGGCCGTGTCGCCGCCGTTGCCGCAGGTGGCGTCCACGCACAGGCGCGGGTGCACCAGCCGCGCGGCGAGGAAGTCCTGCACGAATTTGACGGCGGTCAGGTCCGGGGTGCGGCGGCGCACCAGCTGCGGCCCCTCGGCTGCAAAGCCGAATTTGGCCCAGAAGGCCATCTCGGCGCAGTCGGCGGGCAGGGGTGCCGTAAACACGGTGGCGGCTTCGCGGTCATAACCGCCAAAGCTGCGCAATACTTCTTTTAACAGGTAGGAGCCGTAGCCCTTGCGCCGCCATGCCGGGTCGATGGCAAGGGCGGCAAGGGCCGCGCCCTGTGCGGCGGGGTGCAGGGTGCAATGGCCGATGACATCCTTTTCCTTATAAAGGGCAAAGCCCGTTTCCGTGCGGCGCAGTTCCATGCGGCAGTCTCCTCTTTTCTGCAGGTTTTTCTGCTGTTACAATAGCAACTGCGGGCGTTCTTGTCAAGAAAAAACGGCAGGACCGCATTTCACAGTTTCTTCACGGCACATGCGATTGGTTTTCACAATTGGTGTATACAATAAGAGCAGTTCCAGGGGGCGCAGTTCCCCGGAGACAGAGCCTTTTCAGGGAAGGAAGTATCAAGATGGATGAGAACAAATGGGAATACAACTATTCCTCTTCCGATAACACGGCAGGCGGCACCGGTTACCCCAATGTGGGCAGCAGCGGCATGAACACCGCCAACCAGTACAACAACGAGCCGGAGCCGCAGCAGGCGTCTGCCGTCCCGGATTCCGGCAGCACGGTGCCTCCCACCGAGGTGCCGCCCCGGCAGTCGGCGGAGCCGGAACCGCCCAAAAAGAAAAAGCATCACGTCAATGGCGGCAAGGTGGCACGCAGTGCCGTGGCACTGGTGCTGGCCGCAGCCATGGGCTTTGCAGGCGGCTATGTCGGCTCCCAGATGAACGGCAGCAAGGTGGTCATCCAGCAGGTGGCTCCCTCCAGCTCCAGCAGCTCTTCCGGCAGTGACAGCTCCATCACCTCGGCTTCGGCCTCGGGCAGCAGCCTGACCACCGAACAGGTGGCAGATCTGGTCAGCCCCAGCGTGGTGGTCATCACCACCGAGCAGGTGGTCTACTCCCAGTGGTCCTGGTACGGCCAGAATCAGGTGGAGAGCGGTGCCGGCAGCGGCGTGATCATCAGCTCGGATGGCTACATCCTCACCTGTGCCCACGTTGTGGACGGTGCTTCCAATATCACCGTGACGATCAATGATAAGGACTATACCGCAACGCTGGTGGGCGAAGATACCACCAGTGATATCGCGGTCATCAAGATCGACGCCAACGGCCTGACCCCCGCTACCGTGGGCGACAGCGACAGCCTGAAGGTAGGCCAGAACGTGATGGCTGTGGGCAACCCGCTGGGTGAGCTGGGCGGCACCGTGACCGGCGGCATGATCAGCGCACTGAACCGCAGCGTGACCATCCAGGGCACCAACTCCACCAACACCATGTCCCTGATCCAGATGGATGCCTCGGTCAGCCCCGGCAACTCCGGCGGCGGCCTGTTCAACATGAACGGTGAGCTGGTCGGCATCGTGAACGCAAAATCCTCTTCCAGCGATGCCGAGGGTCTGGGCTTTGCCATCCCCATCAATGATGCCATCAAGGTGGCACAGGAGCTGCTGGAGAACGGCTATGTGACCGGCCGCCCCTATCTGGGCATCACCTACCTGGCTGTGACCGACGCACAGACGGCACAGCAGCTGGGCGTGAACGCCTATGGCGTCTACATCGTGGACGTGACCAAGGGTGGCCCCGCCGATCAGGCCGGTCTGAAGGCCGGTGACCGCATCGTCAGCGTGGACGGCTCGGAGATCGCCGCCAAGGATGATCTGGGCACCCTGATGCAGAACCACTCGGCCGGTGACACGCTGTCCATCACGGTGGCCCGCGACGGCCAGATGCAGACGGTCAATGTTACGCTGGGCGAAAAGACCGCTTCCAACAGCTAAAAATCCGATAGAACAAGGGCAGACTGCCGAAGAGCAGTCTGCCCTTGTTTTTTTGTTGTTTATACGGCTCCGAACACGGTGGCGCTGTACGGCATCAGAAGGGCTTCCCGTTTATAGGTGCGGCTCTCGCCCCGCCATAAGCTGGAAGAAGTACCGTCGCTCAGCAGCTTCCACCGCCCGGCGGGCAGGGGAACGGTGCGGGCAGTGTCGGTGGGGTTATAAAAGACGCACAACGCGCTCCATGCCGCGCCGTCGCCCCAGACGGCGGGCAGGGTCCAGCCCACCAGCGGCTGCTCCAGCGAGAAGAACTGCAGCGCCTCCGGGGCGTGGCGGTCGGTGGTGCCCAGCCGCGGGAAGGCGGCCCGCAGGGCCAGCAGGCCCCGGTAGTAGTCCACCAGGGCGTGGTACTGCCTGGCGCGGGCCCAGTCCAGACGGTTCAGGGCGGGGGAGGAGCGGTAGCTGTTGCCCACGCCCTTTTTGGTGCGGGCAAACTCTTCGCCCGCCTGCAGGAAGGGCAGGCCGAAACTGGTGAGGTAGATGCCGGCGGCCAGCCGGTTCTGGGCCAGTGCCACCGGGTCAGATGCGGTGAACTCCGGCCGCTCGTAGCGCACGCAGAGCAGTTTGTCCCACAAGGTGAAGTTGTCGTGGGCGGACACATAGCTTACGATCTGGCTGGGGGCGTGGGGTGGCAGACGGTCGCTGCGGCACCAGGCGGCCACCGCGCCGCCGACGTCCCAGAAGCTGCCGGGCTTGCCCTCCACATAGCCCGGCTCCCGGGCATTGAAACAGCCGCCCTTGATGGCGTCGCGGGTGTCGTCGCAGAAGATGCCGATGCGCTCGTTCAGCATGGCCAGGTTCGCCTTGTTGGCCTCGTACCAGTGCAGCTGGCTGCCGCCGCCCTGCCACGGCTCGCCGTACATCAGGATATCCCGCCCGCCGGGCAGGGCATCCAAAGCGGCACGGGCCGCGTTCATGGTGTCCACGTCGTACAGGCCCATCAGGTCGAACCGGAAACCGTCGATGTGGTACTCCTGCGCCCAGTAGAGCAGAGAGTCGATCATATATTTGCGGGCCATGGGGCGCTCGCTGGCAAACTCGTTGCCGCAGCCGCTGCCGTTGGACAGGCTGCCGTCCTCATTCTGGCGGAAAAAGTAGTCCGGTACGGTGTTGTTCAGCACGTTTTCGTAGCGGTACATGTGGTTATACACCACATCCATGATCACGCCGATGCCCGCCGCGTGCAGGGCGGCGATCATCTCTTTGCACTCCCGCACCCGCACTTCGCCCCGGGCGGGGTCGGTGGAGTAGCTGCCCTCCGGGAAATTGTAGTTGGTGGGGTCGTAGCCCCAGTTGTACTGCCGCAGCAGCGGCTTTGCCTCGTCCACGCTGCCAAAGTCGAAGATGGGCATCAGCTGCACATAGCCCACGCCCAGCCGCTTGAGGTAGTTCAGGCAGGTGGGGTGGATGCCGTCGCCGTGCAGGGTGGTGCCGGTCTGGGTAAAGGCCAGAAATTTGCCCCGCCAGGCCGGGCGCACGCCGCTGGCCGCATCCTGCGAAAAGTCGCGCACGTTCACCTCCCACACTGACCGCCGGGCCGGGGGGATCACCGGGCGCACGTCCCGCTCCCACCCGGCAGGGGAGGTGCGGGCCAGATCCAGGATCATGCTGCGCAGGCCGTTCAGGCCGCCAGCGCGGGCGTAGGGGTCGCCGGTCTCCCGTGCGACGCCGTCCACCGTGACCGTAAAGGTATAGTAATGCCCATGCTGGTCGCCGGGCAGCCAGATGCTCCATACGCCCTGCGGGCCGCGCTGCAGCGGCAGCGTGCCGATGCAGGGGCTGTCGTGCCCCTTGCGGTACAGGTTCACCGCGGCCTGCTCCGCAGTGGGGGCCCACAGCCGCAGCCGAGTGCCGGCGGGGGTGTACTCCGGCCCAAGCGGGCCGTTATAGGTGGTTTCGCGGGCAAAGCGGGCGCTCTCGTACAGGGCGCGGCGCTGTGCCGGTGTCATAGTACCCATGGTTTCTTCATTCCTTCTTGCGAGATTTCCGCATATTCACACATCTGTAGTGTAAACAACCGGCGTGGATTTTGCAAGAGGCAAAATCCCTTGCAAAACGGGCCGGGGTACACTATACTGGAAGAAAACTGCAGGGAGGGCCGCACAATGGCATATACCGACGATTGGGAATCCCTTATGAACGGCGTATTCGGCGCAGGCGGGCGCGTGAAATTTGGTTCCGGAGCTGCGCAGCCGGACACAAAGGCAAAGACCGGGGGCCTGCCGGACCTGAACGCGGCCCTTCTGGAACAGCAGAAACAGCTGGACGAGCTGCTGAAAAAGCAGAATGCCCAGCTGAAAAAGCAGGATGCCGACACCCAGACGGCGCTGGAAAACAGCCGTCAGATGCTGCGGGACATGGAGAATGACGGCCTGCTGGCCAAAGGCACCGCCGACACGAAGCCGGAGCATCTGGGCAGTTTTGAAGGGCTGGCGACCGAGGTCAAAAAGACCGTGCTGGGGCAGGACGCCTTTGTGGACGGTGTGGTGCGGGCCATGCGGCGGCCCTTTGTGCTGGGCACCGAGGCCCCTGCCGCCCGCAACGTGATCCTGCTGAGCGGTGCGCCTGGCACCGGGCGGCACTTTGCGCTGGAGGAGACGGCCCGCATCATGGCGGCCCGCGGCCTGCTGCAGAGCGATAAGACCGCCGTGCTGGACCTGGCCCTGTACCCGGATGCCGGGTCCGAAAAGCTGTTTTTGCAGGACCTGTATGCCGCTCTGCACGCCCCCGGCGAGATTTTGATCTTTGAGCACTACGAGAGCTGCTACCCCGGCTTTTTAAAAACCATCGCCGACCTTGCCACCAAGGGCAGCGCACCGCTGTCCAGCCGGTATCTGGTCAACAAGGAGGGCATTCTGGTGGATGCCGGTACCGCGCTGGCGCCCGGTGCGGTGAGCCGCATCGACCCCTGCGGCAAGTACCTGATCTTCTTCTCCCACAAGGGCCGGGAGGTGCTGGCCGACAAGTTCGGTGCGCCCTTTGTCTCGGCGGTGGGGGACGTGTGTACCACCACCGCCTTTGCACGGGAAGATCTGGCCGCTATGGCGGCGCAGGAGCTGAACGCGCTGGCCCAGAAGGTGCGCACCCGGCTGGGGCTCACCCTTACTGCCGGGGCAGACGTGCGGGACTATGTGGCCGCCCAGTGCTCCAAGGAGAAGGGCGCGGCAGGCCTGAAACTGTGCTGTGACCGCATCTTCCGCGCCCTGAGTGAATACTGCCTGCAGACCGATACGGCCCTTACCGGCACCGTGGCCCTGACTGCCGTGCCGGAGGGGCTGCAGTTTGCCCTGAACGGGGCCGCCCCGGCAGACCTGTTCAGCCTGCTGCCGACGGAGTACACCGGTGCTGTGGACGAGATCCGCGCCGAGCTGGACGCGCTGGTGGGCCTTGCCCCGGTCAAGGACTATGTGTTCGGTCTGGCAGACAACCTGCAGGTGCAGCAGCGCCGCGCCGCCGCCGGATTCAAGACGGCCAGCCTGTCCATGCATATGATCTTCACCGGCAACCCCGGCACCGGCAAGACCACCATCGCCCGGCTGGTGGCAAAGTACCTCAAGGCCATCGGGGCGCTCAAGGGCGGCCAACTGGTGGAGGTGAGCCGCGGCGACCTGGTGGGCCGCTACACGGGCCATACTGCCCCGCTGACCAACAGCGTCATCCAGAGTGCACTGGGCGGCGTGCTGTTCATCGACGAGGCCTACAGCCTGTACCGCGGCGAACAGGACAGCTTCGGGCTGGAGGCCATCGACACCCTTGTGAAGGGCATGGAGGACCACCGCGACGAACTGGTGGTGATCCTGGCCGGGTACACCAAAGAGATGGAAGTGTTCCTCACGGCCAACAGCGGCCTTGCCAGCCGCTTCCCGAACAAGGTGGAGTTCCCGGATTACACGGCCGACGAGCTGCTGGACATTACCACCGTGCTGGCCAAAGGCAAGGGCTACCGGCTGGACGAGGGCTGCACCTTCCCGCTGCTGGGCTACTACAAGCGCCGTCAGGCGCTGGACAGCCGCACCGCCGGCAACGGCCGCCTTGCCCGCAACACGCTGGAAAAGGCCATCTTCAACCAGAGCCGCCGCCTCGTGGCGGAGCCTGCCGCCCCGCTGGATCTGATCCTGCCCAGCGACCTGGAATTTGACGAATGAGAAAGAATTATTTGTAACGAACGAACCCCCGGCAGGCTGCGGCCTGCCGGGGGTTCGTTGATTCTGGATCAGTTGTGCTGCTCGGCCAGCTCCTGCACCATGTCGTGCAGGCCCTGCCGTACTTCGGCGGGGGAGGTGATCTCCACCTTACCGCCAAAACCGCAGACCCAGCCGTAAAACTGGTCGCTCACACAGACCGGGACATCAAAGTGGAAGTACCCGTCTGCTTCCGGCAAAAAGAGAGTGTCCTGCCCGAAGCGGTCCCGCATGGCGGCTTCCAGGTCGGCGGTGCAGCGCAGGGTCACCCGGTATTCCGGCCCGCCGAACATGTTGAAATGCTTGCGCAGATAGCTGGGCAGGTCGAAGGCGGCAAAGGCCTCCTTGCCCCGGCGGGGGCGGTCCAGCACCTTGACGTAGGACATGCGGTCCACCCGGTAGTTGCGGATGTTGGCGGGATCCTTTTCATCCTGGTAGGCGATGAGGTAGTAGCAGCCGCCCTCCCAGGCCAGCTGCCAGGGGCTGACCGTCCAGGTGTGGTTGTTCTTATAGCGGAACTGCACCAGCCGCCCGGCGCTGATGGCCGTGTGCAGCGCGTCGATGCTGTACAGCAGGGTGCGGCTGTCGGCCTTGGGGCGGCCGTCCACATACACCTGACGCTGCAGCTGGGTGCCCTCGTACTCGGAGCACAGGGCCTCCAGCTTGCGGATGAGCTTTTTGCTGGTGCGTGCCGAGATGACCTTGCTGGCCTGCACAGCGTCCACCAGCAGCTTGAGCTCGGAAAGCTCGAAGGCACGGCTGGCCATCCAGTAGCCGCCGCCGCGCCCGCGCCGCAGCTGGATGTCGTAGCCCAGCGCGCACAGGGTGTCGATGTCGCTGTAGATGCTCTTGCGCTCGGCCAGAATACCCTGCTGTTCCAGCAGTTCCACCAGCTGGGGCACGTTCAGCAGGTGGTTTTCGTCGGTTTTCTGCTCAAAGATGTGCAGCAATGCCAGGAGCTTGGTCTTTTGTCCTTCCTGTTTGGGCATGGCGGAGTACCTCCCTTGTTTTACGGCAGCTTTTTGTCAAAGGCAGCGCGGCGCTGGGTGGACAGGCGGAACATCTCTTCCAGCTTGTCCCGGTCATCGGCCACGAGGGCGTTGCGCATTTCGCGCAGGGCCGCATCGAACTGGTCAATCTCGCTGATCAGGTTTTCCTTGTTCCACAGGAACAGTTCCGCCCACATTTTGTCGTTGATGCGGGCAATGCGGGTCAGATCCCGGAAGGAGTCACCGGTGTACTCGCACAGCGAGGTGTTGTCGTTGGCGCACATCAGGCTCACGGCGATGGCGTGGCACAGCTGGCTGACGTAGCCGATCATTTTGTCGTGCTCCTGCACGGTCAGGGTGCAGATGTGCTTGAAGCCCAGCACCTGGGCCAGCTCCTTTGCCCACTGGATGGCCTCCGGGGTGTTCTTGTCGGTGGGGGTGATGATGAAGTTGGCCGGGGCAAAGTTCACCTCGGCAGCGTGCTCCACGCTGGAGGTCTCACGGCCTGCCATGGGGTGGCTGGCAATGAACTCCACCCCTGCCGGGCACATGGCCTGCACCGGCTCCACAAGGCCGGTCTTGACGCCGGACACATCCGTGAAGATGCAGCCGGGCTTGAGGAGCGGGCCGTAGGCTTTGAACCATTCCAGCAGGGCGGTGGGGTACAGGCCGAAGATGATGTGGTCGGCCTGCTGCACCAGATCTTCAAAATCATGGGTCTTGCCGCTGGCAATGTAGCCGTGGTCAAGGGCATACCGCAGGTGCCCCTCGCTGCGGTTGATGCCGTCCACATGGAAACCGGCTTTGGTCAGCTCCAGGGCATACTTGCCGCCCAGCAGACCAAGACCCACCACGAGATAACGTTTTGTTTTGTCAAGCATATTCTACCTCCACACCCAAAGGCCGGATGGCTGCAAAGAAATTCGGCCAGCTCTTCTGGATGGCTTCAGCGTCATCCACAGTCAGGGGCAGCCCGGCGGCTGCGCTCAGCACCGCAAGGCTCATGACCACCCGGTGGTCGTTGTGCCCGTGCAGAATGCCTTCCGGCGCGTGCAGATGCTCGGCGCAGCCGTGCACCGTGATGGTGCCGCCCTCGCTTTCCAGCACGCCGCCGCAGGCCCGCAGTTCGGCTTCCATGGCGGCGATGCGGTCGCTCTCCTTCAGGCGCAGGCGCTCGGCGTTGCGGATGACGGTGGTGCCCTCACACAGCAGGCCCAGCACCATGAGCACAGGGCCAAGGTCCGGGCAGTCGGCCAGGTCGATGTCCACCCCGTGCAGGGGTGCCTTTGCGAAGATGACAGCGTCTCCGTCGCGGGTGAACTGTGCGCCGCACCGGCGCAGGATGTCCAGGATGACTGCATCGCCCTGCAAAGTGTCCAGGGAAAGGCCGGTGACGGTCACCCCGCCGCACACGGCACCCAGCACCGCCGGGAAGGCCGCCTGACTGTAGTCGCCCTCTACGGCGTGATCGCAGGGATGATAGTGCTGGCGGCCCGGCAGGGCCAGCGTATTCCCATCCAGCCAGCGGCTGGTCACCCCAAAGGCGGCCTGCACCGCGCGGGTCATGTCGATATAGCTGCGGCTCTCCACCGGCGGGATGAGGTGCAGGGTGCTGTCGCCGTCCAGCAGAGGCAGGGCAAACAGCAGCCCGCTGATGAACTGACTGGACACGTTGCCGGCCAGCCGGTAATCCCCCGGCGTGAGGGTGCCTTCCACGGTCAGACCGGCAGAATTCTGTTCAAACCGTAGATCCTGCTCCCGATACAACGTTTCGTAAACCGACTGGGGCCGCTCCATGAGCCGCCCACGGCCGGTAAAGGTCACTTCCTGCCCGGTGAGGCTGGCAATGGGGATGAGGAACCGCAGGGTGCTGCCGCTCTCGCAGCAGTCCACCGGGGCAGTGAGGGGGGCAAACCGGCCCAGCCCTTCCACCACGGCATCTGCGGGGCCGGTGGTCACCCGGGCACACAGCTGGCCTGCGGCGGCCAGCGTGGCGGAGATGTCCTTACTGAATTCCAGATTCGTGATGTGGGAGCTGCCTGTGGCCAGCGCCGCACACAGCACGGCCCGGTGGGCCATGCTCTTGCTGGGCGGGGCTGTGATGCTCCCGCCGATAAGGCGGGAAGAATGAATGGTTACCAGCATAGGCCGTTACATATCGCGGCCGATGGCCCATGCCACCTGGCGGCACTTGGCCATGGCCTGTGCAAAGGCGTCCGGGGTCAGGCACTGGGCACCGTCGCTCCAGGCGTGGCGGGGGTCATAGTGCACCTCCACCTCCAGACCGTCGGCACCGGCGGCCACAGCGGCGATCATCATGGGTTCCACGAGGTTTGCCTTGCCGGTGGCGTGGCTGGGGTCCACGATGACGGGCAGGTGGGTCTTTTCGTGGATGAGGGGCACGGCAGACAGGTCCAGCGTGTTGCGGGTGTACTTTTCAAAGGTGCGGATGCCGCGCTCGCACAGGATGACCTGCTCGTTGCCGCCTGCCATGATGTACTCGGCGCTCATGATCCACTCCTCGATGGTGTTGCACAGGCCGCGCTTGAGCAGCACAGGCTTGTGCATCTTGCCCACGGCCTTGAGCAGCTGGAAGTTCTGCATGTTGCGGGCACCGATCTGCACCACGTCCACATACTCCTCAAACTCCGGGATGCGGTCCTCGCTCATCAGCTCGGACACGATGGGCAGGCCGGTGGCCTCGCGGGCCTTGACCATGTCCAGGATGCCCTCGGTCTCCAGACCCTGGAAGGAGTAGGGAGAGGTACGGGGCTTGTAGGCACCGCCGCGGAACAGGGCCGCGCCGCCGGCCTTGACGCTCTGTGCGATGCGCAGAGCCTGCTCGGCACCCTCGATGCTGCAGGGGCCTGCCATGACGGCGATCTTTTCCTTGCCGCCGATCTTCACGCCGCCGCAGTCGATCACGGAATCTGCCGGGTGGAACAGGCGGTTTGCACGCTTATAGGGCGCGGACACGCGGGTGACATTGTCGATCCACGGGTTTGCCAGCACATCCCGTTCGTCAATCTTGGTGGTGTCGCCCACCAGACCGAACACGTTGTAGTCCTTGCCGGTGATCAGGGTCACGTCCAGACCCTGATGCTCGAACTTGTCAACGATCTTTTCCAGTTCTTCCTTCGGGGTGCCTTTCTTGGTGGAGATGATCATGGTTTATGGTTCCTTTCTGGTTTTAGAAAACCCTCTCCGTCATCGCTGCGCGATGCCACCTCCCCCGAAGGGGGAGGTTTTATAGCGTGCCCGGGGCAGAACAGCTCCCCCCCTCGGGGGAGCTGTCGCCGCAGGCGACTGAGAGGGTTCGTTTTTCACATCACGATATGGGCTTGGGGGGTGCCGTCCAGGCGCAGCAGCTGGGCCAGATAGGCACAGGCGTGCAGGTAACCCTGAGGTCCCTGGCCGATGAAATGTCCCTGACAGCCAAAGGACACCACGTCCGTTTTGCGGAAGGGCTCCCGCTCGTCCGGGGCGGTGAGCAGCACTTCCACAGCAGGCACACCGCACAGCCGCAGCGCGTCCAGAATGGCCACGCTGGTGTGGGCGTAGCCGCCGGGGTTGAGCACGATGCCGTCCACCCGTCCGGCGGCGGCCTGGATCTCGTCGATCAGGTCGCCCTCGTGGTTGGTCTGGCACACGTCGGTCTCAATGCCCATCTGGTCGCAGCCGGACTGCACATAGTCCATCATGCCGTTGTAGTCCAGCTCACCGGGCATGCCCGGCTCCGAGTAGCGCTGCAGGTTGACGTTGGGCCCGTTAAGAATCAAAAATTTCATCCAAAGCCTCCATGGCGGCCCGCAGAGCATCCTCCAGCGTGCCAGTATTGGGCACCACCGCGTCAGCGGCGGCCCGGTACAGCGGGCGGCGCTGGGCCTCCATGGTGCGCAGCGCCTCCATGCTGGAGGAGAGCGGGCGGCTGCCGCCCACGGCCAGTGCTTCCACCGGTCGGTCGATGAACAGCACCACGCCGTTCTGATGCAGGGCCCGCAGATTTTCGGGCCGCTTCACCACGCCGCCGCCGCAGGACAGCAGCTGGCGGTTCTCCTTGCCGAAGCGGGCGGTCTGCTCGGTCTCTTTTGCACGGAAGCCGTCCTCGCCCTCGGCGGCAAAGATGTCCGGGATGCTGCGCCCGTCGGCCTTGACGATCGCGTCGTCCAGATCCACGAAGGTGCGGCCCAGCTGCTTTGCCAGCAGTTTGCCCAGCGTGGTCTTGCCGGAAGAAGGCATGCCGATGAGGGCAATGTTCAGCGTGTCCCGGCGCAGGGCCGCTGTGATGCGCCGGATCTCGGCGGGGGCGTCCTCAAATTTGCGGTCCAGGAAATATTCGGCCGCATACACGGCCTGTGCTACCAGCATCTCCAGACCGCCTACGGCCACCGGAACCCCGGCTTCTTCGGCCCGGAGGATGAGTTCCGTTTTGTCGGGATTGTATACCACGTCCACTACGGCTTCCAGCCCGGGCATGGCGGCCACATCCAGATTGCACACCCCCACATTGGGGTACATGCCGGCGGGAGTGGTGTTGATGACGATCTGTGCACCGCTGCGCACGGCTTCCGCATAGCTCAGCTCGCCCGTTTCCGGGTCCGGATGGCGGCTGACCGTGAGCACCTTTGCGGCACCCTTGTCCCGCGCCACGGCGCTGGTGGTATTGTGGGTGCCGCCGGTGCCAAGGATGAGCACCGTCCGGCCTGCAAAGTCCACGCCGTGGGCGTCGCACAGGTGGGCAAAGCCGAGGTAATCGGTGTTGTACCCGTACAGCAGGCCGTTCTTGTTCACCACGGTGTTCACGGCCCCGATGGCCTTGGCCCGGGGGTCGATGTAGGAGCAGTATTCCATGACCAATTTCTTGTAGGGGATGGTCACGTTGATGGCCCGGAACTGCCGCTTGGTCAGAAAGGCACGGGCCTCTTCCTCGGTGGGCAGGGGGCACAGGTCGTAGCGGTAGCCGCAGAGCATCTCGTGGATGATCTTGGAGTAGGAGTGGCCGAGCCTTGCCCCGATAAGTCCGTATTCCATATCAGTCGTCCTCCTTGCGGAAGCTGGTGGGGTGGGTCATCCAGGCTTCGCCGTAGCGGGCCGTGAGCAGGTCGGCCACCGCCAGAGCGGCGGCGCAGGTCTGCACGATGGCGGCCCGGGGCACGATGCAGGGGTCGTGACGGCCCTGAATGGACAGCTCGGCGTTCTTTTTGGCGAGGTAATCCACGGTGTCCTGCTGCTTGTAGATGCTGGGAGTGGGCTTGACCACCGTGCGGAACACCACGGGCATGCCGTTGGCGATGCCGCCGTTGATGCCGGCATTGTGGTTGCTGGCGGTGACCACGGCCCCCTCCGGCGTCATGCGGAAGGCGTCGTTGGCCTCGGAGCCCCGCAGCCCGGCAAAGCCGAACCCGGTGCCGAATTCGATGCCCTTGACGGCGGGGATGGAGAAGGCCAGATGGGCGATCTTGCTTTCCACGCTGTCAAAGTACGGCTCACCGATCCCGGCGGGCAGGCCGAGGATGGCGGTCTCCAGCAGGCCGCCCACACTGTCGCCGTCAGCCCCGGCGGCGCGGATGGCAGCCTTCATGGGCTCCTCCACGGCGGGGTCCAGCACGGCAAAGCCCTCCGGTTTGTCGGCCAGGGCTTCCACCTGTGCGGCCAGCGCAGCGGCATCGTCCAGCGCGAAGCGGGTGTCGGAGATGCCCGCGCAGGCGGCGATATGGGTGGAGATGTCGATACCGGCCCGGCTCAGCGCACCCAGCACGACGGCACCGCCGGCCACGAGGGCAGCGGTGACCCGGCCGGAAAAGTGCCCGCCGCCCCGCGCATCCTGAAACCCGTGGTACTTGGCATAGGCGGTGTAATCGGCGTGGCCGGGGCGTAAAAGGTCGGCGGTCTTGGCATAATCGGCGCTGCGGGTGTTCTGGTTTTCCACCATCAGCGCAATGGCGGTGCCGGTGGTGCAGCCGTTCACTACGCCGGACAAAAACTGCACGGCGTCCGCCTCCACACGGGGAGTGGACAGGCCATCGCCCCGGGCACGGCGTTTGTCCATACAGGCGGCCACAAAGGCCTCATCCACCGGGACCCCGGCGGCCATGCCGTCCAGCACGGCTCCGATGGCCCGACCGTGGCTTTCGCCGAAAATGGTCAGCGAAAGGTCGCTGCCAAAGGTATTTTTCATGGTGTCAGTCCTCCATGCCCAGCAGGGGACGCAGCCCCTCCACGGGGATGGTCTCGGCCCGCCAGCAGCCCAGACCCGGCACCTTGATCACCGTGATCTGGCCGCCCTGGGCCTTTTTGTCGTGCAGCATCTCGGCCAGCACTTTTTCCTTGTTGTAGGTGGTGCGCACAGGCAGGCCAAGGCGGCGGTACACCGCACGCACCCGCTTCTGCAGGGCCTTGGACTCGATCATGGGCAGCATGCCCAGCGCCACGCACTCGCCGTGGAACAGGCCGGTGGTGCGGCGGCCCTTGATGCCCTTGACGGCCTCGATGCCGTGGCCGATGGTGTGGCCGAAGTTCAGTGCCTTGCGCATACCCTGCTCGGTCTCGTCCTGCTCCACAATACCCTTCTTGAACCGCAGGCTGCGGCAGATGATCTCGCCGATCTGGGCGTCGATGTCGCCCTTCTCAAAGATGGCGAACAGCTCCGGGTCGGCCAGCAGGCTGGCCTTGACGGCTTCGGCCAGGCCGTTGATGTAGTGGCGGCGGGGCAGGGTGGACAGGGTGTCCGGGTCCACGATGACCAGTTTGGGCTGCCAGAAGGCACCCACGATGTTCTTGGTGTCGCCCAGGTCCACGGCGGTCTTGCCGCCGATGGAGGAGTCGATCATGGAAAGGGTGGTGGTGGGGCAGTTGATGAAATCAATGCCGCGCATATAAATGGAAGCGGCAAAACCGGCCAGGTCGCCCACCACGCCGCCGCCCACGGCCACGACCAGGTCACCCCGGCCCATGCCGAAGTCCAGCATCTGGCGCAGCACGCTTTCCAGAATTTTAAAGCTCTTGCTGGCTTCACCCTGGGGCACCGTGATGATGCGGGCGTCCTTGCACTGGTCGGCCACCCTCTGGGCGTACTGGGCGGGCACGCCGCTGTCGGTGACCACAGCCACCCGGCGGTCCAGCCGGGCAAACTGGTACAGATTTTCCAGCGAGCCGCTCTTGATGATGATGTCATAGCTGCGCTCGCCCAGGTTCATGGTCAGCTTGGTTCCGATAAATTCGCTCATTTTGTATACACTCCTAACAAACGCACGGTGCGGCAGGTGCGGTCCAGCTCATGCAGCAGGGCACCGGTCTCGTCGGCGGTGGGGTCGCCCACCAGCTCGACATAAAAATAATATTCAAAGGGCACATGGGGCATGGGCCGGCTCTTGATGGATTCCATATTGAAGCCGCTGGCACCGATGACCTGGATCACCTCGGCGAGTTTGCCGGGCTTGTTGTCCACGGTGAACAGCAGCGAGAAGCGGTTGCCCGCCGTGGGCTTTTCGCGGCTGATCACGATAAAGCGGGTGGTGTTGTCGCCGTCGGTGTTGATGCGGGGCACCAGCACCTCCAGCCCGTACAGGGCAGCGGTCTCGGCGCTGGCAATGGCGGCTTTGGTCTTGTCGCCGCTTTCGGCCACGAACTTGGCGGCCATGGCGGTGTTGAGCATGGCGGTGGCCGGCAGATGGAACTGCTTTAAGAAGGTCTCGCTCTGGGCAATGGCCTGCTGATGACTGTACACGCTGCGGATCTCGGCAAGCTGGGTGCCGGGCAGTACCAGCAGGTTCTGGGAGATGGGCAGGTCGTACACGTCCACCACCCACAGGTCGGGGTGATTGTAGCACAGGTCCAGCACGGCGGAAACATCGCCCGCGTGGCTGTTCTCAAAGGGCACCACGCCGTGGGCAGCGTCACCCCGCTCCACGGCGGCGAACACCTCGTCCCAGGTGGGGCAGCTCACGGCCTCGGCGTGGGGGAACAATGCCCGCAGCGCGATGTGCGCAAAGGCCCCCTCCACGCCCTGATAGGCGGCGCGGTTCTGGCCCAGAATGAGGGCTTCGTACTGCTTGGCCACGTCCATCATGTTCTGGACATGGTCTTTATAATAAGGGCGCAGCGCCGGGGCGTGGATGCGGGCGGCGGCCTTTTCCAGCACGGCGGCTTCCCGCGCGGCATCAAAGATCGGAAGGCCGTGGGCACGCTTGTACTCGGCCACCAGCAGCACAGCGGCCATGCGCCGCTCAAACAGGGCAGCCAGCTGGGCGTCCACTTCGTCGATCTCGGCACGGGCTTGTTCCAGTGCGTCCATGGGGGTCACATCCTTTATGTCTGGTTTGGGTACGATACCCAGTAAGTATACCATAACTGGGACGAAGAAACAACAAAGGGTCCCTGCTTTCAGAGTGGAGAATATTTCAAATCACACCGGCGTAAAAAGACAAAAATAGAAAACAAAACTCCCCCTGTCGGCTTTGAAGGGAGCCGGGCAGAGGGAGCAAAGGGTGCTTATCGGTTTTTCCGCAGGTCCTCGCGGCTGCGGGCGGTGCCGTAGTACCGCCCGTAGGGGTTGTCGAGGTCGGCGGCGCGGGGCGCGGACGGCTGCGGGGGCTTTGCGGGGGCCGGGGTGCGGTCGAACACGAACCGGCGGGCGCTCTGCCCGCTCTTTATGCGGAAGCGCATGGCCTCAGCCCTCCTTGGTCACGGTGGAAACGGCCCCGGCGGTCAGGGCCTGCCAGAGCGCTTCGCCGCCGGACAGCAGGTCGGCAGCGTCCTTAGTCCAGGCGCCCCGGATGCCGATGTAGTAGTGGCTCAACAGTTCCTGACTGGAGCCGCTGTCGTTCTGCACGGCATCGGAGGTGTAGTCGCCCAGGTCCAGCCCGGCCAGCACGGGGCAGTCGTCCCAGTGGTACACCATATTCCACCAGTCGTTGTCTGCGTCGGACTGGGGCAGGCTGCCGTCCAGATACCGCAGGGTGCCGGTGGTGCTCTGGAACCCGGCCGGGTCGTAGAGGATGAAGATGGAGCTCAGGACCCCCTGAATGTCGGTGGACAGTTTGGTGGTGCCGGCCATGTCAAGGTAGGCGTCCGAGTCATCGCTGCCGAAGTTCATGGTGTAGACGTTCAGCTTGACCACCACCTTGCCGTCGCCGTTCCGATCTTCGCCGTAGGCGGCAAGGGCGTCCTGCAGGGCGGTCTGGGTGGCCTCCGGCAGGTAGTGGGGGGCCACCACGGCCACATTGTAGTCGGCGTGGGTGGTAAGGAAATACTGCCCGATGAAGCAGTAGCCCACAAAGGCCGCGGCAATGCCGAGGATGATCACCCATTTCAGGTTGTAGTCCCACCAGTTGGCCCAGCGCTCCTTGCGGGTGTAGGCGCGCTTTTTGCGCGGGGTGAGGTCTTTGGGGTCGATGTCGCGTTCGTAACGGTAGCTTGCCATGGGACGGTGTCCTCCAGAATGTTTATTTCAGCTTGGCCAGAATGGTCTGGCGCACGGCTTCCGGCAGCTGCTTCTGCTCAGCCTTGCTCATGCCGGCGGTGCGGATGGGCGGCAGGATGCAGATGTGCACCCGGCCCGGGTGGCAGCGGTTGCCGTTGCTCTCAAACAGGGCGCGGGCACCGGTTATGGCCACCGGAACCACCGGGGCACCGGTCTTGACCGCAATGCGGAATGCGCCGTTCTTGAACTCGCCGGCACCGCCCTCTTCGCCCTTGTAGCGGGTGCCCTCCGGGAAGATGACGAAGCTGCGGCCGCTCTCCACGATGGCGGTGGCGTCGTTCAGGGCGCGCACCGAGGCGCGCAGGTCGTCACGCTGCACGAACACGCAGCCCAGCAGCTTCATCCAGCGGTTCAGCAGGGGAATTTTTTCCAGCTCTTCCTTGGCCAGGATGCCGTGGGGCTTGTCGAGGCTGGCCAGCAGCAGGGGGATGTCGTAGTAGCTGCGGTGGTTGCCCACGAACACGCAGGGGCCTTCCTTGGGGATGTTCTCCAGCCCTTCCACGGTCAGGGTGACGCCGGTCACCTTCAGGATGCCGCGGCTCCAGCGGGGGATGTGCCGGTCCACCAGCTGCTCCACCGTCTCGGTGTCGCCGGCGGCCAGGGCCCGCTCGCCCCGGCGCAGGGTGCCGTAGTGTACGATCATGTAGCCGAACAGATACAGAAACATCGCAATGGTGCGAAAAATACTCATAAATTATCCTCCTTATGGCATGGGGATGCCAGAGCCATTGTAACATACTTTTGCAGAAAAAGGGAGAAAAAATACTTTTTTTACAATTGGGTGGCCTGTGCCCTTGCAAAATTGACAAAATCCGGGTATATTTATATCTGTAAAGCCAGCACAATGGCGCTTTCCGGCTGCGGCGGCCTGCTGCGGAACGGAAAGGAAAGAACGAGGTAACCACAGCATTATGGGTCTGTTTCCTTCTGCAAACGATTTCAAGGCGGGCAAGGGCGTTGAAAAGGACGCTCCCCGCAAGACCGGCGTCCGCCGCTTCTTTGAGCTGGTAGGACGCGACATGAACAGCATGTTTCTGGCAAACCTGCTCACCTGCCTGGGCTTTGTGCCGGTGATCAGTCTGGTGTATATCGGCTTCCTGATGAACAACCTGCCGGTCATGCTGATCAGCGCCGCCGTGGGCGGCATCCTGGCCGGGCCGGTGCTGGCCGGGATGTACGACACCGTGCTGCGCGCCCTGCGCGACGAGGCCGGCTACTGGTGGGTGACCTACCGCAAGGCCTTCAAGCGCAACTTCAAGGCCAGCATCCTGCCGGGTGTGCTGTACTGCGTGGTGGTCACGCTGCAGATCTTCCTGGTCTATTTCTGCTTCAACATGCTGTATCACGGCACCAACGTGGGTGTGCCCCTGTGGGTGGCCACGGTGCTGAATCTGCTCGTCTTCCAGATGCTGTTTGCCTACATGTGGCCGCAGATCGCCCTGCTGGACCAGCCCCTGAGCCTGACGCTGAAGAACAGCATCAACTGCATGATCGCCTTCCTGCCCCATGCACTGGCAGCGTCCATCGTGCAGATCCTGTTCTGGGGCGTGGTGATCCTGTGCATGCCGCTGGGCCTGCTGCTCATGCTGGTGTTCGGCTTCTGGTTCGTCACCGAGGTGTCCTGTCAGATCGTGTACGGCGACCTGGACCGGGTGTTCCACATCGAGGAGAGCATCCGCAAGCTGAAGGATGCCGAGCTGGAAGCTGCCCTCCGCGAGGATTACGCCGCCGCGGAGGACGATACCGAGGAATGATCCCGCCTGTGCTGCGTGCGGAAAGGAGACTGGCCGGATGATGGAACAACGCAACAATCTGGTCCTGCAGGGCACCGAGACCTTTTCCCGCGGGCAGCTGGACAACCTTGCGCTGGAAAACGGCAGCCTTGTGCTGGACAGCGTGGCCGGACGCAGCCTGCAATACGGCAGCTACACCACTCCGGAATTTGCCATGCCGGCGTTCTGCAACCTGAGTGTGAGCTGGAACGCCAGCGCCCCCCACAACACCATGGTGGAGGTGCGGTGCCGGGTGTATGCTGGAAATGCCTGGACCGGCTGGATGAGCTTTGGCAAGTGGGCACCGGATTACCCCCGGTGCAGCACCCACGCCCAGAGCGAGGACGGCATGATTTTCCTGATGGGGGACACCGTGACGGTGGCCACCCCCGGCGGCGGCACCGGTGTGCAGCTGCAGGTGAACCTTTCCACCAACAACGATAAAGTGACCCCGGCAGTGCGGCTGCTGGCGGTGGCGGTGCGGCCCCTTACCTGGGAAAAGCACAACGGCCACCCGCTGAACCGGCGGCTCTACCTGCCGGAATACTGCCTGAACACCCACGACCCCAGCTTTGGCCGGGAGATGGACCTGCCGCTGATCATGGCGGCCCTGATGAACCGCTGGGGCGAGGATATCCTGCCCGAAGAGGTGGCCTATATCATGGAAGATATGGCCACCAGCAGCACCGCCAACGCGGCCTTTGCGGCCGCAGCCGCAGGCTGCTGCGGCTACCCCTGCTGGCAGGCCTGGATGGACCTTGCCGACCTGCGTGCCCAGATCCACGACGGCTGCTCGGTGGCCGTGCAGGTGGAGCGCCGCATCCGCGGCCAGCGCGACCCGGTCCGGGTGTGGATGGGGCTGCGGGGCTTTGGCCATGACGATGCCGTGATGGCGGACTACGTTCTGCTCAACGACCCCACCGCCGACACCGACGGTGCCGTGAACTGTACCATGGCACTGGTGGATTTTATGCGCTACTTTACCGGCCGCGCCATTGCGCTGCGGGCAAAACCCCGCGACCTGGCGGCCAACCGGCCGCTCCGCCTCCGGTGTGAGCTGGAGCCGGGGCAGCAGCCGGGTACCTATTATTTTTCCCAGCACGGGCAGCGGGATGCGCTGCCGGACAACTTTGCCGGATGGATCGCATGTGCTGCCCACGACGGGGTGGCGCACGCCACCACCGCACACCGCAGCTTTGTGCGCATGGAGCGCACCGAGGACGGCGGGGTGCGTTTTCTGCCGGAAGTGCTTGCCGCAGGCGGGCGCTTCAGCGTGTATGCCGTGGACCAGACCGGCAGGATGCGGGTAGCGGAGGTACGGCTGCCAAAGCCGCGCCCCGCACCGGAACAACCAGTCACCCAAGCGCAGGACAAGCCGGACACCGATCCGGCTGCACCCGGAGCTTTCGGGCAATAAATCGACATGGGAGGAACACATTATGGCAAAGACGATCATTACTTTGGGACGTGAGTACTGCACGGGCGGCCGTTACATCGCTGAGGATGTGGCCAATGCACTGGGCATCAAGCTTTACGACAAGGAACTGATCACCATGGCAGCAAAGCATTCCGGCTTGTCGGAAGAAGCCGTTGCCGCCAGCGAAAAACGGCACACGCACAGCCTGCTGTACAGCCTGTACACCATGGGCAACGAGCTGCCGCTGGGCGATCAGGTGTTCATTCTGCAGAGCCGCATCATCAAGCAGCTGGCCGAGGAAGGCCCCTGCGTGATCCTGGGCCGCTGCGGTGACTATGTGCTGCGGGAACGCCCGGACGTGCTGCGCGTGTTCGTGTACGCCCCCAAGGAGTGGCGGCTGGAATACGCCAAGACCAACCCCCTGGTCAAGGCCAAGGACGCCAAGGGCATCAAGGAGGAAGTGGAAAAGACCGACCGCAACCGTTCGGCCTACTACAACTACTACACCCAGAACCGCTGGGGCGATGCCCACAACTATGATCTGGCCATCAACGCCGCCCTGGGCCGCGAGACCTGCGTCAAGATGATCCTGGACGCAGCCGCCGCCAAGGAAAAGACCCTGGGCTGAGACGCAGCTCTGGCTTTGCGACATAAACAACGATAAAACGTGGGTAGGGTGCTTCGGTGCCCTGCCCATGTTTCCGGCAAGGGAAGTTTTGCTGCAGAACGGCAGCCTTGCCATAGCGACCCTGATTTCAAGTGTTCAAAAGGAGAAAACGTGGAAAACAATCGACCCCAAACTTCCCCCGTGATGGAACGGGAAAACATTATGGGTACCATGGAGATCAACCCCCTGCTGGTAAAGCTCAGTGTGCCCATGATGATCTCTATGCTGGTGCAGGCACTGTACAACGTGGTGGACTCGGTGTTCGTGTCCTGGGTCAGTGAGGAGGCCCTCACGGCCGTATCCTTGGCCTTTTCCCTGCAGAATATGATGATCGCCGTAGGCGTAGGCACCGGCGTAGGCGTCAATGCCATGCTGAGCAAGAGCCTTGGCGAAAAGAACCAGCGCCGGGCCAATGCCACCGCCGAAAACGGCATCTTCCTGTCGCTGTGCAGCTTCGTGGTGTTCCTGGTCATCGGCCTTACCTGCATCAAGCCTTACTTCTACGCCCAGACCAGTGACGACGCCATTGCACTCCAGGGCATCCGGTATCTGTCGGTGTGCTGCATCTTCAGCCTGGGCCTGTTTACCCAGACCATGGGCGAAAAGCTGCTGGCCGCCACCGGGCGCACCCAGCTGAGCATGATCAGCCAGCTGGTGGGTGCCGTGGTAAACATCATCCTGGACCCCATCTTTATCTTTGGCTACTGCGGCGAGGCCCTCAGCGGCACCACCGGTGCAGCGGTGGCCACCGTCATCGGCCAGTTCTGCGGTGCCGGCATGACCCTGTACTTCAACACCCGGAAAAACCCGGATATCCAGCTGGATTTCAAGGGCTTCCGGCCCAGTGCCAAGGCCATTGGCCGCATCTATACCGTGGGCCTGCCCAGCATCGCCATGCAGTGCGTAGGCAGCCTGATGACCTTTGGCATGAACCTGATCCTGATGGCCTTCTCCTCTACGGCGGTGGCGGTGTTCGGGGTGTACTTCAAGCTCCAGAGCTTTGTGTTCATGCCTATTTTTGGCCTGAACAACGGCATGGTCCCCATTATCAGCTACAACTACGGTGCCCGGCGTCCGGAGCGGGTCAAAAAGACCATCCGGCTGGCGGTGTGCTATGCAGAGGGGATCATGGTGCTGGGCTTCTGCATCTTTGAGTTCTTCCCCGGCCAGGTGCTGGGTCTGTTCTCTGCCAGCCAGGCCATGCTGACCATCGGCATCCCGGCCATGCGGATCATCTGCCTGCACTTTTTGCTGGCAGGCACCAGCATCGTGCTGAGCTCCGTGTTCCAGGCCCTGGGCAACGGCCTGTTCAGCCTCATCGTGTCGGTGTGCCGTCAGCTGTTTGTGCTGCTGCCGGCAGCCTGGCTGCTGGCCCAGACCGGCAACGTCAACAATGTCTGGTGGGCCTTTCTCATTGCTGAGATCGTCAGCGTTCTCATGAGCCTGGCCTTTTATGCCCATATCAACAAGACCATCATCGTGCCCCTGTGCGGCCCTGTTGAGCCCTGACCGTGCTGTCGGCGCAAAGGAAAGGAACGTGATCTCTATGGTAAAAAAGCTGAAATGGAACCTGGTGTTCATGAGCGTGCTGTACCTGGGGCTGGGCATCTTTCTGGTCATGAAGCCCGGCACGGCCCTCAACATCGTATGCTATGCACTGGGCGGCGTGGTGCTGGCCTGCGCGGCCGTGCAGCTCATCCGCTACTTTGTGGTGGAGCGCGGCGTGTTCCAGAGCCAGCTCACCCTGATCTCCGGCATCATCTGCCTGGCGCTTGGAGCTTTCCTGCTGCTGCGCAGCGACATCGTGGTGAGCATCCTGCCCGTTGTGTTCGGCCTGTTCGTCATCTTTGACGCCATTGCCCGGGTACAGAACGCACTGGACCTGCGCCGCTGCGGCTACGACAGCTGGAAGGGCTTCCTGCTGCTGCCGGTGCTCAGCGTGGTGCTGGGCGTGGTGCTGATCGTGAACCCCTTCGGTGCCATGGAGACGCTGGTCATGGCCATCGGCGTTATCCTGATCGTGGAAGGTGCCATCAACCTGCTCAGTGCCCTGTATACGGTGCTGGCCCTGCGCCGTTTTGCCAAGCTCCACCCGGAGACCCAGTCCATGCTGGAGGATCTGACCGGGGAGGACCTGAACGGCGACGGCGTGGTGGCCCCCGACGTGACCCGCACTGATGCAGAGGCCACCGCCGTGGAGTTGGACCATGTGGACGAAAGTGCCACCGTAGAACAGGAAGAGCGGAAGTAAATTCCGTCGAAATAGAAAGGGAAAAGAAAATCATGGAAAAGTACGATCTGATCATCGTGGGCGCAGGCCCTGCCGGCATCTTTACCGCTGTGGAGCTGCTGCGCCACGGCAGCAAAAAGAAGATGCTGCTGGTGGAAAAAGGCAAGCCCGTGGAAAAGCGCCACTGCCCCAAGGCGGAGGTTGGCCACTGCGTCAACTGCCGCCCCACCTGCGCCATCACCACCGGCTTTTCCGGTGCGGGCGCGTTCTCGGACGGCAAGCTGAGCCTTTCCTATGAGGTGGGCGGCGACCTGCCCACCCTCATCGGGGAGGAGTTTGCCCAGGAGCTGATCGACTACACCGATAAGATCTATCTGGAGTTCGGCGCAGACCCCCATGTGGAGGGCATCTACACCGGCGAGGATATCAAGGAGATCCGCAAAAACGCCATCCATGCCGGCCTGAAGCTGGTGGACTGCCCCATCCGTCATCTGGGCACCGAGAAGGCACAGGAGCTGTATCTGGCCATCCAGAATTATCTGGCCGACAACGGTGTGGAAATGCGCTTCAACACCGAGTGTGAGAACATCATTCTGGAAGAGGATGGCTGCAAGGGCGTGCTGCTGAAGGATGGCGATGACCTGCTGCCCGTGTATGCGGACGAGGTGGTCATCGGCACCGGTCGGCGTGGCGCAGACTGGCTGGAAAAGCTCTGCGCCGAGCACCACATTGCCCACAAGCCCGGCACCGTGGACATCGGTGTGCGCGTGGAGTGCCGCAACGAGGTCATGGAAAAGGTGAACAAGGTGCTGTATGAGTCCAAGCTTATCGGCTACCCCAAGCCCTGGAAGAACAAGGTGCGCACCTTCTGCCAGAACCCCGGCGGCTTTGTGGCCCAGGAAAATTACGACAATGACCTGGCCGTGGTCAACGGCCATAGCTTCAAGGAAAAGAAGAGCCCGAACACCAACCTTGCCATTCTGGTGTCTCACAACTTCACCGAACCTTTCAACCAGCCCATCGCCTATGCTCAGAAGGTGGGCGAGCTGACCAACATGCTGGGTGCAGGCCACATCATGGTGCAGCGCTACGGCGACATTCTGGACGGCAAGCGCACCTGGCAGAAGGAGCTGGCCCAGTCCAACGTCAAGCCCACCCTGAAGGATGCTGTGGCCGGTGACATCACCGCCGCCATGCCCTACCGTGCCATGACCAACATCATCGAGTTCATCAAGATGCTGGACATGGTGGTGCCCGGCTTTGCCGCCAACGAGACCCTGCTGTACAGCCCGGAGCTGAAGTTCTACTCCAACAAGGTGAAGATGGACGAGAACCTCGACACCAACATCAAGGGCCTGCACTGCCTGGGCGACTCCTCCGGCTGGACCCGGGGCCTGATGATGGCGTCCGTCATGGGCGTGCTCATGGGCCGGAAACTGGCTGAAAAAGAAGGCTGCTGAGCGGTATTCCGGAACATATAACAGAAAGCTCCCCGCCGAACCCGGCGGGGAGCTTTCTTGTTCCTTCGGAACAGGAGGAATATGGTGAATGAAGTGGGGGATTTTGAGCTTACAGTGCTTTCAGTTCGGCGGCGATGGTCAGGCACAGCTCTTCGGACTGGACGATGGTGCCCAGCATATCCAAAAAGCCGTGGTCACAGCCGCAGTACCGGATGGAGCGTACCGGTACACCAAGGCTTGCCAGCCGCTTGGCGGCGTAGTCGCTGCCGACACGCAGGTAGTCGTACTCAGCGGCCACGATGACCGTTTCCGGGAACTTCTTCAGCTGCTCATCGGTGGCAAAGACGGCCGACACCAGCGGGTCGTGTGAAGTGGTATGGCCCTGCAGATACAGGCTGTTGCTGCTGTCAGGATCCTTATCCACGCTGCTCTTGATGCGGTCGATGCGGCTGTAGGCCAGTTTCTTGTCCTCGTCAGCCACCTCGTAAGCATCGTAACTCCAGGTGTAGGCGGTCTGCTCATGGTAATCGGAACCGTCCCACGAAGGATAGATGCCCATGATCTTGCGGATGATGCCCTTTTCGTCCTGCAGCACGCAGGCGTTAGTCAGGCTGCCGCCGGCGCTGTCACCGGCGACCATCAGCTTGGCAGGGTCGGCACCCAGTTCAGCGGCGTGTGCGTGCACCCACTGTACGGCGCCCCATGCATCTTCCACCGGAGCGGGGAAGGGGTTCTCGGGGGCCAGACGGTACTCCGGGAACACCACCACGGCACCGGACTGCTCGGCAATGTACTGCATCTGCTTGCCGAACAGGTGAATGTCACCGGCCGTGAATCCACCGCCGTGCAGGTACACCAGCACCGGTGCGTTGGGCTGGATGTTGGCAGTACGGTAGATGTAGATATCAATCTTGTGCCCGCCGATGGGGATCAGCTGTTCGGTGCAGTCCACAGGCGTTTCGATCAGGTCATAGGTCACCTTGTCCGGGCGGTAGCGCTCGCTGGAAAGGGTCCAGCCTGCCTTGGCGCGGTTGGCAAACATGGTGCGCTTTTTGATGATGATCTCCCGCAGGCGGGGATCCAGATGGGCAGGCTCCGCATCCGGCACCGGTTTGAACAGTACGGGGATCCCGTCCACCTCTTTGGTGAACTGGTTCTCATGGATCTTGGCGACAAGGGCCTTATCGTATAAACGCATGAAGTATCGTCCTTTCTGAAAAGCGGGAAGCAGTAAACTTATTCCGCGGCATCCTGTGCGGCAACGGCAGTTTCCTCGTAGCAGGAATCATCGAAGCCGATCAGGTTGACGGTGATGAAGCTCATGATGAGCATAAAGCCGACCAGCAGCAGAGCATTGCGGAAGTTTGCATAGTCCAGGTTGGGTCCGAGGTACAGCAGGATGTTGGTCAGGGAGTAGCCGCCGAAGGCGTAGCACTTCAGGTGCAGCAGACCGGCCAGCACGGCGGTGGACAGAGCGGTGATCAGGTATGCGTAGTAGGGGCGGACCATCTTGTAGCAGATGCCGTAGGTGGTAGGCTCGGAGATACCGCCCAGCAGAGCGGACAGGCAGCAGGAGAATGCGGTCTGGCGCAGCAGGGACTTCTTGGTGCGCAGCATCACAGCCAGAGAGATGAAGCCCGGGGTGATGGTGCAGCAGAAGAACCAGATGTTGATCAGGTCATCGTAACCAACAGCGGCGAGGCTGGCGGTCGCAATGGGGATCAGGGCCAGATGGAAGCCCGGAGCGATCAGGCCGATGGTGGTGCTCAGCAGCACGATGACCGGCACGCCAGCCCACGGAGCCACGGAGCGGACAGCCTCAACAAAGGCGTAGATGTAGTTGGTCAGCAGGCCGCCCAGAGGGCCGGTGACGGTCAGGGTGATGACCGACATGAGCAGCAGCAGGGCAAAGGGTTTGACGAAGTGCCGTGCAGCTTCCGGGATGACCTTCTTGAGCCATTTATCCAGCAGGGACATGACGAACACGGAGAGGATGATCTGGATCACGGCGCCATTATAAGTGGTATGCAGGACCGGCAGGCCGAAGTAGTGGGTGAAGGAGCCGTCCGCACCAGCCACCCAGTCCGGGTACAGCAGGAAGCAGGCCAGAACCATGGCCAGAACCGGCTCGGTGCCGAACTTCTTGGCAGAGGTGTAAGCCACTAGGACCGGCATGAAGTAGAACACGGTCTGCGACAGATTATACAGGATGGAGTAGGTGGAGCTGGTGGAAGCATCCACGTGCAACACCAGCGTCATGATGGTCAGCACGGTGGCCAGCAGGCCGGATGCGATCAGTGCGGGAATGACCGGGCTCAGGCAGCCAGCCATCAGCAGCAGGAAGCTGGAGAAGATCTCGGAGGGGCGCTTTTTCCAGAAGGGAACGTCATCTGCCACAGCGCCGCCGCCGTTGCCGGTGATCTTTTCCACTTCCAGATACAGGTCCTCAATGATGGCGCCCACAATGATCTGAAGTTCTGCCTTGGAAGAATCGATGCCGATGACACCGTGCAGTCTCTTCAGCCCATCCTTGTCCACCTTTTCCATGTCCACCGGGTTCACGCGCAGGCGTGTGGCGCAGTGGTTGATGCGGGCTACGTTCTCTTTGCCGCCCAGACATTTGACGATCTGTTCGGCAAGGGCCGGCATCTCAGCCTTGGTGATCTTTGCCATAAAATTTATCCTCCTTTTTGGGGTACATTCTTGCCGCTCATGCGGTGCGGCAGGTCTCATTGACTGCATTATAACATGATGATTTTGTTTCGTAAAGATAATTTTGCAAGAAAGTTCCTTTCGCCGTAACGAAAATTTTACAGAATGTTTGTTCAATGTGTACGAATAAATGGAAATGATGCTGAACAAATTGCTTTTTGACATAAAAACTGCTACACTGGTTCCGAACAAAACGCAGGCATCGGGCCTGAAAGGACAGGAGGATGATTATGGGCGAAACGCCGGGCAGTGTGGTCACGCTGCTTTGCTCCGGGATGCACTTTTTCAATGCGGAAAAGCGGATCGCGGATTGTGTGCTGGAAGATACGGCCGGTGTGGCGGCAATGACATCGGCCGAACTGGCACGTTGCAGCTCCACCTCGGAAGCCACTGTGACCCGTTTTTGCAAAAAACTGGGGTTTGAGAATTATCGTGCTTTCCAGTTGGCGCTGGCGCGGGACGTGATGGAACGCCAGCCGCTGGAGATCTCCAACGAAGTGCAGCTGGACAATATCCCGCAGTCGCTGCAGAATATCCTTTCCAATAAAATCGATGAGATGAGCGCCACCATCAACGGCATCAACCCGGAAAATCTGCAGCGTGTGCTGGAACTGCTGCAGAATGCGCAGCTGGTGCAGATCGCCGCGGTGGGCAACACCATCCCGGTGGCGATGGATGCGGCCTTCAAGTTCAACCAGCTGGGGATGCGGTGCATCACCAGTGAGATCTCGGAGAAGAACTTGGCGTTCGCGCTCACCCTTACACCGCAGGACGTGCTGTTGCTGATCTCCAACTCCGGCAAATCCCGGCGGCTGAACCAGATGGCCCAGACAGCGCGGGACAACGGTGTGCCAGTGGTGCTGATCACCTGCGACCGCAGCTCGCCGCTGGCGCAGCTGGCCGATCATCTGCTGATCTCCACCAACCGCGAGCAACTCATCACCACGACGGATTTTGCGCTCTCCCGCATTTCTGCCATTGTGATCATTGAGGTGCTGTACAATTTCCTGCTGGTGGGGCGGCCCGGCGCCAAGGGCTTCGTGAGCCGTCATGAGGGACTGATGGCCCACGATAAGGACGTGCGCTGACACAGAACAAAAAAAGATCCCGGCACCGTAACAGTGCCGGGATCTTTCTGTTTATAAGGCTCAGCCCTCGATGAGCTCCACGGTCTTCATCTTGACCGGGGTGGTGGGCTTGTCGTTCCAGTCGGTGCGCACAGCGGCGATCTTGTCCACGACATCCATGCCGGCCACGACCTTGCCAAAGGCGGCATACTGGCCGTCCAGGTGGGGTGCGTCCTTGTGCATGATGAAGAACTGGCTGCCTGCGCTGTTGGGGTTCATGCTGCGGGCCATGCTGATGACACCACGGGTGTGCTTGAGCGGGTTGTTCACGCCGTTAGCAGCAAACTCACCCTTGATGTTCCAGCCCGGGCCGCCGGTGCCGGTGCCCAGCGGGCAGCCGCCCTGGATCATAAAGCCGGGGATCACGCGGTGGAAGGTCAGGCCGTTGTAAAAGCCCTCGCTGACCAGCTTCTTGAAATTCTCACAGGTGATGGGGGCGACTTCCTCATTCAGCTCAATGTCGATGATGCCGCCGTCTTCCATAGTAATGCGAACCATAACGCTACAATACTCCTTTTGTGTTGACCCCGCAGCGGGGGTGTGTGCGGCAGATATGTCTGCCGGATATCTCTTATAGTATACCATAGCTTTTGCCTGTTGCAACGGCGCAGATGCAACGTTTTTGTTAAAAATCGGCTAAAGATCCGTAATGCGGCGGAAAAATCATAATTCTCCCCGCATCTCCACCATATCGGCCCAGAAGCGCTTGGGGCAGTGGGTCATGCGGCCTTTTTCGTTGTGCCGGGCCTGAATTTCCAATGTTCGGTAAAACTGGGTCCACAGCGCCTGAAACTGCTGCTCCCGCGCGCTGGGCGGCGGCAGCTCCAAAGGCGCTGCCAGTTCCAGCAGCCGGGTGCCGTGCTTTTCGTGCAGCAGCACCGCCTGATGGACGGCATCGTAGATCATAAAGTCCTCCTCCGGAAAGCGTCCGCAAAAGTGCGGGCGCAGCAGGGGGAGGATATAATTTTTGGGGTGGATGACCGCACCCAGCATCCCGTCGTGCTCCTCGAACCGCACAAAGCCCTGAAACTTGTCTACCTCCCAGTCCAGGCTCTTTTTCATGGCGTAGAGGGGCGCGACCACCGGGTGCCCCTCCCGCTTGACCGTGCCCGGGCCAAGCGCAAAAGCCAGATGCAGAAAGCGGAGCAGCAGCAGCTCCTTGTCCTCCTGCCCGGAGAGAAAATCCCGGCTGACGAGGTACTCGGTCTCTGCGCCCAGCTTTTTGCCAAAGCTGGCAAATACCCGGCGGGCAATGGCGGGGTCGGTGGAGATCTCCTTGACCGGGTAGAGGGTGGCAGTCTCCCGCTGGGGCGTCCACACCGCAAAGGGAAGCTCGTGCTGGGCAAAGCTTTCGTACACGCAGCACAAAAAGCCCTCAAAGCTGCCGTCATACAGATAGACCACGTCGGCATCATGCAGCTTGCGCGCCCCCTTGGGGCTTACAGCGCTTTGGCAAGACATTGCACCGCCTCCTCCCGTACCATGCGAACAGCCGCCCGGGGCGGCACGCCCTGCCCGATGAGATTGTCCACGGCAGGCGGGCTGAACAGGCTCAGCTGCTCGCAGCTGCCGCTGAACACGTTGGGGTCGATGAGCGCCCGGGTGATGCGCTCCCGCCCGGCGCTGCCGCGCCCCGGGTGTGCCCCGGCAAAGCCCCGGCAGGTGATGAAATACTGCGCCCGCTTGAGCACCACCCCCATGCGCCTGAGCTCGTCCAGCCCCAGGGCAGCCTGTTTGCGGGCGCACCAGATGCGCCGGGCGCTCTTGGGGCCGATGCCCGGCACCCGCAGCAGCATTTCAAAGGGCGCACGGTTCACGTCCACCGGGAACAGCCCGTAGTGCTGCACCGCCCAGTTGCATTTGGGGTCCAGATAGGGATTGAAGTTGGGGTTATCCTGATCTAAAATTTCGTCTGCCTCGAACTGGTAGAACCGCAGCAGCCAGTCTGCCTGATACAGCCGGTGTTCCCGCAGCAGGGGCGGTTTGGTGTCCAGCGCGGGCAGGCGGGTGTCCTCGGCCACCGGGATGTAAGCCGAGTAGAACACCCGCTTGAGGCTGTACTTCTGGTACATGCCCTCGGTGAGCTTTAAAATGTGGTAGTCCGTTTCCGGCGAGGCTCCCACGATCATCTGGGTGCTCTGCCCGGCGGGAGCAAACTTGGGCGCGTGGCGGTACAGGGTGAGCTCCTCCCGGCTGGCGGCACCGGACACCGCGATCTGCTTCATGGGCCGGAAGATGGAGTGCCGCCCCTTGTCCGGGGCCAGCAGGTTCAGGCTGCGCTCGCTGGGCAATTCCACATTCACGCTCAGGCGGTCGGCCAGATACCCCAGCTGCTGCACAAGCTCCGGGCTGGTGCCCGGAATGGCCTTGGCGTGGATGTAGCCGCCAAAGCGGTATTCGCCCCGCAGCAGCCGCAGGACCGCCAGCATCCGCTCGGTGGTGTAGTCCGGGCTGCCCAGCACGGCGCTGGACAGGAACAAGCCCTCGATGTAGTTGCGGCGGTAGAACTCCATGGTCAGTTCGGCCAGCTCCCGGGGCGCAAAGGTGGCGCGGGGGATATCGTTGGACTTGCGGTTGACGCAGTAGCCGCAGTCGAGGGAGCAGCAGTTGGTCATCAGCACCTTGAGCAGGCTCACACAGCGGCCGTCGGCGGTAAAGGCGTGGCAGCACCCCGGTGCATAGCAGCTGCCCACGGTTCCGGCCCGCGCCGTGCGGGAAGCCCCGCTGGAGGTGCAGGCTACGTCGTATTTGGCGCTGTCGGCCAGAATGGTCAGCTTATCCATGAGTGTCTGTTCCATAAAAATGCACCCCCGAACGGAAAAAAGAGTATAAAAGAAAAAGCCATACGCAAAACTGCAAATGGCTTTTGATTCAAAAAACAGAGGCATGCAGAAAACCTGTTTGCTCGCTCTTTTCGTGAAAATGTGTTTGGAGTGGCCCGCAGGCCACGACAAACACGAAATAAAAAACAAATTTTCCGCTGAATATGGCCAGAGTGAAACGGAGGCCATTTTAAAATAGAAGATTTACCACTTGGCCTTGGTCTCCACCACGCGGCCGGCGATGTGCAGGTGGTTCAGGTCCTCGCCCTTGATCACCAGTTCGTTGTAGGCGGGGTTGAAGGGCTGCAGCACCACACAGTTGCCGCGCTGGATGTAGCGCTTCAGGGTGCCCTCGCCCTCGTCGCCGTAGATCAGCACGCCCAGGTCGCCGTTTTCCAGCGTGTCCTGCTTGTGCACCAGGGCCAGGTCACCGTCCTGGATGCGGGGCTCCATGCTGTCACCGCGCACCACCAGATAGAAATAGTTGGAGGGATCCTTCACGCGGGCATACTCCTGCCCGTAGTCTTCCTCGAAGGCCAGAGCACCGTAACCGGCCTTCACGGTGCCGATCACCGGGATCAAGCTCTCGGAATAGCTGCCAAAGAAGCGCTCTTCCGGGGCGGACACGTTGCTCACCGGGCGGTACAGCCCCAGCAGATAGTCTGCCGTGGTGTTCAGCAGCTCCGCGATGCGGGCCACCGTGGAGGGGTCGGGGGAGGATTTGCCGCTTTCCCACTTGCCGACGGCCTGCTGGGTCACGCCGAGCTTTGCGGCGAGTTCTGCCTGGCTCACGCCCTGTTTTTTGCGGCACTGCTTCAATAGCTCTGAAAACGACATGGTAATTCTCCTTTACATCCAGAGGGGGATTCTTTTGATGACTTTATTATACAACAAAAAGGTGTTTCTGTAAAGAGCTTTCTGCAAGCGGAGCAAAAAAAGGTTGTGGGTGACGGCGGCTTTTCCCACCATCCTGAAAAAATTTGCAGAAAGGCTTGACAGCACGCGGCAAATCTGGTAAATTAAATAGGCATTCGACACGGCGTAAGGCGAGTGTCCACAAGGAGAGATGTCCGAGTGGTTTAAGGAAGCAGTCTTGAAAACTGCCGTACGGCAACGTACCGTGGGTTCGAATCCCACTCTCTCCGCCATTTTTTATTGAATAAGTGTAACGCACTTTGCTCTGGAGTAGTACTCAAGAGGCCGAAGAGGCGCCCCTGCTAAGGGCGTAGGTCGTCTAAACAACGGCGCGAGGGTTCAAATCCCTCCTACTCCGCCAAGAAAAAGCTCGATGATCCATTGAGATCACCGGGCTTTTTCCATTTTTGTGCGCAAAAAAGAAGAGGCACCGGCTTTTGAAAGGCCGGTGCCCTTTTCCGCGTCACAGCAGCAGGTTGGTGATGCAGGCCAGCAGGGCCAGATGCACCGGGTAGAACCAGTAAAAGGCCTTTTTTTGCAGCGGACTGCACGCGCCGCGCTGTCCGTTATAGAACCAGACCAGCACAAAGGCCAGCGGGGCGGTGAGCTCGAACAAAAACAGCGCTGCGCCCGCAAGGCACTGCCGCTTGCGGTCTGCGCGGGTGAGGTATAAGGCGCAGATGATCAGCACGCCGATGGCGTTGTAGTCGGTATTGGCAGCCAGCGCCAGCGCAGCGCAGCCCCCGGCACACAGGATGCCCTGCCAGCCGGGCAGGCCGTTTTCCTTTTCAAAGTGCTTGAGTCCTGCCATGGCCAGCACGCCCAGCGCCAGCGTCCAGTAAACATTCTGCGCGCCCGGGAAAAAGAGGGTGCGGAAGAACGCAAGGTCAAAGGGCACCTCGCTCAAAAGGCCGAACAGCACCAGCCGCCCAAGGTAGCCTTTGACGTTGTGGGTGTGCACAAAGCCCTCCACCAGCAGAAAACAGAACAGCGGAAAGGCCAGCCGTCCGGTGAAGCGCAGCACCATGTCCAGCCGGTACAGCGGGTAGGCAGAAAGGGTGTCTTGGGAGAGGGTGCCGGCGTCCAGCCCGGGCGTAAGGATGCCCGCCTCGATGCAGGACGCGCCGATGTGATCCACCAGCATGGTGATGCAGGCAATGGTTTTAAGAGCGGTGCCGCTGAAGGTGCGGCGCGGGGAAAGTGCAGTCATAAAGAACACCTCGTTCAGTTTGCAAAAAATCGTTACAGGAACTATAACGAAGGAAAGGCGGCGTTTCCTGCAGAAATCGCGGCAAAATCTGCACAGAGCGTGCAAAAATCGGGGCAAAAACGCTTGACAGAAAAGGTGCGGGATAGTACAATCAAGAAGATAATTGAACTATCTCAAACGAAAGATGAAAAAGATTCACAGAGAATCGGGCGTCTCCGAACCAGAATAATCAGGAAGGAGGCTTTGGGGCATGACGCTTTTTTCCTACGAGATCTTTGATGCAGTGGCACGGCAGGGCAGCTTCAACAAAGCGGCCCAGCAGCTGCATCTGACCCCTTCGGCCATCAGCCACGCCATTGCCGTGATGGAGGAGGAACTGGGCTTTGCCCTGTTCAACCGCGGCAAAAACGGCGTATCCATGACCAGTTATGGTGCTTCGCTGTACCCGTCCATCCGTGCGGTGCTCAACAGTGACGAGGCACTCAAGCAGAGCATTGCCCGCCTGAACGGCCTGGAAAAAGGCAAGGTGAAGCTGGGTGCATTCAACTCGGTGTGCGCTTCGCTGCTGCCGGGCCTGCTCAAGAGCTTCGCGGCCCAGTACCCTCAGATCGAAATTGAAGTGTATCAGGGCACCTACGACGATGTCAAGGAGTGGCTGCGCACCGGGCAGGTGGACATTGCGTTCCTTTCCTCCACCTGCAAGGAGGAATTCAACCTCACCGAGCTGTTTCGGGAGCCGCTGCTGTGCATCGTGCCGCAGGACTGGCCCGAACCCCAGGGCGGCGTGATGACCCCTGCTCTGATGAACGGCCAGAGCTTTGTGGTGCAGTGCGATGCCACCGACGCCGAGATGCGGCAGTTCCTCAAGAAGTACAAGATCAGCACCGAGCGCCGCTGCCATGTCATCGACGATCAGTCCAACATCGCCATGGTGGAGGCCGGACTGGGCATTTCCATCATGCCGCAGATGCTGCTGCGGGACTGCAAGGCCGCCGTCAAGGTGTATCCCATCGAGCCGGAGGAGTACCGCGTGGTGGGCTTGGCCGTGCAGCGCCCGGCCTCCATGGCTCCCGCCGTGGAGCAGATGTTCCACCACATCGTGGACTACTGCCGTCAGCTGGAGCTGCCCCTGTGACCTGTCCTGTGACCTGTTCAGTATAACACAAAGCGGCCGGTGCGGGAAACACCGGCCGCTTTTGCATAAAACAAAAACCTTTGCTGCCGGAGCGAAGGTTTCTGCACGGCGTTGCTTTACACTGCCAGAAATTTCCGGTATAATGAAAGATAGAACAGAGCAAAACGCCAAAGGAAGAGGTTTTTATGGAGACTGCGGGGTACGATTCCAGCCGACCGCTGGCCGAACAGGTTGCACAGCGGATCAAGGACTACATT
>ERZ833963.845-NODE-845-length-42764-cov-3.661477_pt1 | contig 42764 bp, 31 predicted proteins | sample MGYA00519693_ERZ833963 | MGnify/ENA primary metagenome ERZ833963 (study PRJEB31850, sample SAMEA3708748) | human gut metagenome | biome: human gut; feature: human-associated habitat; material: faeces | place: China | collected 2014 ...
TTATCCTTTTCTTTTACACGGTGATCCCGTTAGTGAGCCAAGAATTTCAGTCGTTGAGTGATATTAGTATCACGAATATCGTGAACAAGCTGGAAGATCCTTTGGCTGATTTGGAGCAGGGATTGAAACGGTTTGGAATTCTTGAATCGGATCAGGACGTGAAGGAATATATCGTGACGAACTTGAAGTCGGTGGTGGATGTCACGCAGATTCAAAATATATTCGGTTCTTTGGCGGGTACGATCAGTAGTATTTTTATAGCCTTGTTTTCCGTGACGTTTATGGCATTCTTTTTCTTGAAGGATAGCAAGTTATTTTACCGGATGTTGTTGACCATCGTGCCGACACGTTACGGGGAAGGCGTGGGGAATGCGCTGGATTCGATTCAAAAATTACTGATGCGTTATTTTATCGGGATTACCTTCGAGGTGCTGATCGTGATGGGTTTGAATATACTGGGATTGACGATCGTGGGTCTACCGTTTAATAATGCGGTGTTGATTGGTTTGATCACGGGGATTACGAATGTAATTCCTTACATCGGGCCTCTGATCGGGGCGGCTTTCGGATTGTCTGTCGGGATCGCGACGAATGTGGATGTCGATTTCTACACGGTGGTATTTCCCTTGTTGATATACATGAGTATCGTTTTCATTATTACCCAGTTGATTGATAACGTGGTGTTACAGCCTCTGATTTACGGGAATAGTGTTCACGCTCACCCGATGGAGATCTTTTTGGTGATACTGATTGCGGGAAATCTGGCGGGTATACCGGGAATGATCTTGGCGATACCGGGGTATACGGTTTTGCGGGTAATATTGAGAGAATTCTTTAATAAGTATAAACTGGTAAAGTCATTGACCAAAGGCCTGGAAGATGAAAATAAAAAAAACTAGAAGTGTGGTTAACTTCTAGTTTTTCACTTTTATCTTTTACTTTAAATCACCCCTCGCATCCGATCTTCAAAAGCAGAAAGTGCGGCTTTTGCTCCTTCTCCCATGGCGATGATGATTTGTTTGTAGGGTACGGTGGAGACATCTCCTGCGGCATAGATTCCCGGAATATTTGTGCGGCAATGTGTGTCGATGGCGATTTCTCCCATTCGATTCGTGTCGACTACATCCCGGAAAACGCCGCTATTAGGCATTAAACCGATCTGAACGAAAATTCCGTCCAATTCAATGGTACGAACCTCTTCGGTAGTCCGGTCTTTTACCCGGATGCCTGTTACCTTATCCCCGTTGCCGATAACTTCAAGTGTTTGCGAATTGACAAAGACTTCCACGTTGGGTAAGCTCTTTAGTTTTTCCTGTAACACTTGATCGGCCTTTAAATTGTCCAAAAATTCCAATACGGTAACTTTTGAACATATTCCTGCCAAATCAATGGCAGCTTCTATCCCTGAATTGCCCCCTCCTACAACTGCAACGTGTTTGCCTTTGTAGAATGGCCCGTCACAATGCGGGCAGAACGCAACGCCTCTACCGATATACTCGGCCTCACCTGATACGTTCAGTTTTCTCCAACTGGCTCCGGTAGCTACGATAACAGCCGGTGCGGAGAATTTCTCCCCGGTAGCCGTGGAAAGTATTTTTTGTTTGTCCTCTAATGCTATTTTTTCAATCTGCCGATGTTCCAGCAGGTCAATCGGGTAACATTGTAAATGTGTCCGTAAATTGTCTGCCAATTGATTACCTGTTGTTTCCGGTACGGAAATCAGGTTTTCAATTCCCACGGTCTCTTTGACTTGTCCCCCGATACGTTCCGCTATGATGGCCACGTTCAAACCCTTACGTGCGGAGTAAATGGCGGCTGCCGATCCTGCCGGTCCTCCTCCTAGAACGATGACATCATAACTTTTTTCTTTTACCTCTAACGTGTTTTCTTCTATTCCGTATTGAGCCTCAAGTTTGTTTAATAATTCACCGAATTCCCCTCTTCCGACATGGATGAGTTTTCCATCCGCAAACACGGAAGGTACTCCTTGTATCTTTAATTTTTCTACTTCATCTTGGTAGATTGCCCCGTCGACCATTTCGTGATGGATTTGCGGGTTTAAAGTTGCCATGGCATTCAGTGCTTGTACGACATCCGGACAGTTGGTACAAGTTAAAGATACGTAGGTTGTCAGGTGTATAGGACCTTTCAATGCTTTCACCCGGTTGCAGATGGTCTCATCCGGAAAATTCTTCCCTTTCCCGTCTGCATTCATGATGGCAAGCAGGAGGGAGGTGAACTCGTGTCCGTTGGGGACTCCCCGGAATTTGATGCCTGTGGGTTCTCCGTTTTTCAGTAAAGAGAACTCCAGTTCTTTTCCCTCTTTAATCTGGCAAGATATTTTATCTGAACATTCTGCCACGTCAGCCAACATTTCCGTTAATTCCTGCCGACTTTCGTGGTGAGGAGCCACGGCGATGTCCAACGTGTATTGAGCCTCTAAAACGGCGAAAATATTTTTAAGTTGATCTTTCAAAGAGGTATCTAGCATATAAATGAAGTTTAGAGGTTAAAGGGTAAAAATTAGAGTTTAGAATGTTTTTCACTTTAAATTCTAAACTCTAAACTTTGAATTATTTAAATTTTACCAACCAAATCAATGCTCGGTTTCAGTGTGTTTGCACCTTTTTTCCATTTTGCAGGGCAAACTTCGTTCGGGTGTTCTGCCACGAATTGAGCAGCTTCAACTTTCCGAAGTAATTCGTCAGCGTTACGTCCGATGTTGTTGTCGTGGATTTCTGCAATTTTAATCTTTCCTTCCGGGTTTACCACGAATGTTCCGCGATAAGCCATCCCGTCTTCCTCGATCATCACGCCGAAGGCACGGCTCAATACTCCGGTCGGGTCTGCCAACATCGGGTATTTGATTTTGCGGATGCTTTCAGAGGCATCATGCCATGCTTTGTGTACGAAATGAGAATCCGTGCTTACAGAGTAAACTTCTACTCCCATTGCTTTGAATTGTTCGTATTTCTCTGCCACGTCAACTAATTCGGTCGGGCAAACAAAAGTAAAGTCTGCGGGATAGAAAAAGAAAATTGCCCACTTGCCTTTTACGTCTTCGCTACTTACTGTTTTGAACTCTCCGTTGTGAAATGCCTGAACTTTGAATTCAGGAAGTTGTGAATTGATAATTGGTTCCATTGTTTTTTATTTTTATAATTGATTCTTGTTTTTATTTTCTCGATACAAAAATATATCATTTATTTTTATTAAAACAAGAAATTTGATTGAATTATTCTATGTGTGGATAGGCAAAACTAATAAGCAAAAGTAATTGATTGATTATTAGCATGAATTATCTTTTGCTCACTGCTATTTTATTTATCATTCACCAGGGGGAAAAGAAATGTATTTGAAAGAAGATACAGTAGATATTATTAGTGATTTTTGTCGCAAATTTTGCGGAGAATAAGGTGGTTATTCTCCGCAAAATTCTATAAAGCCAGCTCGTAATTCGTGCTTCGGCCACCTTCATTTGTTTTGCGTAGTACGCCTTTGCCGATCAAATCTTGTATGTCGCGTAAAGCAGTATCGGCGGAGCATTTGGTGATCTTGCCCCATTTGGAAGAAGTTAGTTTCCCGTTAAAGCCATCCCACAATAGATTTACCATCTTGATTTGACGCTCATTCATGGGAACCCGGTGTTTGTCCCAAAAAGCGGCTTTCTGTAAAATGGTACTGATCGTTTTCTCCGTGTCAAGTAAAGCCGTGTTTAAACAGTCAAGAAACCATTCGAGCCAGTTTGTTATATCCAGTTTTCCCTTTTGTGTTTTTTCCAGTATCTCGTAATATTCTTTTCGTTGTTTGCGTATTTCGGCGGACATACTGTAAAAACGATGTGGCATTTCGTCAGCCCGGGCTAAGAATAAGTCCATTATGGTACGGGCGATACGACCGTTACCGTCATCAAACGGGTGGATTGTCACGAACCATAAATGGGCGATAGCTGCTTTCAAGACGGGGTCTATTCTTTGCTCGTCATTCACCCAATCTAAAAATAGTTTCATCTGGTAAGGCACATTGTCAGAATCAGGGGCTTGATAATGTATTTTTTCTTTTCCCATAGCACCGGATATGACTTGCATGGGATCCGAGCCTTGTCGCCAATCTGCAACGGTGATTTTATATGCCCCGCTTCTGCCTGTTGGAAACAGTGCCGCATGCCAATTGAAGAGACGTTCGTTTGTTAACGGTTGTGCGTAGTTTTGAGTTGCATCGATCATCAGTTGAACCACCCCATCCACGTAATGATCGGCTTCGGGCAATCCTTCTGTTTCTATTCCTAGATGACGGGCTACGGAAGAACGTACCTGATCGCTGTTCAATATTTCTCCTTCTATTTCAGAAGATTTGGTGATGTCGGCTGTTAGTGTATCCAGTATGGCGTTATTTTGCAGGTCAAAGCCGAGCATACTCATTTTGCCTACAAGTTTACCTTGCAAATTGCGAACATTGCCTAATTTGTAAGATAGTTGAGTGTTATCCCATATGAAATTAGGCCAATCTTTTTGTTGCCAAATGTAGATCGCTTTCATATTCTCCGTATATTTTGCGGTAAATATACTCATTATATTGTAATGCCGTGATGCTCCGTGTGAAATATTTGTATTCTCCCTGTCCGGTTACAACAATTAATATTCACGTTCTAACCACTTTGAAAAAAATACATCATAGATTTGGTACGTCACTCCTGTTTTATCCACGGTTTCCAGTACCAACTCTTTTTCAATCATCACTTTTGCCAATCGTCTGGCATTGGTGGGGGGGGCCGATTCCATATTTATTGATAAAATATTGTGCTGAGATTTGTTTGACGTCGTGTTCTTTGGCAATGCAATTAAAAAATTCCACTGAATTGGAGTCAATAGTTGACGATATTGCAAGAAAACAGGTTCATTACGTTCCAATAGATCCGGGCAAGCTCATTTTACTTGTTCTGTTGTCACGTGGGATGTGCTCATGGCAAAAATTCGGTTACATAAACTTTGCGTGTAAAATGTATGCCTTCTGCTCCCGTTGATAATTTCTGCAACACAATCCGGATCTATTTATTTTCCGTAACGTTCAAATAAATCAGTAATGAATGCGGCGTACACGTCCTGCTGGATTTTTCCATGACTTCAATTATTTCCTAAAAGATACGAATTAATTCTAAAACTATCTATTTTAGATAGTCTAAAATAGATAGTGTCATCATGTGAGGGGGGAAAAAACGAAGTGCATCTTAAAAACGAAATTTGATTTTTAAGATGCACTTCAAAATGGGTAGATCCCTTTTAGATCAAGGCAATGTCCAATACTTCCCGAATGTGGTCAACGAAATGGAATTTAATGCCTTTGACGTATTCTTTTTTAATCTCGTCAATGTCTTTTTTGTTTTCCCGGCAAAGGATGATTTCTTTGATTCCGGCACGTTTGGCAGCTAGGATCTTCTCCCGGATACCACCCACGGGGAGAACTTTACCTCTCAACGTGATTTCTCCGGTCATGGCGAGGGCTTTCTTTACCTTTCTTCCGGTTAGCGATGAGGCTAACGAGGTGACCATGGTGATACCTGCCGAGGGACCATCCTTCGGTACGGCACCTGCCGGCACGTGAATGTGGATGTTGTGTTCTTCCACGGCTGAGGGCTGGATGCCTAGTTCTTCGGCATGCGATTTAATGTATTCTAATGCCAAGGTGGCAGACTCTTTCATCACATCACCGAGGCTCCCTGTCATGGTTAGGACGCCTTTGCCCTTGCTGATACTTGATTCCACGTAAAGAATTTCACCGCCCACGGCTGTCCATGCCAAACCGGTAACCACTCCGGGTAATTCGTTACCTTGGTATTCTTCCCGGGTAAAGATAGGGGTACCTAGGTATTCTTCCACGGTCGTTTTTGTCGGTTTAATCGTGAAAGACGAGTCCAGAGCCACGTTCTTTGCCACTTGACGCATGATCTTTGCCAAAGTCTTATCCAATCCCCGTACTCCCGATTCCCGGGTGTATTTGTCAATGATGAAATTTAATATATCATCCGTGAACTCGATTTGTTCTGCTTTTAACCCGTGATTCACCAGTTGTTTAGGGATCAGGTGCCGTTTGGCAATCTCTATTTTTTCTTCCATGAGATAACCACTTACTTCGATCATTTCCATACGATCCCTTAGTGGGGCGGCGATTGTTGAAATGTCGTTTGCCGTGGCGATAAACATGACTTTCGATAAATCATAGTCAATATCCAGGTAGTTATCGTGGAAGGCCGTGTTCTGTTCCGGATCAAGAACCTCCAACAGGGCAGACTGTGGGTCACCCCGGAAATCCTGACCGACTTTATCGATTTCATCGAGTATAAATACCGGGTTTGACGTGCCGGCTTTCTTGATACTTTGAATGATTCGTCCGGGCATGGCTCCAATATAGGTACGACGGTGTCCCCGGATCTCGGATTCATCGTGTAAACCACCCAATGACATACGTACAAACTCCCGGTTAAGTGCCCGTGCAACAGATTTTCCTAAAGAGGTTTTGCCGACTCCCGGGGGGCCGTACAGGCACAGGATCGGGGATTTCATATCTCCTTTCAGTTTCAGTACGGCGAGGTATTCGAGAATTCTCTCTTTCACCTTATCCAGCCCGTAATGATCGGCATCCAGTATCTCAGAGGCTTTCTTCAAGTCGAAATTGTCCTCGGAATAGTGTTCCCAGGGTAGCTCGGTCAATTCTTTCACGTAATTGAATTGCACGGAATAGTCCGGGGTGGAGGGATTTTGGCGTTTTAGTTTTTGAAGTTCTTTTTCAAAAATTTCCTGTACGTTCTTTCCCCACTTCTTCTTTTTGGCTGCCTCTTCCAGTTCTTGAAGATCTTCATCCACCGGGTTAGCTCCCAGTTCGTTCTGAATAGTCTTCATCTGCTGGTGGAGTAGGTATTCCCGTTGCTGTTTATCTAAATCGACTTTCACTTTCTTCTGGATATCCTCTTTGAGTTCCAGTATTTTGACCTGTTTGCCCAAAAGTTCCAATAATTTAGTTGCCCGTTCTTTCAGGATGTCAATTTCCAGTAATTCCTGTTTATTCCGGTAGTCAATATCCGTGTTCGAAGAAATGAAATTGATCAGGAATAACATGCTCTCGATGTTTTTCAAGGCGAATCCTGCCTCGTTCGGGATGTTGCTGGAGTATTTTACAATCTTCAAGGCCATGTCTTTTAAAGCCTCTCCGATAGCATTATACTCTTGGTCTTCTTCCGTGATCGTGTCCTCTTGTTTAACAATGATTTTTCCCACGTGATAGGGTTCATCGTACAGGATATCATCAAGTTCAAATCTCTTTTTCCCTTGTATGATAGCCGTCGTTGTTCCATCCGGCATTTCCAATATCTTCAAGACGGTGGCAACTGTACCTATCGTGTATAGGTCTTCCAGTTTGGGATTTTCCGTGTTGGTGTCTCTCTGGGCTATAACACCGAAGGGTACGCTGCTTTTATACACGTACCGGATGAGTTTCAGTGATTTTTCCCTACCAATATTTATAGGAATTATGACGCCGGGAAACAGAACCGTGTTCCGTAGCGGTAAAATTGGCAGAGTGTCAGGAATATCCGTGTGGTCGTTGAGCATCTCCTTCTCGTCTCCTAGGATGGATAAATAATCTTGATTATCGTCCGCCAAGTTTTCTTGTAAAATATCTTTTAAATCTATTTTATTCATTATGATCTCCTTATCTCTATTGTTTTAAACTTTTCCACATTTGGTTTATTTCCGGTTTTCCCGTGGTTAGCCTTGTTTCAAAAAACTGACATTTTGACAAAAAGGCGCTGAAAAATAAACCACTACATAATAGGACAATTCCTATGCCAAAGATTTTTTTGTGAAATATGATGCATTTGTTACTTTTGTGTGCAAATATAAAACACACAATGAAAATAATTTTGTTTGATGATAAGAGTTGGGGTACTTTAAGGCCCTTGACTTTTACTCGTCCGATTTCTGAATTGAGGGTTGGAATTCTCACGATCCGGGAAAAGTGGGAAAAGCGGTTTGGGGATAAGGTTGCATATCTGACCAAAGATTACCTTCAGGAAAAGTTCCCGTTGTCTGTGGAAGACGATAATTTGCTTATCAATAGTTCGGTATGTCCGAATGAAGAATTAATGCAGGAAATCAAGTCTTTGCAGGCTGGAGAGATGTTATTACAGGGTGATTGTCTGATCGCCGTGCGAATGGGTAAACAGGACGTTGCAACCTTTGATCCGGTGACGATACCCGATTTTACACGTAAAGAATACACGGGAGTGTTTACCCGTGTTGTTTATCCTTATCATTTGTTTTCTCTGAATGCCCGAGAACTGGAGGTTGATTTCCGGTTGATCACGGAAGGGCGTGAGAGTGTCCCGTTGAATAGTTGCGTGCAGGTGTATGGAGAACATCCCGTTTTCGTCGAAGAGGGGGCTGTTGTACGTTGTGCGGTAATTAACACGGAGGGTGGTCCGGTGTATATCGGTAAAGATGCCGAGATTATGGAAGGTGTTTTGGTGCGGGGACCATTGGCCATGTGTGAACATTCGGTACTGACGATGGGGGCCAAGGTGTACGGGGCAACGACTCTCGGGCCGTATTGCAAATGTGGGGGAGAGGTCAATAACGTCGTGATGATTGGCTATTCGAATAAGGCGCATGATGGTTTTCTCGGGAATTCCGTGCTGGGCGAATGGTGTAACATTGGTGCCGGGACGAATAATTCTAATCTGAAGAACACTTACGTGGAGGTGAAGTTGTGGGATTACGAGACTAAGCATTTTCGTCGGACCGGACTTCAATTTTGCGGTCTGATCATGGGTGACCATGCAAAACTGGGTATTTCCACCATGATTAACACCGGAACGGTGATCGGTGTGGGAACCAATATTTTCGGTTCGGATTTTCCTCGGAATTTTGTTCCTTCTTTCTCATGGGGTGGAGCCAGTGGGTTTACGGAGCATAAAATGAATCAGTTCGTTTCCACGGCTGAGGCTGTCATGAAACGCCGGAACAAGACGTTTGATGATGTTGATCGCCGGATTATTGAGCATGTTTTTGCCGATCCGGAAAGATAGAATCCCCGTGAAATCCTAAAGTAATTCTAGAAATGATACTTGAATTACTTTAGGAATCATTTATGATCGTGAGGAAAAACTCGTTTTTAATGATCATCTAGTTTATACCAAGTTTCAGGGAGGGGATATTCTACGTCTACACCATACATCCTTATATTTGCCTTGACTTTGAATTCTGTAATATCAAATGGTGCATCTGCGGCAATGTACATTTCCTTAAATTCATCTTTGGATAGGCGTATGGGATCTCCTGGGTCATAACCAGCGACATTCCAATAAGAAAACATTTATAATTTATAGTTATTATTGATTGTAAATATAGTAAAATAATTCATAATCATGTCGTTTTTTGTATATTTGTAAATAGGTGAAATGTGTGTTTAATATTGAATGAATTATGGATTATTTTAATATCGGCGTGATTGCGTCTTATAATATTCGGTTATTATTAAGAGAAAAACTATTATGGTGTTATACATTAGGGGTGTATGTTGTTATTTTGTTTGCTCAATTGAGTAGTCAAAGTGTTTTGATGAGGAACTCATCTGATATTGCAGATTTTTCCTCTTCTGTTCCGTTCATGAATGTATTTTTTTTCTTGGTATTTCAAACGCTGCCTTTAGTGATCCTTGGTTGTCATTTCTTGTACAAGGGACGTGGTGTAGATAGTATGGAAGCGATATATTATCGCTCGGAGAGTAATGCTGAGTATGTATACGGTATGTTTGTTGCTTTTATTAGTGTGTTTGGAGGTGCGGCAATATTTTCGTTGTTGATGGTTCTGTTGGTGCATTTGTTGTTCATGCCTTTTCCTTTGGGAGGGGAATACTATTTGTTTTATTTGTTTTTGATGGTTATACCGGCTCTTGTATTCATGATAGGATTTTCTTTTTTTGTTGTTACATGGATCAGGAATCGGGTACTGAGTGTGATTTTTCTTCTTGGATTCCTGGGAACTACAATATTTTATCTATCAGATTGTCTGTTTGGCTTATTTGATCCGTTGGGACTCTCCTTGCCGAGTGCTTTTTCTAGAATAACAGGGCATTCTGATATATGGGGCTATTTTTTACAGCGAGGGATGTGGTTTTTTCTTGGTCTTAGCTTTGTTGGGTTAACTATTCTCAAATTTGATCGAATTCCCAATCGGGTTTCTTGTGTTGGTAAACGTGTTTTGGTCCTTTTTTTCTTGATCATAGGAATACTTTGTGGAGGTTCTTTTTTCTTTTTGCAACAAAATAAGTTTTGGGAGCGTTTGAATTATAGATCCATTTACGAAAAATATTCTTCTTATCCTAAGGCCTATCTTGAATCTCAAGATGTTGATTATGAGCAGAGAGAAAACGAGATGTTCGTGAATACAAAACTTGTTGTGCGGAATCGTACGGGAAAGGATATGAGTAATGTATTACTTTATTTGAACCCAGATTTGGATATAACTGCTTTATCCATAAATGGGATGACCTCTTTGTTTGAACGGGAAAAGCAGGTGATTGTAGTACCAGCGAGTCTGTCGCCTGGAGATTCTTTGTTATTAGAACTATCTTATAAAGGCCAAATCGACGAAAGAATTTGTTATCTAAATGTTCCGGACGTTGAAATAGCGGATACACGCAAGCGTATGTATTTGGCCTGTCGTTTGGGGAAACGTTATTCGTATTTACGAAAGGATTTTACTTTATTGATCCCGGAGGTTTTGTGGTATCCAACAACCGTTCCTCCTGAAAATCCGAGTTCTCCATATGATAATTCTAGAAATTTTACTCGATATTCGTTACGGGTACGTGGTCATGGAAAAAATAAAGTTATCTCTCAAGGGATGCGAAAAAGAAATGGGGATCAGGTTATATTCAGAAATGAACATCTATTGCATGGTATCACACTTAACATAGGCGATTACATTACCCGGCAGTTGACCGTGGATAGCGTAACTTATGAGTTGCATATGTGGCGTAAACATGCGGCATTATTAAAAATATTGAATGATCGACTAGAACCTTCCCCTGATCAAAAGGTCTCTTCTACCGAATTAATAATCCGTCATGTACGACATATAGCAGAAATATCCACTGGGAGGAAATATCCTTATAAGCGTTTTCAACTTGTAGAAACGCCATTGGATTTCACTTCTTATTTTAGAGATGAGATGAAATCTAGCGGGTTTGTACAACCTGAGGTCTTGTATTTTCCTGAACGTGGATTTAGGACGAAAGTGTTTTTTTCAGAGGTAGAATTGGCCGTTAATTCCTTGTTATTTCAGGAGGATAAATTTCGAAATACTTTTTCATGGGATGGTATCTTAAGATGGAACGTGTTGTTGAAAAGATTTCATTTAGAAGATGGTGTATTTGACAAAAATCCGTACTTGATTCGTACTCAATTTTACAATCAAATTTCGGATATAATTTGTCAAACTTATCCTTTTTTAAATTCTTTAGTGAATTTAATTATTGAAGATAATAACCAGACAAGAATTCAGCCACGGCCTTCTTTAACTCCAATATTGGAACAACAAGCTATTGATTACCTTCGTTCACATAGTTTGAAAGATGCTCTGTATGACCATTCTTTGACCATGGCTGTACTTGGCGCTATTTTTGTGCTGAAGGAGCGGGAGTTGGTGGATATATTTCAAACGAAAGGAGTAGATCAGGATAGTCTTGTGTCTTTTTTAATGAATTTTTTGGATAGGCATCGTTTCAACGTGACAGATTTTGAACAATTGAATGAGGAGTTCAAATCTGTTTTTCATGTCGATTGGAACACGGTATTACCTTCTTGGTATGCACGTAGTAGAATTCCTACATATTTGTTGAAAATTGCAGATGTGATGCGGGTTAAAACTGAAAATCCGAAAGATTTATACTCCCGGATTGAGTTTGCTATTTTTAATGATAGTGATGTGGATGGTGTGGTGAATATTAGAACTTCTACTTATTTACCGGGAGGTTGGGCAGAGATGCAGTTAGCGCATAAAGAGAAGAGACGAGAATCTACTATTAAATATCAAGCGTTTAAAATTAAAGCCAAGACAGGTAAACGATTTGCTTTGGTAGTTGGTGAATTTTTGGATTTCATGATAAATACTAACATAGCTGGAAATTTGCCTAACTCTTTTTTCTTCCATGAGACGGGAATATTTACCCAAGATACTTCTCAGTATATAGAAGAAGTTTCTAGGAGGTATTTTTTGCCTGACACGAACGTATTTATCGTCGATAACACGGATCCCGGGTGTAAACTTACACAGCCTTCAACCTTTTTGAAATTAGTAAATAATGATCATTTAATGTCCCCAAAATCTTGGATTCGGTTTATAAATTTTAAAGAAGGTATATTTATGCCGAGTTCTAGTTGGAAAGAGTTTCTTGCTCAAGATTGCCAGGGAACCACGGTTCGGAGTTTTGTATTTACAAGGGGTGGGGCAGGTGATTATCGTTTGACTTGGGAGGTTGATCTCCCCAAGGAAGGAGAGTATGAGGCTTTCGTATATATCCCGAGTTATTCATTAAATATGAATATACAGAAATATAGAATTTCACCGCTAGGAGATGAGGAAAAAGTCGTTTCTATTGATACTAAAGGCAAATGGTGTTCCTTGGGAATTTACAATTGCCTTCCTGGCATTAGTAAAATATCTCTTAGTAATGAAGGGGAAGAAAATCAAATGATTATTGGGGATGCCGTCAAGTGGGTGTATCAAGGGAAAGCGATAAGATGATCTTGAGCTTATTGATATAATACAAAAAGAGGAGATTCTTAGAATCTCCTCTTTTTGTATTATATCAGAAAAATTATTTCTTTCTGTTTTCCATGTGGTTCTTGTAACGGTTCATGAACTTGTCAACACGTCCTGCAGTGTCGATCAGTTTAATTTTACCGGTATAGAACGGGTGTGAAGAGTTGGAGATTTCCATCTTTACTAATGGATATTCAACTCCGTCGATCTCGATAGTCTCCTTCGTTGCGGCAGTAGACTTGGTGATTGTAGTCGTTCCATTAGACATATCTTTAAACGCTACTAATCTGTAATTTTCAGGATGTATGCCCTTTTTCATTTCGTATATAATTTTAAAATTGTTCCTTGGTTTAACGGGCAGCAAAGATAGTTGATTCATTATAAATCACAAAGAATTTCAGAGACTTTTTTAATTGAGGGCGAGAAAAGTCTGGCGAAAAGGGTTGAAATTCACGAGTTATAGTAGGGAGGGAGGTTTCTGGATTAAAAAGTGATGCCGGAGTTTATGCTTGTTAGAACATACTTCCGGCATTGGGAAATGGATAATATTATTTCCGCGGGGTGACTTCTTTGCGAAGCTGAGAAAGTAATTCCTCACCCACGAAGCGTTCGAATGTTTCGGGTGTTGGGGTGTCCTTTTGCATTTTTATGGCAGCGAGGTATTTTGCCTTGTCTTCTCCCGGGATGATGATGAGCGGTTCCCTGAACATCATCTGGATATAGTTCATCATCAGGAGGCCGACGGTAATATTCCCAGCCTCGAAAGGTTTTATGTGCATGAAGCGATAGTGAAAGTCTGCGGCAAGTTTCACGGTCAGTATGTCGTGAACGTTCCCCAGCTTTTCATTTGTCTCTTTACACAATTGTTCCAGCATATCCGGGATCTGGGCATAGTTGGCGAGGATACCCTCTTCATAGTACTCTTCTCCCAGCCGGAAATCGCCCAGCGAGGTATCGTAACCGCCGATCGTCGTGTACACCTCTTTGCCTGTGTGTTGCATTACTTTTGCGCTGATTTCTCGTACGAAGTCGAGCGAGAACCTTTTGCGTTGTTGCGCGCATTTAACCAGGTAAAGGAATGCGTTGCTCAGGTCTTTTATCCGGTGCGTGTCTTCTCGTGTTACTTTGGGTGAGATCTCAATGTCGTTCAAGATATTGAAAAAGTCCTGTTTTTTGATGTCCATGCCGTCTAGGCGGGCAATCTCGTAAAGTAACGTTTCCGACCGTCGGGGCGAATAGCCTTTCGTGTCCAGTTTCGCTCTTTCGAGGTATTCTTCGCGGGTTTTACATAGTTCTTGCCACATAATCGTTCTTTTTTATCGATGATACGTGTAAACAAAACGGGGGTTTGTTTTTTTATGGTTATTTGTGACAAGGCGATTTATGTTGACAATTTTGTTTGGAATGTTGTATCTTTGTGTGCTCAAAAGAACGAATAAATATGATTAGGGTTGAGAGAGATAAAGTTACGTTCTACCAGTTCTTGGGATTACGGGATTTTCCGGGATTAATTCATTTCGTGTCGGGAAGGGAAGGTGGCGTTAGTGTCGGTGGGCAAGCTGCGTTGAATCTGGGATTCATGGATGAGGACCGGGATGACCGAGTGTTGACTAACCGGATGTCACTGGCGGAGGCTGTTGGTTGTGGTGTGGATGATTTTATTTTAGGAGAACAAAAACATACCACTCACGTAGAAGTCGTGACCCGGTCGCAACGTGGCCGGGGAGGACGGGAGAAAGCGACTCGCTTATCTTCGACAGATGCTTTGATTACGAGAGAAACGGGTGTTTGTCTGATGGTGCTTGCTGCCGATTGTGTTCCTGTTTTGATGTACGATCCCCGGGTACGGGTTATTGCTGCTGTTCATGCGGGATGGCGAGGTACGGTGGGAAGAATTACAGCGAAGACCGTAGAGCGGATGCGGGAGGAATTTGGATGTGACCCCCGGGATGTGATTGTCGGGATAGGGCCTTCTATCGGCCCCTGTTGTTTTGAGGTCGGGGAAGAAATCGTGGAGGCGGCACGTGAGGGGTTGGGAGATTTGACGGGATTGATCGAACCGGGGAAACAGGCCGGGAAGTATCTATTGAATTTATGGGAGGCTAATCGTCGTCAATTACGGCAAGTGGGGGTGGAGGATATTCGTATTGAAGTGGCGGGAATTTGTACCGTCTGTCATCATGATCGATTTTTTTCCTATCGAGGGGACCGGGGAAACACGGGACGATTCGGGGCGGGAATCATGTTAAATATATAGATGGAATGTTAGGAGGAATTTTTATTATTATGGCTTTTTATTTACTGGGTGAATGTTGTGCCTGGTTGATGAACGGTTTTGTGCCGGGGAGCGTGTTGGGGATGATGTTTTTGTTTTTGGCGTTATCCATGCATTGGGTCCGACCGGAGAGAGTGCGTCCGGTGGCTCGTTTTCTTTGTGATAACATGGCGTTTTTCTTTCTCCCGGCGGGAGTGGGGATTATCACGTCTATGGATGTGTTGTCCCGTTATTGGGACATCGTGTTGGTGGTGGGGACGGTGACGACTTTGTTGGTTTTGATCGTGGTGGCGGTTTTGCAACAATGGCAAGAGGATCATCGGGCGCATGGTAAAACGAATTAATTTGTAGGAAGATGCAGTCTATTATTTCGTCAGAGATATTTGTAATAACGTTGGTAGCCGGGGTATACTTGGCTGCGCTTTGGCTATACCGGAAAACGAAGTTGGCGCTGTTACATCCTTTGTTAGTTTCTATTCCGGCGTTAGTGGCGGTGATGAGTGTGATAGGGATTCCGTATGAATCTTTCCAGCAAGGGAGCCGGATGATTAATTTCCTGCTGGGACCTTCTGTCGTGGCCTTGGGCTACGTGTTGTGGGAACAGGTGGAATACATGAAGAGTAATGCGGTGTCGATCATGACTTCTATTTTTGTCGGGAGTTTGGTGGGAATCGTGAGTGTGATTTGTATTGCTCGCTGGATGGGAGCGGACCACGTGTTGATAGCGACATTGGAGCCGAAGTCCGTGACGACCCCGATAGCGATGGGAGTGGCCGAGAAAGCGGGTGGTATTCCTGCCATTGCGGCGGTAATTGTTATCGTGGTGGGGATATTCGGGGGAATCGTGGGGCCTTTCGTGTTGAACAAGTTGAACATTGATAGTAAGATTGCCCGGGGATTATCTCTTGGTGCCGCGGCTCACGGGTTGGGTACTGCCAGAGCGATGGAGTTGGGCGCATTGGAAGGAGCTATTAGTGGTTTGGCAATTGGTTTAATGGGAGTGATGACGGCGATACTGGTACCTGTCGTCGAGTGGGTAATGTCATTATTTTAGTATGTTACGGGATTTCACGGCCATAGATTTCGAGACGGCTAACCGTTACCCGACAAGCGCTTGCTCTATCGGGATTGTTGTCGTGCAGGACGGAGAGATCACGGAAGAGTTTTCGCACTTGATTAAGCCGGAACCTTACTATTTTAACAAGAAGTTTATCGAGATACATGGGATTACTCCCGTGATGGTGAAGGATGCACCTTCGTTTTATGATTTGTGGGGCGTGATCGGGCGTTACTTTGATACGGAGGCTTTGGTTGCCCACAACGCAGGGTTTGATATGAGCGTGCTGAAAGCTTGTTTGGAACGGGCGGATCTGTATGCCCGTTTACCTGAATCTTTTTGTACTTGCCGGTTGTCTCGGAAGTTGGTGAAAGGCTTGCCGAATTATAAATTGAATACTTTGTGTGATCATTTCGGGATTGCGTTAAATCACCACGAGGCGTTAAGTGATGCCCGGGGGGCGGCAAAAATCATGATTGAATTGTCGAAGTTGAGTCTTTTTTAAATATGTTCTGTATTTTCTAAGCTAAAGAGGTGTATCTCAAATGTATTGCATTGGTGTCGTGCTAGAGTCTCGTTAGTAAGTCAACGGGAAGTTAACGGAAAGTCAACGGGAAGTGGATGGGGAAAGTGGCACTTTTGTGGTGGATAAAACCTTGAAGTAAGGTTTATATATTAACGAGACACCTAAGAGTGTATCGTGGGATATATACGAGTGGGGCTGTTCAAAAAGTCATTTTATCTCAAAAAACTCCTCCGTCACTTCGTGCCACCTCCTCTATAAACAGAGGAGGAGCTGGTGACTCTTCCCGAAGAAAGGGAGTATTTCAACTCTCCCTCTGTTTATAGAGGGAGTACCCCGAAGGGGGAGGAAGTTTGAAAAATGACTTTTGGGAACCCCTCGAATTTATAGTTTACTGATAATCTCTTTGAATATGGTTCCCATTCGAGGTTGAGCGTGGTTGCCCACGTCCTGTACTTCCGCGTGGTTCGTTTTGATAAGTTCCTCGCTGGCCGTGCTGTTCGTGATAACCGACATCCCGAAACATTCCATGTTCATGTGACGGGCAACAATGACTTCCGGCACGGTGGACATTCCCACGGCGTCTCCTCCGATAACCCGAATCCAGTTATACTCTGCCGGAGTTTCGAAGGATGGCCCTTGCAGTCCGGCGTACACGCCTTTTTGCAATGGAATGTTTAATTTCTTCCCGGCCTCTTCTGCCAGTTGAATCAAGCGTTTGCTATATGCCTCGGCCATCCCGGGAAAACGGGGACCGAGTTCATCGATATTTTTACCCCGTAGCGGGTGTTCCGGGAATAGGTTGATATGATCCCGAATGATCATTAGGTCACCAACCAGGTAATTCGTGTTCACGCCCCCGGCTGCGTTGGAAACGAAAAGAGTCTTTACCCCGAGAGCGTGCATCACTCTCACGGGAAAGGTCACTTCTTTCATGGAATAACCCTCGTAATAGTGGAAACGTCCCTGCATGGCAATGACTTTTTTGCCCCCAAAGGACCCGATAAGCAATTCTCCCCGGTGTCCCTGTACCGTGGAAACGGGGAAGTTTGGAATTGCCATATATGGGATGGCGTGTTCTATCTCGATTGATTTTCCCAATTCTCCCAGTCCTGTTCCTAGGATAATACCGATTGTATGCTCTCCTTTCACGAAGGGGGCTAGGTATTTGCTACTTTCTTGTATCTTGTCTAACATAGTCGTATATATTTTTTATGAGTTGATCTCTTGGAGTTAGGAATTCCGGTTCGATCGGGATATAGAAAATTTGTTGTCTGATCTCTTCCGGTATGTCGCATAACGTGAGGCGGACAGCATCTTTTTCCGTGGTGAAGATACATTTGTCCGTGGAGCTGATTTTATCGTACTCTTGGAGAATACGTTTTATGTCCGTGTCACTGTAATTGTGATGGTCCGGGAATGTGATGTGATCAATCTGGTCTGTCATCTGTTTTAAGTGTTCCACGTAGGGAGCCGGTTGGGCAATCCCGGTGACACAGAGTATGGCCGTTTTCGGGGTTACTGCGTGATGACTGTCCCCGTCCAGCGAACGAGGTCCCCCGTATCTCATGGACGTGAACAAAAGCTGTTGATAGGCTTTTAAATTTAAGTGTTTCAGGATGATCCGTTTCTCTATAGGAGAGATGTTAGCGGGACATTTGGTCACGATGACATAGTTTGCCCTGTCCTTGGCATGGATACTTTCCCGGAGACGTCCAAGGGGAAGTAAATGGTCCTCGTAGATAGGGCGGTTGTAGTCAATCAGCATGATATTTATGTCCGCTTTCACGTAGCGGTGTTGAAAACCGTCATCCAAGATGATTACTTCCGGTTTTTCCGGGAGTTGCATGAGTTTCTTGATGCCACGCACACGATCTGCGTCCACGGCTACCGTGATTTCCGGGAATTTATTCTTTATTTGCATGGGTTCGTCCCCGATGTCGTTTGCCGTGGAGTTTTCCGTTGCCAGCACGAAACCGGACGTCTTTCGTTTATACCCCCGGCTGAGGCAGGCTACACGGTAATCATTTTTCAACTCGTTGATCAGGGATTCCGTGTGAGGGGTTTTTCCCGTTCCGCCCACGGTGATATTTCCCACGCAAATAATGGGGACGTCAAACTCCCGTATCTTTAATATGCCCAAGTTGAACAAGCGGTTACGAATACTGACTCCGATGCCGTACAGTACGCTTAAAGGCCATAAAATGAGATTTTTCAACACAATATTTCGCTTTAATTAAACGTGAGATCGTAAGGTATTCTGGCTACCATGCCTTTTATTTTTAATAATTCTTTCTGTTCCCGGTAAGTATCATAGAAATCGCCCAGTTCTGATTTTAATATGCTGGTTCTGATGCTTTGTGAGAAATTTATCAGAATATCTTCGAAAGGACTGCGTTCAACCGGTAGTTCGGTGATCTGATAGTTGTTCAGACCTGCTTTGTTTGCAGCGATGGCAATGGCATCTTCCAGTCCGCCTAACACGTCAACCAATCCGAGTTTCAGCGCATCCTCTCCTGTCCATACCCGTCCTTGTGCGATTTCGTTTACCGCCTCTTTGGTCATGTGGCGTCCTTGGCTTACCCGATCGAGGAAGGTGTCATATCCCCGGTTGATGTAGGTCTGCATCACGTTGCGCTCGTAATCTGTTAAGGGACGATCACTGATAGGGATGGGTAGCGGGTAACCGCCACCGAAATCACTGTGTTCGTTGGTCTTCACCACGTCGGAAGAAATTCCTAGTTTATCTTTGATCAGTTTCTCTCCGCTGAATAGTAAACCGAATATACCGATGGAACCTGTGAGGGTTGTCGGGTCTGCCACGATAGTGTCTGCCGCGCAGGATATGTAGTACCCTCCGGACGCGGCCACGTTACCCATGGAGGCGATAAACGGTTTAGTCTGGGCGGCCAGTTGTACCTCTTTCCAGATAATATCGGAAGTCAGCGCGCTACCTCCCGGGGAGTTTACACGTAACACGATAGCTTTGATGTTTTTATCTTCACGTGCTTTCCGGATGGTCGTGGCTAGTTCCGGTCCTATACTTTCCGGTCCCTGTTGGAATTCGATATTCCCTTGTGCGTAGATCACTGCGATCTTGTCGGCGGCAAAGTTCACGCTTGGGAAAGTGGCTTTCGTGTAATCTTCGAAATTTGTCAGGGATAGTTTTTCATCATCTGTTAATCCACATGCTTCTCGCAGTTTGTCGAGCATGACGTTTTCGTAAAGGGCTCCATCAAAAAATCCTTCTTTCACGAATTCTTCCGTCGGGTAGATTTTGAAATCATCGGTGATTTGATTGATCTTTTCTACCGGGATATTTCTGCTGGCGGAAATTCCTTTCACGATGTTACCCCAAAGAGAATTTAAATAGGTCTGTACCTGTTCCCGGTTGGCATCACTCATGTGTGTTTCGATGTAAGGTTCCACGGCTGATTTAAATTTACCGACACGAATAACTTCCGGTTGTACCCCGATTTTTTTCAAAAGGTCTTTGTAGAATGATATGTTCGCACTCATTCCGGTTAATAGTAGCGGAGTTTCGGGATTAACGAAAACACTATCGGCAACTGTCGCCAAGTAGTAGCTCTTTTGGGAATACCCCAGATTGGTGTAGCTGTAAATGAATTTACCGCTTTTTTTGAATCTCAACAAGGCATTCCGGATCTCGTCAATTGTGGCGAGAGCCCCGAAATTAGAGTTAATCTCTGTCAGATCCAGGTAAATCCCCTTGATGCGGGAATCCTTGCTGGCGTTGTCAATGTATTCAAGTATTTTATTTAGCCCGATTTGTTTCTCTGGGCTCATGGTCATCAAGTTAAAGTTCTGAAATGGGTTCTCCGATGCCCTGTCTGGGATCGCTGTCTTCAGTGATAGTTTTAGTATCGTGTTGTCTTTGATCTCGATCGTGGGACTGGAGAAACTGGCTATGGCCCCGACGAGCCCGATAAACACGAAAAACAGGATAACGTGTACGATAATAATACCGACAATGGTCGCTAACAAGTATTTCAGAAAGCTTTTCATTATGTGTTGTTTTAAATTATTAATAATCTCGGGTAAAATTTAGAGATACAAAATATGGCTTATATTGTAAATCTTGTTTACAAATGTATGGATATAATTCCGGTCATACAAAATTTTAATTGATTTTGTCGATTCACTATTTTACAAACTTTGTAAACTTATTTTGTTGACATTTGTTTTTTTGATAGTTTTACGTGCAGAATTCGGTTGCGTTTCGGGAGATAGATATACCCTTACGATGCGTGGCTAAAATGTTTGTAGCGAAAACTGTAACTCTTTAATTATACGACATGAGCAAATTTGAAGTTATTGGTGGGAGACGATTGAAAGGTGAGTTGGTTCCCCAGGGAGCAAAGAATGAGGCATTACAGGTGATCTGTGCTTGTTTGTTGACTAGGGAAGAAGTGGTTATCAGTAATATCCCGGAGATATTGGATGTGATAAAATTGATTGATCTACTTCGGGGTATGGGAGTGAAGGTAGAGAGACTTCAAAAAGGTGAGTTTTCTTTCCGGGCGAACGAGATAAATTTCGATTACCTGGAAACAGAAGATTTTTATAGTAAAGCGGCTAGTTTACGCGGGTCGATCATGATTTTGGGCCCGCTGTTAGCCATGCATGGTTGCGGTTTGGTTCCCAAGCCGGGAGGGGATAAAATCGGGCGTCGTCGGTTAGATACCCATTTTCTTGGTTTCGAGAAATTGGGAGCCACGTTCGAGTATGATGCGATTTCGGGGTGTTACAAGGCCTCTGCCCAGAAATTACGGGGAACTTATATGTTACTTGATGAGGCATCGGTGACCGGAACGGCGAATATTATCATGGCTGCCGTGTTGGCGGAAGGGGTGACCACGATCTATAACGCTGCTTGTGAGCCTTACGTGCAACAGTTATGCAGGATGTTAAATGCTATGGGAGCCCGGATTTCGGGGATTGCTTCCAATTTGTTGACGATTGAAGGGGTTGAAAGTCTTGGGGGGTGTCAGCATCGTTGTTTACCCGACATGATCGAGGTGGGTAGTTACATAGGACTTGCAGCATTGACCCGTTCGGAGATCACGATTAAGAATGTCGCTATTCCCCAGTTAGGTATTATTCCGGATGCGTTCCGTAAGTTGGGAATCCGGGTAGAGGAACGTGGGGATGATTTATATATTCCTCGTCAGGAACATTACATGATAGAAGATTTCATTGATGGTTCAATTTTGACAATTGCCGATGCTCCTTGGCCGGGGTTGACGCCCGACTTGTTGAGTGTATTCCTTGTTGTTGCTACTCAGGCAAAAGGAAGTGTGCTGATTCATCAGAAGATGTTCGAGAGCCGCTTGTTCTTCGTGGACAAATTAATCGACATGGGGGCGAAGATTATTCTTTGTGATCCGCATCGGGCCACGGTTATCGGACAAAACCATGAATCTCAGCTACGGGCCACCAAGATGACGTCGCCGGATATACGTGCGGGAATCGCCTTGTTGATCGCGGCGTTGTCTGCGCAAGGGACAAGTGTCATTGATAACATCGATCAGATTGACCGCGGTTACGAGCATATTGATGAAAAGTTGAATGCGATTGGTGCGGAGATCAGACGGGTTGACTGAGGAAGAACGTAATAATTTTAGATTTAGGGATTTTAGATTTTAGATTGAACTCCCCTCCTTCGGGTAGGAGCTGTCCAAAAAGTCATTTCTCAAACTCCCTCCCCCCCCTTCGGGGTACTCCCTCTATAAACAGAGGGAGAGTTGAAATACTCCCTGTCTTCGGGAAGAGTCACCAGCTCCTCCTCTGTTTATAGAGGAGGTGGCACGAAGTGACGGAGGAGTTTATTTTTTCAAATTATCTCCGCTTTTAGCGTGTCCGTGCATTCTGAGAGAAGAGTGGCAATGGTTTTGTGACTGACCGGATGAATGAAGGTCGGCATGATTTCGTTCAGGGGGGCAAGTACGAAATTACGTTGTGCTAGTCTGGGATGAGGAACTGTCAGGCGAGGCGTGTTGATGATTTGGGAATCACAGAAAAGAATGTCTATATCCATGGTTCGGGAACAGAACTGAGTACCGGAGCGAACTCGTCCGAGTTTTTGTTCTGTGGCCTGACATTTATCCAAAACTTCTTCCGGGAGTAGATTTGTTTCGTAAGTAACAATTTGGTTATAAAAAGAATCAGATGATTCGAATCCCCACGGGGCGGTTTCGTAAAGGGAAGAACAGCGTTCGATCTTCCCTATGCTTGACATTTCCGTTATGGCCTCGTCGATCAAGGCTTTCCGGTCCCCTTGATTTCCCCCGAAGATTAGAGTAACTAACATCCCAAGTAATTTTAGATTTGATGATTTTAGATTTTAGATTGAAAGAACATTCAATTTAAAATTTGCAATCTAAAATCTACTATTAGTTGTGTTTTTTGTAAAATTGTTTCTTGTTGTTTTTCTGTTGCTTGTTGTTATTCGTGGGTTTGGTATTTTTCTTCTGCAACAAGTCTTTCGAGTGAGAAAGGATCATTCCTTCCGGCATTTCGATATTGCCACCGTATAATGTATTGATGTCGTTGTAGATTTGATCGTCTTCCACGGAGTCTTTATTCCACGTAAGGAATGATTTTTTCATGTGGTTGGCGGTTAACACCGTGAGTACTCTTTTGATTTCGGGGTCTTCTGTTTCTTTGATTTTCTCGATTAGTTTCTCGGTGAGAAGACCGTAGTGTTTGTATTTGATCCGGTGATTATTATACGGTAACTTTTCCGGTTTTTCTTCCAGAATATCTTTTTCCGGGAGTGGGTAGGGAGAATCAATGTCCAACGTGAAGTTTGACATGATCATCAGGTGATCCCACAATTTATGACGGAAATCCGGAACGTCCCGAAGGTGTGGGTAAAGATTTCCCATCACGCTGATTACTGTTTTGGCTGCACGGGTACGCTCGTCTCTGTCTGTTATTGTTGCCAGGTGGTCAACCATCATTTGAATATTCCTTCCATATTCGGGAAGAATAAGTTTTTTTCTTTGGCTATTATAGTCCATTACAGGATAATTTTGATCTTAAAAATTTTTTATTTTATGGGAAAACGCCGGAAAATCACATTAAAATACCGGAATAATCAATCCCTCGCATCTATTAGAAATTAGAATATGTTGCAAATATAATATTTTTTGTTTATAAGTCATTAATTTGTATGCCCTTGCACGTAAAGTTTTGCAAACTTTAACAATAAAACCTTTTGACCGTGCTTTGGGAACATCACTTTTGCCTTTTTATTTACTCCCAAACCATCTATGGAAATTACCTTTCCCGGGCCAAAATTGGGGTGAAAGATTACCATGTCGGGAATAATCTGTTCCCCGTTGATGGGTACCAGTTTCGAGGTGTCAATGTCCGGCACTTCAACCTTGGGTTGAAGGGTAATGTTAGGACGTGCCACTTTTTCCTGTATTCCGGGACCGTGTAATGAGCGTCCCATGGAGGAACGGGCCGGGGTGAAAAATCCATCCAAGTAGTGCGGGTCGATTTCTGCGATAAACCGGGAGGGTTGCGGATAGACCACGTTACCATTTTTGTACCGGGAAGTGGAATAGGTCATGATCACTCTTTTCTCTGCACGGGTCAGTGCCACGTAAAACAACCTTCTCTCTTCTTCCAAAGCGGAAGGGGAATAGGCACTTTGCTGGGCGGGGAAAAGTTCTTCTTCCATGCCCACGATAAAGACGTTTTCAAACTCCAGTCCCTTGGCGGAGTGGATGGTCATTAGGGTCACCTTATTATTGTCTTCCGGTTTCTCGCTATCCTGATCGGTTAGGAGGGCAACGCCTTCCAGAAATGCAGGGAGTTTGTCATCCCGCCCTTCCTTGTAAGCGGTTTCACAGAAATCTTTGACTGCATTCAGTAACTCCTGTATGTTTTCTCGGCGGGACACCCCTTCCGGCGTGTCATCGGAAGAAAGGTCTTCTATGATACCGGATGCTTTGGCCACTCGATAAGTTGTTTCGTATGCATTCTCTTCTTTGGCAATCTCGGTGAATCCCTCGATTAGTTGCCTAAAATGAGTTAGTTTGGCTGCAGTCATGGCAGAAACCATACCCGGAACTTTGTTCAAGTTGCAAAGTAGCGTCCAGATGCTCACGTTGTATTTTTGTGCCACTTCTTTCAGCTTGTCGATCGTGGTGTCCCCGATGCCTCGCCGCGGATAGTTGATGATTCGTTTTAAGGCTTCCTCGTCATTCTGGTTGATTGTCAGTCGCAGGTAGGCTATCAGGTCTTTGATCTCCTTGCGTTGGTAGAATGAAAGTCCACCGTATATTTTATAAGGTATATTTCTTTTTCGTAAGGCCTCTTCCATGATACGGGACTGGGCGTTTGTCCGGTACAGAATAGCGAAATTGTTGAACTCCGCTTGTTCGTTCTGAGAGATACGGAATATCTCCTGTGCCACTTGGAAACCTTCTTCCTTGTCGGATAAGGCTTTCATCACCCGGATTTTATCTCCTTCCTCGTTCTGGGAGAATGTTTTTTTCGGAATTTGTTCCTTGTTCCGGCTGATGATGCTATTTGCTGCGTCAACGATGGTGGTCGTGGAACGGTAATTTTGTTCCAACTTGCACAACTTGTAGCCCGGGTAATCATTTCGGAAATTCAAGATGTTCTCGATACGGGCTCCCCGGAATGAATAAATACTTTGTGCGTCATCACCTACCACGCAGATGTTTTTATGCTGTTCTGCCAGTCTTTTGATGATGAGGTACTGCGAATAGTTCGTGTCCTGGTACTCGTCCACGAGTATGTAGTCGAACTTCTTCTGGTATTTTTCCAGTATCTCCGGAAAATCTCGGAAGAGAATATTCGTTTGCAATAGGAGGTCGTCGAAATCCATGACGTCGCTTTGCTTGCAACGGGCTTGGTAATACTTGTATATTTCCGAGATCATGGGTTTCTTGGCCGCTTGGTCGGCAGAAGTGATCTTTGCCGATTGGGCATATGCCTGTGCCACGACGAGGTTGTTCTTGGCCATGGAGATGCGCCCTAGCACGTCGTTGGGTTTGTACACCTTGTCGTCCAGTTTCAGGTCCTTGACAATAGACTTGATCAGGTTTTTCGAATCCTGTGAATCATATATCGTGAAATTGGACGTGTACCCGAGATGTTCGGCCTCAACCCGTAGAATTTTGGAGAAAATAGAGTGGAAGGTTCCCATCCATAAGTTGGCAGCGTTACCTTGTCCCACGAGGGTGGCAATACGTTTCTGCATCTCCCGTGCGGCTTTGTTGGTAAACGTCAGTGCGAGAATACGGTAAGCGGGTACTCCCTTGCTCAACAGGTTCGCGATACGATATGTCAAAACCCTTGTTTTACCCGATCCTGCTCCGGCAATCACAAGCGTGGGCCCATCCGTGTTCACGACGGCCTCTCGTTGGTTCTCGTTCAATTCGTTAATAAAATCCACGATAAATAAATTCAGAAAAACATTTAACCTTGTGTCTGCAAAAATACAAATAATATGGCAGAATCGTGACATTTTAGGTTTATGTTTTATAACCTCAGGTATGAATGTTTTATGTTTTAGTGATTTATCTCGTTGATAAAATTGATACTATGACAAGCGACGATTCCTGCGGTCTCTGTTCGCAGGCGACTTTCGCCCAGGGTGACGGGAATGAAATTGTTTGCTAAAGCCAACGTGATTTCGTTTCCCGAGAAATCTCCCTCCGGGCCGATAAGAATCGTGGCGTTTTGACCGGGGGTATAAATCTCTTGGAGTGACTTTTTATTTCCTTCATCGCAATGGGCGATACACTTCAATGAGTTTTGATTGTTTTTTACAAAACAAGAAAATTCGATCATGGGATTGAGTCGTGGCAGGTAGGCTTTCAAGGATTGTTTCATGGCAGAAATAATCACTTTTTCCAGCCGTTCTTCTTTGATTACTTTGCGTTCCGAGTGATCGCAAAGTAGAGGTGTAATTTCGTCAATCCCGATCTCCGTGCATTTTTCCAAGAACCATTCGATGCGTTCAATATTTTTTGTCGGGGCAATGGCAATGTGAATATGGTAATCCCGTTTTCCGTAATTTTCTGTTTTTTCAACGCATCTGACTTCACAGCGTTTAGGGTGCGCTTGAATAATCTCGCAACGGTAAAAGCCACCTTTCCCGTCAACAAGGAAAATCTCGTCGCCTATTTCGAGACGAAGAACTTTGACACAATGTTTTGATTCTTCCTCGGGTAGCGTGTACTCGTTTGTTGTGGTGTCAGGCGTGTAAAACAGGTGCATAAATAAGTATTTTGATTTCGATACAAAAGTAAGAAAATACAATGGATTTGAGTATAGGTTTGAGAATCATTTAATGATCGTTTAAAAACATTGCAATATATAAATAAATTCGGTAATCGTAAAAAATTTAGTCATTTATTGTCATTTCTCGTAAACAGATAGTTAGCTAGTGTCGAGAAACGAAACTTTATTCTTACATTATCAATGTCTTTAAACGATCGTTTTTTGACATGATATTTTTAGGTGTGTATTTGTTTTATTCAATTGTATAATAAGTAATTGATAAGAGTGTGGAGTGAAAATAAATTTTAATTGTAAAATTATGAAAAAAATCCTAGTTGCAATTCTGTGTTTAATCTTTTTGGGAGCTTGTACCCAGAAAGATGGAAGAGATCAAACGGGGAATTCTGAAAATTATTTGGAATTGTCCGTACGCTCCGGTTCTGCTGGCATGACACCAGTGACGATGCCGGTGAATGTGTATAATTTTAATGGATTATCCTCGAATCAAGTCTGTGAGCCGGACTATTTTACGGCTGAAGAAAAAATTTCGTATCAAGATTTATTACCGGGAAAATACACGTTTTTTGTTTTAGGAAATGTGCCGGTTAAGGAGATGGCGTCTCTCTATCTCACGGGACGGGAAATGAAAGATGTAAATTTACGTTGGATGTGGGATTCAATTCCTGAACTTTTTGGGGGGATTGCCTATGTGGATGGCTCAGAAGAGACAAAGACGATCGAAATGAAACGTCTGATTGGTAAGGTAAACGTTCATGTGACAAATTCATCTGAATTTCAGACTGTCGAATTGGCGTTACAGTGTGATACATATTGTGATACGATTCAAATCGAGGATTACGTTCTTCGAATTCGCACGGATTACGGTTTTGGAAATCTAATGGTGGATAAAGATATTTCGTTTTTTCCCACGGAGGGACCATTGAGAGGGACTATTATCGCTTCGGATGAGAGCGGAATATATTATTTTGATTTTGTCGCTAAGAATCGTATTCAACGAAATAAGAGATTAGAATTGAATTTAACATTGAACAAGGCTTCTTCTCTTGGTCGTTCCGCAAATGTTGTCAATGGAGCGGTGACTTGTGTGGAAAAAGTAACGGAATTATAATTTAATAAGATAGTGAGATGAAAAGAATACTATATACATTTATTATATTGTCAACCGTTTGGTTTACAGGTTGTCAGAAAGACCAGCTTGACGGGGAGATCCCGGGGCAGGAGATTCCCTTGACTTTTAGCGGTCGGTCGTCCAATTTGTCTTTAGAAGCTTTATCCCAGGAGGTGAATGCTTTGCATTTGTTGATTTTTAACGAGGATGGGACTTTAAGTCAACATAAACAATATGCTGGTTTGAAGGATGTTAAACCGGTTAAATTAGTTTTAGGAAAATATACTTTTGCTTATTTATCTAATATTGATGAGGCTCAAATTAGTGGAATTGAGGAAGGAAAAACGCTGGAGGATGTGACCCTTTCATTGGAAAAAGATACTGATGGAGAGAATGTGTTGCCCGGTAGCATCTTTGCCGGTAAGAGCGAGGTCGTGGTTGGGGAGGACAAGACAAGTAATGCTGAGTTGAGTCGTTTGGTCGGGAAATTAGATATAAACGTAGAGGGTGTGAAAAGTGGTGTGGAAGTTAAAAGTGTAACTTTATTGGGATCACCGGAAAAAATTCGTTTTGATGGTAGTGCCGTGGGTGATCCCGTGCGGTTGAAAGTCCCGATGAAAGAACAAGGGCAACAACTAAAGGGTGAAGCGATAGCTTTTCCTACTTGTCAGGATACTCTTGCCCGTTTAGCATTTCAGATAGAAGTAAACGGAGAAATACAGAATTACGTGGTTGGATTAAAGAATCGGGTGGAAGCGAATAAAATTCACACGATTAATGCGAAAATAAACGTGTCAGGGGGACTCGTGAACGTGACGATCGAGATGGATGTGGAACCTTGGGGAGAAACGGTGTCGGAAGATCTTTCCGTGGATCAAAGGAAATTCGTGGATACATTGACCGTTAAATTATTGATGGAAACTGGTTCTCCCGAGGATTTGCGACAGGTGAGAACCTTGAATATGCATTTCTTGAAAAATGATGGTGACGCCAATGAGTTTTCCATCAATGTTGACAGTTGGAATGCGGAAAGTTTAATGGTTTGGAGTGAAGACACGCTTATCGTGACGCATTTTAATCAGGTGCTTCAAGGGAATTATTCCCTAGTTGCAATTTCATTAAGGGATTCATCCGGAATGAATATGTATGTATTACAGTCTGAAGTCGAAAATGTAATTATTGATTCAACCGGAAGTGTGGTGATCGTGCTACCTAAAATGAAAGATATTGCAGCGGGTGACTTGCAGGCGATGTTGGAAATTCGGGAAGCTTTGAGAGCGGCAAACGTCAGTATGGTAGATAATTGGGAATCAGATAATTTGAATTTGTGGCATAATGTCCATTTGGATGAAAATGGACGTGTGATCGGTATTGGTTATCAAGAATGGGAAGACTTCTTGGAAGATTATGACCAGGTTGACATGACAAAGAAGGCATCCATGAAAGCGAATATATTGACCCGAAGTAGCGAGGAGTATCCTGTTTGGAGTTTACCGGAGTCATTTAAAAATTTAACTGCTTTGAAGTGGTTCAATATGGGAGAGTCATATGGTAGTTTGGCGGAAATTCCCTCTTATATGAAAGAAATGACTGCGCTGGAAGAATTGAGTGTGAACACGGATGCAACTTCTCTTCCGGAATTACCCGCTAATTTGATTTATTTGAACGTTAGTAGCTTGACTTTAACTGCGATACCGACACATATCGGTAATTTGACAAAATTGGAAGGTTTGGTATTCAGCGTTCCTTACGAGAATGATGATGAGGAAATCGGTGATTATTTTCCGATGCTTTCGAAGTCTCGAATTACTTCTGCGGATTTGGATTTTTCAGGATTAACGAACTTGAAATATTTGTATCTTGTTGCGACGCCTTCCTGCGAATTGCCTGCTTCGGTTTGGAATGTGACGAGAAACGTGATTGAATTTGCAATTGCCGGATTTCGTAATGTACAAATTCCTTCTTCTGCTGATTTCTCGTCTATTCGGGAATTTTCCGTGGCTAATGAAAATATGTTACCAGCGGATATTGAGAGAATAAAGAGTTTTCAGGTGACTCGTTTAAGGTTGTATTCTCCTGTTTTCGGGAAAAATGGATTGCCGGATTGGATGGGACAAATGAACTCGTTGAAGAGTATTACACTGGATAGTTGTGGAATTACTTCAATCCCGGAATCTTTCAATAATTTAAATAATTTGGAGGATTTATATTTGCCGAGGAATCCGGAATTGACAGGTATATTACCTGCAGGTTTGCTGGAGGTGTATAATTCGGGTAATTTGTATGTTAGTGCTTCCGATTCTCCTAATTTTAGTCCGGATGGGATCATGTTGAGCGTGGATAATAATTTAATAATGGCGCCTGCGGAAGGTGGAATATATTTTGTAGAAGTCCGGTCAAATGCAGAATGGACTTGTGAAGTCTTATGGGCGGAGTATGTTCATGTCGCTTTACTTGATGGGAACGAGAATGTAACAGATTCGATTGTCGGGGGAAATGGCGTGTTGACTGGGCGAGGAAATGCCAGATTGCGGGTAACCGTGGACCCGAATAACCCGAATAATTATTGGCCAGAAAGAAATGGAGATATTACGATTCATTCGGGGCGGCATGTGGCATATATTAACGTGGTGCAGAAGGAAATGCTGGATCCCGTGCTTGATGTTTCCCAGAGCGTATTTACTGTCCGTTCGGGAGATACGATCGTGTTTGACGTAACCTCCAATATGGGATGGAATGTAGATGTGATGACAATTTCAGGTGACGGGTGGATGGATATGAACATGTGCTATGGAGAAGGAAATCAACGGCTGGAATGTACGGTACATGCTAATCAGTCAAGTGTATATAAGATTATTATTACTGATTACAACCAGTTTAAATCAGCGGAAGTCACAGTAAACGTGGAACCGGATTCCGGAGAGATCCCGCGAGATTCGACAAGAATAAATTAACCGAATGTACAAATAGTAACCATTAAAAATGGAATAAATGAAAAGAATTATCTATACATTGATGACATTCTCCTTGATTGTAGGATTTTGGGGTTGTGGAGGTTCTGGTGGCGGGGAGGATGAACCGGAACCTATTCCGGGAGAGAAAGTTGTTAAAGTCGAATGCGTATTGAAAAGTGGTGTTAGCAGTTTGGACGATACCGGGTTGAAAGGGATCATTTCTCACGTGCGATTATACGTGTTTGATCAGGCAGGAAAACTTCAGGAGAGTTTTAAATATAACTCTGTGGATGGAATTGAAAAATTGGAATTGAACAAAGGAAACTACACGATTGTGTTTGTTGGTAACGTGTTGGAGGATGCCAATATTGCGGGTGATGTGGTTGGAACCGCTCTTTCTGATATGAAAATCCAGTTGACGAAGAAGGAAGGTGCAGCAAATTTCACGCCATTAGGGGATGTGCTTTTTGCGAAAAGTTCGCTAGCTGTAGGAGATGATGATACTAGCGTGGAACTGACAGCGAAGCGAACGTTGGCGACGACAAAGATGCAAGTGACTGATTATTCAGGAAAGATTGCGGAAGTGGGAATACTCGTGCCTAACGTGGGGACGACACTTGCCTTCGGGGAGACCGAATGGAAGAATCCAGGAACTGTATTCGTGACGATGACTAAAGGTGGGAATATACGAGGATTCTCGCGTGCGGAAGAAGAAAACCATTATTCTGCCACGATGAATATTGTTGTGCTTGATGAAGGTACGAGTACTGGTGCGAGCAATAATATTGAGTGTAATATTATTGCAAGGGATGATACTCGAGAGATCGTTTTGACTCAAGCCTTGACTCTGGACGTGAAAACGAAACCAGATATGCAGGTGGTTACGAATATGGAGGTGAACGAGAGTGATGTGGGCGATGGACAACTGGAATCTGCCGTGAATAAAGTGGAGACGACGGATGAAACTGGAAACACGGAAGTTTTACCGGATGATAAAATTGATATTAAGAAAAACGACGTGAATGTGAATGTGTTGCCGGGAGACTGGCAAATTGGAAACACGGAAGATGTGGAGGTTGGAAAACCGGAGAGTGTGGTTCAGCCGGAAGGGACAGAAAAAGATTGGGAAAAAGGTAACGTAGAAGACGTCGTGGTAAAAGATTAAAAAGTGAGGTCATGAATAAAAGCACCATTTTTACCTGAATCAGAGGTAAAAAATGGTGCTTTTTTATGATGAACAATGAGGTTGTCCCAAAATTGAAGTGAACCCTCATTTTATTTATTCATCCTCATCCTTCTCCTCTTGGTAAGCTTTCAACAACTCGTCTTGAACTTCAGCCGGTACTTTTTCATATCCGGAGAAATTCATGGTGAAAGAGGCTCGTCCTCCCGTGATGGAACTCAATGCCGTGGAGTAGCGTTGCATCTCTTTCAACGGTACTTTAGCCATCAATTTCTGGAATCCGGAATCGGCTTCCATACCCATGATGATTGCTCTACGGGTTTGCAGGTCGCCCATGACGTCACCCATGTATTCATCCGGAACGAGAACTTCCACGTCATAGATCGGCTCCAAAATCTTTGGGGATGCTTGTTTGAACGCCGTGCTGAAAGCGTGACGTCCGGCAAGTTTGAACGAGATTTCGTTTGAATCCACGGGGTGCATTTTTCCGTCGTATACGCTGACACGTATATCCCGTGCGTATGACCCGGTAAGCGGTCCTTCTTCCATCTTTTCCATGATCCCTTTCAGAATAGCGGGCATGAAACGGGCGTCGATCACACCTCCCACGATACAGTTGTAGAATACCAGTTTACCGCCCCACGGAAGTTCAACGACTTCAGTGTCTTTCACGGAAATTTTACTATCCACGCCATTGATCTTGTACATGGTCGGGGCGGGCATTCCTTCCGTGTAGGGTTCGATCACGAGATGAACCTCGCCGAATTGTCCGGCACCACCCGATTGTTTCTTGTGGCGATAGTCCGCGTAAGCATATTTCGTGATGGTTTCACGGTACGGGATACGTGGCGGGTAGAATTCGATTTCCAGTTTATCGTTATGCTCTATACGCCATTTCATCGTGTTCAAGTGGAATTCTCCCTGGCCGGAAATAATCATTTGTTTCAATTCTTTGGAATATTCCACGAGGAAGGTCGGGTCTTCTTGGTGAATCCGTTGCAGGACTTCCGCCAGTTTTTCTTCGTCGCTCGTGTTCACGGCCTTGACGGCTGTTCTGAAACGAGGATTCGGGTATTGTATCTTGCCGAACTTGTAATGAACGTCTTTCTCGTTCAAGGTATCGCCGTTATTTGTGTTTTTCAATTTCACGGTAGCCCCGATGTCTCCGGCCATCATTTCGGTCACTTTTGTCCGGTTCTTCCCGGCCACGGCATATAGTGTCGAGATACGTTCTTTCGCGTCATTGGTGGCATTGTACAGGTCGTCCCCCTCGTGGACAGTCCCGGATGCCACTTTGAAGTAGATCACTTCACCCAAGTGAGGTTCAACTGTCGTGTTGAACATATATAAAGAAGTCGGGCCTTTCTCGTCGTACGGAACTTCGTCCCCGTCTTCCGTAATGGAAGGTGGCATGGAGCCGGCACTGGGAGCCACGTTGATCACGAACTCCATGAAACGGCGCACGCACATATCTTTTTCTGCCGATACGCAGAAAACGGGGAACATATCCCGTGCGATAAGTCCTTTGCGGATGCCGGCACGCATTTCATCTTCTGTGAGACTACCTTTGTCAAAGAACAATTCCATCAATCCCTCGTCGTTTTCGGCGGCCGCTTCGATTAGCGCGTTATGTAATTCGTTCGCTTTTTCTTCTTCTTCCTTGGGAATGGGGAGTACGTCGGGTTTACCACCTTCCGGTTTCCATTGATACATCTCCATTTTCAATACGTCGATGACGCGGTTAAAGCCGATTCCCGGGTTCACCGGGTATTGAACTAGCACGACTTTCGAGCCGAAAGCTGCCTTGGCTTGTTCCACCGCGTGATCAAAGTTTGCTTTCTCGTGATCAACCTGATTTATAACGAAAATGAGCGGTTTGTTTAGTCTTTTGGCATGGCGGCTGATGATTTCGGTACCGACTTCAATACCTCTGACGGCGTTAATAACCATTACTCCGGTATCAACAACGTTCAGCGCAGAGATAACTCCTCCGACGAAATCGTCTGCTCCCGGCGTGTCGATGAAATTGAGCTTATGCTCCTTCCATTCTGTATACAATACAGCCGGGAATACTGATGATCCGTATTCCTGTTCTACCGGACGGTAGTCGGATGAAGTGTTTTTTGCACTAATGCTACCTCTGCGCGGGATGACCCCGCCCTCATACATCATAGCTTCCGCTAACGTGGTTTTGCCGGACCCGGCACTACCCACGAGCGCGATGTTTTTAATTTCGTTAGGTTTATAGGTTTTCATTATAATACGGTTTAGATTAATATTGTAAACGTATATAACTCTTCGAATAATTCGAGGGTTACAAATTAGTGAAGATTTTCTAAAAAAACAATAGAGAATGTCATTCTTGACGAAAATAAATGCAGAAAGCCCGTGTTAGTATTTTTTATATATCGAGCCCTAGGGCGATGGCGTACTTTTTGTATATCTTTGAGAAGAATTTTAATGATAATATTTTATGGCAGGATTACCTTTAATTTGGATTATATTTATCGGGTTTACTTTGTTGAGCTGGCTGGTGAGCCATCAATTACAAAGTCGTTTTAAGAAATACTCTAAGATACCTACCGCTAACGGGATGACGGGGCGTGACGTGGTGGAGAAAATGTTGAGGGATAACGGGGTGCAGGGTGTGAAAATCGGTAGCGTGGAAGGACAATTAACGGATCACTACAACCCCACGAACAAAACTATTAATTTAAGTCACGAAGTATATTATGGTGCCAATGTGGCAGCCGCTGCTGTCGCTGCCCATGAATGTGGACACGCTTTACAGCATGCTCAAGCGTATAGTATGTTGCAATTACGTTCGGCTCTGGTTCCGGTAGTGAGTTTTGCGTCGCATTGGGTGCAGTGGATTTTGTTGGCGGGGATTCTGTTGTTACAGCGTTTCCCAGAATTAATGCTGATCGGGATTTGTTTGTTTGCTTTGATGACTTTGTTCAGTATTGTCACTCTGCCCGTGGAGATTGATGCGAGTCACCGGGCTTTGGCTTGGTTGCGTAACTCCGGCATCACGACTTACGAATCACAGGAGAGTGCTAAGGATGCTTTGAAATGGGCCGCTTATACTTACGTGATTGCCGCTCTTTCTTCTTTGGCTACCTTATTATACTATATCATGATTTATTTGGGAAGAAGAGATTAAGATTGGAATATTTTTTCGAAGAAGATTTTCAGAAATAATTCTTTGGGAAGGAGTGGAAACACTCCTTTTCTTTTTGTGCGATGTTGTATAGGTTTTGAATGTGTATATCAAGGGTTGGGTATGGGAAGAGTTTGGCTGTTGAGTGGTTGTTGGGTGACAATTAGGCGCTCTCGCCGCCTACTCGCCGCCTTGTCGCCCGCTTATAGCCGCCATTTTAACAGGATATAAGGAAAAATAATATATATCGGATTCTGGGAAGGGAAAGTAATGATACGTGAATAGGGGAGTAATCAGGATCCTTTTTTGATGTTTAACCCGCTTGGATGGGTAGAGCTTGTAATAACTATCTCTTCTGGCTTTGAAGTGACCCCATAAAAATAGAAGAAGACTTTTTAGCCTTCTTCTATTTTTATTTTATGATGCCTAAATTATTTAAACGCCTCTTTGATTTTCTCGATATAGTCCAGCTTTTCCCACGTGAAGAGTTCTACTTCTTTTTCGATGGTTGGCCAGTAATTCGAGGAGAACACTTTTTTCACGATTCTGGGAGTACGTCCCATGTGGCCGTAGCTTGCCGTTTCCTGATAAATCGGGTTACGGAGTTTCAGGCGTTCCTCGATGGCTTTCGGACGCAAGTCAAAGATTGAAGTGATTTTTTCGGCAATGGCGGCATCACTCAAGTTCACCTTGGCTGTTCCGTAAGTGTTCACGAAAACTCCGACGGGGCGGGCAATACCGATGGCGTATGAAATTTGTATCAGTATTTCATCGGCAATTCCTGCAGCTACCATGTTTTTTGCGATGTGCCGTGCGGCGTAAGCGGCAGAACGGTCTACTTTAGACGGATCTTTCCCGGAGAAAGCACCTCCCCCGTGGGCTCCCTTGCCCCCGTAGGTGTCAACGATAATTTTTCTTCCGGTTAATCCCGTGTCCCCGTGAGGACCACCGATCACGAATTTTCCGGTAGGGTTCACGTGAAGAATCAAATCTTCATCGAAAAGGGCCTGTACCCGTTCCGGCAATTGGCGTTTCACTCTCGGTAACAAAATATTAATGATGTCCCAGCGTATTTGATCCACCATTTGTGCATCAGCCTCCAGTTGGGCTTCCGGGGTGGGAGCCGTGGCTTTGACAAATTCGTCGTGTTGGGTGGAGATCACGATGGTATGAATCCGGGCAGGTTTATTGTCGTCCCCGTATTCGATGGTTACCTGTGATTTGGAGTCCGGACGCAGATAGGTCATTTCCTGGCCTTCTTTGCGGATTTGTGCCAGTTCGTACAATAATAAATGTGATAGTTCGAGAGATAACGGCATATAATTGTCCGTTTCGTTACAAGCGTAACCGAACATCATACCTTGATCTCCGGCTCCTTGTTCCATGGGGTCTTCCCGAACAACGCCGCGGTTGATGTCGGGGGATTGTTCGTGAATGGCACTCAGTACACCACAACTGTTCCCGTCGAACATGTATTCGCTTTTCGTGTAACCGATACGGTTGATCACTTCCCGGGCGATACGTTGTACGTCTACATACGCTTCGGTTTTGATTTCCCCGGCTACAATGGTTTGACCGGTAGTTACCAATGTCTCGCAAGCTACTTTGGCATCCGGGTCAAAGGCGATGATTTTGTCAAGTACAGCATCGGAAATCTGGTCTGCCACTTTGTCGGGGTGACCTTCCGATACAGATTCAGATGTAAATAAATATCCCATAATTCATTTTAGATTTAGTGATTCAGTGATTTGGTGATTTAATGATTTGATGATTTAATGATGTTGTAACAAACGAATCACTTAATCGAAAATCATTTAATCTCTCAATCTCTTTATCGTAAATTAAACTATAGGAAAGTACATGGATGGTTGAATTCAGAATTAAATATGCATTTTAGCGCTTTTTTTCCGTGGTTGCAATCAGCCAAATCTTTCCACTTTTTCGAGGGGCAAAGATAGATTTTTATTAGATAGGAATGAAACTTTCTTTCGTAAAATGAGTATTTTTGTTATTAAAGAATGTAATTATGGGACACGATCATTCACATGCCGGGCATCAACACGCTCATGGAGAGAGTACAAAAAATTTGGGTATCGCTTTTTTCCTGAATCTGGGATTTGCCGTTATCGAGATTGTTGGGGGAATATGGACCAATTCGGTGGCTATTATTTCCGATGCGGTACATGATTTCGGGGATGCTTTTTCTATCGGGGTTTCTTATTTTCTGGAACGTTATTCGAGAAAGAAGAGGACCGTGACATTTACTTACGGGTATAAACGATTTTCGACGCTGGGGGCGTTAATCAATTCGATCGTGTTGCTGGTAGGGTCGATCTTCGTGTTCATGGAGACGATTCCCCGTCTATTTCATCCCGCGGAGGTGAATTACTCCGGGATGATGTGGTTGGCGGTGGCGGGACTTGTCGTGAACGGGTTCGCTGCCTTGCGGCTGATGAAAGGAAATTCGATCAGCCAGCGGGCCGTGATGTTGCATTTGTTGGAGGACGTGCTGGGATGGGTGGCCGTGTTGATCGGTAGCGTGATTATTCGTTACACGGGATGGTATTTTATCGATCCGCTACTTTCGGTTGGTATCGGGGTGTTTATTCTGACGAATGTGTGCCGGAATTTGTACGCAATTTTCAGAATCCTTTTGCAAGCTGCGCCGGAGCATATGCCGGAGGATAAGATAAAGGCCATTTTGCTGGAGGTGCCGAGCGTGAAGGACGTGCATGATCTGCACGTGTGGACGCTGGACGGGGAAAGGAATATCGCTTCGGCCCACCTGATTGTGGCAGATGATATTTCCCGGGCGGATGCCGTCCGGGTGAAACATGATGCCGTGGATCGGTTGAAGGAGGCGGGCATAGATCACCTGACCGTGGAAATCGAGTTCGAAGGGGAGGGATGTTATAGTTGTCCCGTGGAATGACGGGAGGCATCAATCCGTTCCGTGAACTCGGAGATTTCGGGAAGGAAATTCTCGTCGAGACGGGCGAATTCCTTGGCAAAGTTTAGGCCTTTTTCAAGTGCTTGTAATTTCAGGGAATGACGATTTGTTTTTTCGTAGACGGTAGCCAAGTTCCAGCAAGCGGTCAGAATGGATGGCGGTGTCTCGTACTCGTCGTCGTACGTTTCCTCGTAAGCGGAAACAGAGCGACGGAACATCTGTTCCGCAGATTCCCAGTTGCCCCGGTCGTAATGGTGTTGACCTAATCGAAACAAATAGCTGGCTAGGGGTGTTACGAGGTAATCGTTATGGCGAACCAGTTTAATGGATTGTTCGTAACTTTCCAGTCCTTCCAGTAAAATAGAATCGAGTGTTTCGGGAGTTGTCATGATCTCTTGCAGGTAGGGATCGTCAATAGAAAGCCATTTGTAATCGAGGCTTTCGTTCAAGTCTATGTGTATACGTTTATTCCCGGTATACGCGAACACGAAACGAAAATCGTGATGATAGTGCTGATCTTCGTTTTTCTTCTCGTTACGTGGAATCGGGTGGGAATTGATCTCAACGCAATAGGCTTTATTTTTAATGAGGTTGATAGGAATCAGTTGTTCGGCTGTCAGTCCGGTTTCTTCTTCCACTTCCCGTAATGCAGCTTCGAAGAGAGAATCATCGTCGAGGTCCACGTGGCCACCGGGAATATGCCATTTATCAAGGGTCTTGTGATGTAGTAACAGGACTTCACGAGTGGGAATGTGGATGATCGTTCCGCTTGCCGTGATGTGTCCGGTGAAATTTTTACGGTCACACAAATCTTCTTCGTCGAAGTTGTTGAATAGTTCGATGAACTTTTTACTTGCCCCGTTTTTCAGGTATTTCAAGTGTTTTTGTATTTCCAATTTTGTTACCATAGTCGCTAAATCCCCTTTTAATGGTTGATTTGTAAAAATACACTTTTTTTTATTTTCAAGTACTCGTTTGGGGAATGTAATTTTATAAAATAGAGTTTGTAATGAAAATATTTTTCATTTTTAGTGTGACTTACGTAAATATTTTAGAAAGTATTCGTATATTTGTGATGAAATAAACACGATTCTTTTTGAAAAACGGAGAGCTATGAATGACTCGAATACCATAAATAAAGGTTCGCTACCGGGATTGAAAGAGAAACGGTACTTGCAGAAGAAAGCAATTATCGGTTTCCTTTACCGGATGGGAGAGTTGTCCAAGCCTGAGATTTGTCGCCTGACAAACGTGACCACGCCGACGGTTAGTCGCATGATCGAAGAGTTGATAGAAGAGGGATGGGTGATTGACCGGGGATGCGGAAATTCGATCGGGGGTAAACGTCCTCACGTGTTTTCATTAAATCCGGATGCTGCGTATATATTAGGAGTGGATATTGGTCGGGAGTACCTGCGGGTGGCTATCTTTAATTTGAAGAATGAGCCGATTGAGGGTATTCTGGAATATCCCTCGATTTTGGAAGAGCAGGATGATGAGGCGACTCTCCGTTACGTGCGGGAGAAGATTGACGAGACGATCGGGCGTTTGAATGTGGATCGGGCAAAGATCAAGATGGCGGGTTTCGCTCTTCCGGGATTGATCGATCGGGAGGGAACTTCATATACTTATTTGACGTATGAACAACCGGGGATAAAGAGTATTTTGGAGGAAATGCTGAAAATCCCGGTATTTATTGATAACGATTCTAACGTGATGGCCATGGCGGAACACACGTTCGGGGTAGCCAAAGACGTGAATAACGTTTTGTGTATTAGCGTGAACGAGTGTATCGGTTTGGGGATGATCCTGAACTCGAAATTATATCGCGGGGGAATTGGCATGGCGGGAGAGTTCGGGCATATCCGTATTTCAGGGCTGGAGGCTCCATGTCATTGCGGAAAGATCGGTTGCTTGGAAACCGTGTCTTCGGGACGGGCTATAGAGAAGGTGGCTGGTAAGCCGTTACAAGAGATTATCGAGGCGGCCCGGAAAGATGATATTTCGGCTATCGACCTCTTGCATCGTGCGGGAGAGAAGTTGGGAGAGGGAATAGCCACGATGGTACATTTGTTTAACCCGGACATGGTAGTCATCGGTGGGGAGATCGTGCAAGCGGGCGATTTGATGCTGGTTCCGGTTCAACAGGCGATAAATAAGTACGCTTTGGCTCGTATGCGAGGACATTGCGAGTTGAAGATGAGTAATCTGGGTGTTTATTCGGCGATATTGGGTACGTTGATGATGGTCATGGAACATTTGTATGATGATTCTGAATGTGGGTACTCGCTTTATTAACAAGGAAAAAATTAAAGATAAAGATATGATGATTACTAAAAACTACATCGCTAAGGGCGAGGGAGCCAACAGGTTCGAGAAGATTCCTGTTCAGATTTATGAAACAGCGGACGAGGCTGTGAAGGCCGTTGCCCGTGAGATTGTGGATTTGGTACAAACGAAAGCGGCTAGCAGTGAAAAGTGCGTTTTAGGTTTGGCGACCGGGGTTTCCCCGATCAAGTTGTATCAAGAGCTGGTGAGGATGCACCGGGAAGAAGGCGTTTCTTTCCGTAATGTGGTTACGTTCAATTTGGACGAGTATCTGCCGATGCCGAAAGAGTCGGAGCAGAGCTACCATTATTTCATGCACCACCATTTGTTTGATCATATAGATATTGACCCGAAGAATATTCATATCCCGGACGGAACGCTGGAAGGGGATGAAATAGATAAATTCTGTCGGGATTACGAGAAGGCGATCGATGCTGCCGGGGGAATTGACCTCCAGATATTGGGCATCGGACGTACGGGACATATCGGTTTTAACGAGCCGGGGTCTTTTATCACGTCCCAGACCCGGAAGGTGTTCTTGAATGACTTGACGATAAAAGACGCGATAAAGGATTTCGGAAGTAGGAATCTGGTACCCACGAAAGCGATCACGATGGGAGTCGGGACGATTATGCAGGCCCGGAGAGTGATTCTGATGGCGTGGGGAGAGAAAAAGGCCCCGATTATCAAGGCTACCGTGGAAGGACGGGTGTCAGATTCGGTTCCGGCAACTTTCTTGCAGATGCATTCTAACGTGCAATTTATTATTGATGAGAGTGCGGCTAGCGAATTGACCCGGGCGGATTACCCGTGGTTGGTGAGCAAGGTGAATTGGGATGATAAGCTGATTCGTAAAGCGGTGATCCGGTTGTGCCAGAAGTTGAAAAAGCCCATTTTGAAAGTCGAAGATAAAGATTATCAAGATAACGGTTTGAGCGATCTGATCGAGAAGTTCGGTTCTGCAAACAAGGTGAATATTGCCGTGTTTAATGATATGCAGCACACCATTTCCGGGTGGCCGGGAGGGAAACCTAACGCGGATGATTCAACCCGTCCGGAGAGAGCGCATCCTTACCCGAAACGGGTGTTGATTTTCAGCCCGCATCCGGATGATGACGTGATCTCGATGGGAGGAACGGAGGCCCGTTTGGTGGAACAGGGGCATGAGGTGCATGCGGTTTATCAAACATCTGGGAACATTGCCGTGTTTGATGATTACTTGTACGAGATGATGGATATTGCTGACTTGTTCGCCCAAAATATGGGAGTGTCCGGCGAGGGGTACAAGCAGGTGAAGGAGACGATTCGGAATCTGAAACCGGAGGGAAGTGAACCTAAAGAGGTGTTGAAGTTCAAGACGGCCTTGCGGGCGGCAGAGGCTTTGGCCGCTTGTCGGTTTATGGGTATCCCCTCGGAGAGAGTACATTTTTTGAATTTGCCTTTCTATGAAACGGGTTCCGTGAAAAAGAACCCGTTGGGAAAAGAAGATATAGATATTATCGTGAATCTGTTGCGGGAGGTGAAACCTCACCAGATTTATGCTGCCGGAGACTTGGCCGATCCGCACGGAACGCATAGTGTTTGTCTGGATGCGATCATGCAGGCTTTTGACGTCGTGTGTGAGGATGACTGGTTCAAGGATTGTTACGTGTGGTTGTATCGCGGGGCTTGGTTGGAATGGGAGATCGAGAAGGTGGATATGGCGGTGCCGGTAAGCCCGTCGGAATTATCCATCAAACGACAAGCGATTTACCGACACGGTTCACAGAATAACGGACCGGCTTACCCGGGAGATGATCCTCGCGAGTTCTGGCAGCGAGCCGAAGACCGTAACCGTAACACGGCCGACTTGTATAACAAGTTGGGAATGGCGGAGTACGAGGCGATGGAGGTCTTCGTGCGCTACAAGCATAGGAAATAAATGTTGTGTTTTATATTTTTTTTGCTGGAGCGGGGTCTGTTTTTAGACCCCGTTTCTTTTTTCGCCTGTGGCGAGTTGCGAGTTTCAAGTTGATAAGTTACAGGTTTGTGGATGCTATTGTAACTATGGGGCACAGAACGAAACGTATATTGAGGATTGAGCGGAAAGAATATCAAACC